>Ga0193707_1000136_pt1 | contig 20481 bp, 19 predicted proteins | sample U3c2metaG_FD_143043 | JGI IMG/M metagenome (GOLD analysis project Ga0193707, IMG submission 143043) | Soil microbial communities from a riparian zone of the East river system, Colorado, United States - U3c2 | ecosystem: Environmental > Terrestrial > Soil > Riparian zone | place: USA: East River... | reverse complement strand
TGCATTGACGTGGTGACGGGAAATTAGATGGGCGGCGGAATTTTTATCACCGGAACCGACACCGGTGTGGGAAAGACTTTAGTGACAGCCGGATTGGCGGGGCTGCTGCGCGATCTCGGCTATCGCGTCGGGGTCATGAAACCTGCGGAGACTGGCTGTGTAGAAAGAGACGGACAATGGGTGGCGCAAGACGCCGAACGGCTCAGAGAGGCGTCGGCGTGCGCCGAGCCCATTGAGAAAATCTGCCCTTATCGATTGCCCGAACCGTTGGCGCCGAGCATCGCCGCGGAGAGAGCCGGCGTGAGAATCGATATCGATCATCTGCTCGCGCTTTATCACGAGATCAGTTCGAAGTATGACGTCACGCTAGTTGAGGGAGCCGGCGGCCTGATGGTACCGCTTCTGCCCAGTTACACGTATGCCGATTTCGCGGCTGTCCTGAAATTGCCGATCTTAGTCGTTGCCGCGAACAAGCTCGGTGCGATCAATCATTTGTTGCTCACATTGGAGCACGCCAGTTGCAAGGGCCTGAGCGTCTTGGGATACGTGCTGAATTGTATCTCAAACGAAACGTCGCTTGCGACGGAGACCAACCGAGAGGTGTTGGCCAACCTCACGGGAATTCCCTGTCTCGGAGAATTGCCGTTCGTGGCGACGGCGGAAACGGACAAGCGACTGCCGGTGGACCTGTTCAAGAAAGAGTTCAACCTCCGCTTGATCGAACCGATTCTTTTTGCGGCGATGAGAAGCACTCATGATTGATCGATTTTCGCGAGGCGGTCGGGTCGCTGTGAAATCTCAATGCTTGGTCGGAATAATGGCCTTGCTTTGCTGTTTGCAGGCGGCCATGCAGGCCTATGCCGCCGACAAAGTCATTATTTCCTACAGCAGCCGGACTTATGCATTCCTGCCGGCTCAAATCGCGACAGCAAAGGGATTTTTTAAGGACGAGAATCTCGAGCCGCTGCTGATCCAGATGCGTAGCCAGGTTACCGTGCCTGCGCTTCTAAGCGGCGAGGTGAACTATACGTTGAGCTTCGGCAATATCATCGGCGGTGCGATGCAGGGGATGCCGTTCAAAATTCTCGCGGTGTTAACCGATAAACCGCTGCACAATATCGTTGCTCGTCCGGAAATTAAGACAATTACTGATCTCCGCGGCAAACGCGTCGGCACGCAGCGAATCGGCGGCTCGGACCATCTCGCCGCGGAAGCGATTCTCCAAGCCAAAGGAATCGATTTGAAAGAAGTTCAGTTCGTCACTCTCGGCGCCGACGAGCCGGTGCGTGTGGAAATGTTGAAAAAAGGGCTGGTGGACGCGATCTGTGTCGCGCCGCCGGGCCCTATCCGGCTTGCACGGGAGGGCTTCAATGTTCTCGGCGGCCCGAAGGATTTGAAAGTCGGTAGTCCGATTTCCGCCTTTGCAGTGACCGATGCGCGCCTCAAAAATAACCGCGACGAGACTAAGAAAGCTCTACGCGCGATTCTGCGCGGTCTTCGTTTCATGCACGAACGCAAGGAGGACGTCATCCCGATCATGGCACGATGGTTGAACCAAACCGCCGATGTGGCCAGGGATTCCTACGACTCGATTCTCCCATCGTTCAGTCCGGACGGCGGCACCGTCGACAAGACTTTCGAGTTCGCCATCGAGTCACGCAAAGCCACGGTGCGAACGGATAAGCCGATTCCGCTTGCTCAGGTACGGGATTTAACGCTCTTGAGAGAAGTGCAAAAGGAACTACGCTAAGGGTTTCAATACAAATCAGACTTTCAAGCGTTACAAAGGATCGCCAAATTCACGTCGCGCGGTTCCGAAACCCCGTAACCCTGGTATCAGCACCCAACACCCCAGCGTCAGGACCGCTCCAACACCGCAGCCGAACAGAAGAGAGCCCGGTGCGCCGAGCAGGGCGGCCATGAAGCCGACTTCGGTGGCGCCCGCGGAATTTGCGCCTTGAGAGAACATATTAAAGACCGAGAAGGCGCGGCCGCGCACGTGATCGGGGGTCAAAAGATGAAAGCTGGTTTGGCGCATGACGGCTTGCAGCGAATTGGCCAGGCCCAAAGTGGCGAGCAGAACCAGGGAGAGCGTAAAGCTGGTGGAGACGGCGAAAATGCCCAGCGCTGTGGCGTAAGCGAGGAATGACCAGAGGGCGAGCAGTCCTTTGGACTTTACATCGCCGATCGTTAGTAGCGTAACGGTGCCGATGACGCCACCGATCGCTGGAGCGGAAGAGAGCATGCCGAAGCCGGCGGGACCAACAAAAAGAATGTCTTTGGCAAAGATCGGCAGCAGCGGCCGGTAATAACCGAAGCCGACGACGATGAAATCGAGCAACACCATAGTCAGAATGATCGGCTCGGAAAGCAGAAATTTGATACCGCCCAAAAAACTCGCCGAGGTAAATTTCTCTCTCACCATCGTATCGATTGCGGGAGCTCTGAGCAGCACGATGGCGACGGTGGCGGGGAAGTAAAACAACGCATTGAACAGGTAGGCGTTGCCCGTGCTCATCCACGCCAGGCTCAGACCTCCCAACATGGGTCCGATGAAATGGGATCCCTGAGACACGCTGGAGTTGAGCGCTACGGCATTGGTCAAATGCGAGCGCGGCACGAGATGGGAGATGAGCGCCATTCTCGTTGGATTCAGGACGATGTTGAGGGCGGAGGTGAGCGCTGTGCCGGCCAGGATTTGCCAGACCTGAATCACCTCGGCGACGGTCAAGATCCCCAGCGTGATGGCAACGAGGAGATTGCCGAAGATCGTGATCAGGAGTATTTTTTTTCGATCGAGGAAATCCGCCAACGTGCCGCCGAATAATCCCAGGGCAAATATCGGCACTCCCTGCGCCAGTCCTGTAAGCCCCAACAAAAACGCCGAGCCGGACAACTCGTAGACTTGATAGAGATTTTGCGTTAGACGCATCTGCTGCGCCGTGGTGGCGAAAAGCGAGAGCAAAAATAAAAAATTATAGTCCCGATAACGCAGCGAAGCCCACGGCTTAAGCGGCGCGCGCGTCTCGTCGTTGTCCGCAGGATCGTCGGCCATTTTTGATTAAGAGATGCTATTTGCCGGCGACACGCATGACTTCATCGTGGATCAGTTTGACGGACAGTTTTTTGGCAGTCGCGATGCGTTTGAGATCGTCGTATTCCGGCGCCGCTCTCTTGCTTCCATCCGGCAACTCAACGATCTTGACCGCCACTTCGCCGAAGCGGGTTTTCACCATCGTTGATTCTCGTCTCAAAATCATCCGCACCACGGGATAGCAGCGGATGCCGATGGTCGAAGTCTCCTGAAAAATAATTTTGGCAAGCTTTTCTCGATCGCGCGGCTCGGCGATGGCGCTAAGCAGGGTTGCGGGGCGATTTTTTTTCATCTGAATCGGCGCCAGAAAAACATCGCGCGCGCCCGCAGCGAACAAACAGTCCATGACGTAATCGAAAAGCTGCGGGTTCATGTCGTCGATGTTGGTTTCGATTACCATCATTTCTTCTGTTTGCGAGGATAAATCTGACTCGCCGAGAATTAGCCTAAATAGGTTCGGACGGTTGGTAAATTCCTTCTGGCCGGTGCCGTAGCCGATGATTTCCACGGACATGCCCGGCTGAGCGCCGAAAGTTTTTCCCAGCGTGCGCAAAATCGCCGCCCCGGTGGGTGTTACCGTTTCGGCTTCGATATCGACGCCGAACACGGGGAGTCCCGTGAGAAGTTCAAGTGTAGCGGGACCGGGCACGGGGAGGGGCCCGTGCAGGGAGCGAGTGACGCCGTGCCCCAGTGGAATCCGTGAAAAACAGAAAGATTCGATGCCGAGTTCATGGACGCCGATCGCCGTCGCCATGATATCGACGATAGAATCCGTGGCGCCCACTTCGTGGAAGTGAACCTTGTCGGGGACAACGCCGTGGATCTTGGCTTCCGCTTCAGCCAAACGAGTGAAAATTTCGACGCCGGTGGTTTTGATCTCAGTGCCGAGTTTGCTGCGCTTGATCAGCTCGCGGATTTGTTTCCACGATCGTAGTGGATCGTTTTTCGCACAGATGACATGGAATTGAGTGGCGCGGATCGAGTGGACGAGTTTCTTTTTTTCCCTCAGTTGGAATTTGAGAGTCGGGATTTTTTTTAATTCGGAGTGGAGCTTTCTGAACGACAAGCCGAGATCGAGAAGCGCAGCGACGAACATGTCGCCGCTGATCCCGCCGATCAAGTCACCGTAGGCGATTTTCACATCTCACCTCGCCGCCGGATCGACGGTGTCGCGAGTGCGGGAAACATGAGGATAGATGATGGAGGATAAGAAATCGCGATTGTCGATCCTCGATCTTCGATCCCCCGTTTTTTTACCATTCCCGGTGCACTTCCTTGCCGCTGGTTTCGACGCGGACGATTTCCGACTTGAACGGTTTGCCGAGCAAGGTATCGATCAGCCAGTTTACGACCAGCGATCGCGAACGCGGGTTGCGGATCGAGTGACGCTCGCCTTCGAAGACGTAGAGCAGTTTGGGCGCGGGAATCTCGCCCATGAGCTCGTAGACAAACTTCATATCACAGTGCTCATCGTCCTCGCCGGCGACAACCATGTAAGGGCAGGTGATTTTTGCCGTGACGCCGCGCAAAGACAGCGTCCTGGTAAATTCGTCGAAGGCTGCTTCGTCGTCGTAGCCGGACATATACATATAGTTGAGCTTAAAAGTCGGCGATGACATGTTGAAGATCGCGTACTGGCCGGGTTCCATGCAGACGCCGCTCACGGCGCAGGCTTTAAACCGCTTTTCTTCGGCGACCACGCGCGGTGCCCAGTAAGAACCCATGCTCGAACCCATCACCCCGAGCCGCTCGGCATCGATCTCCGGTCTTTTAACCAGGTAGTCGCAAGCGAGTTTGCCGGCGTCGGCATAGTTCGCCGCGGTGCACGTAATGCCGCCTTCCCTGGTTTCACCTTGTCCGGGACCGTCGATGGCGAGCACTGCAAACCCGCGCTCGAGAAATGGATCACCGGTCGCGGGATTATCTTCTTTGACGCCGTCCATGCCGGGAATGTACATGACGCATGGAACTTTCTCGTTGGCTTTTCTCCCGGAAGGAAGATGCAAAATGGCTTGAATCTTTTTCCCGTCGTAGGGCAGCTCGACGCGCTCGATCGGCCGGCCGGCATATTGAATAAACTTGTCGTAACAAGCGCGTTTCCTTTCCTGCCAATGGATGCGCTCGGGATTGCCGTCTTCGTAAATCGCCCACATCGCATTGGTGTAGAAACAGGCGGCGATATAATAATGTTCGCGCGTTTCGGCAAAGTGGCCGGCAGCTTCGGCTTCGCCGCCTTGCGCTTCGCGACGCGCTGCAGCGCGAGAGAACTCACGCGGAATGTCGACGAATTTTTGAATGCGCCGGCAAACTTCCTGGAGATCCGCTTGCACGGCCGGGCCGCAGTTGCGAAGAATTTTTCCAGTCCGTCCCTGGTCCCAATTGATGCCGCGGGTTTGAATCACCTGGTCCAGGATCCAGCGCTGCTCGCTCCAGCGGCGCATTTTTCGTTCGGTTTCGATTCTCATGACAACTCCAATAGGTTAAAAAGTTCAACGTTCAAAGTTCAAGGTTATCAAATGAAAGGGACGCAGAAAGCGCGGCTATTTTGCTTTGACGAATCGATCGTCGATAAATTTTCTCAGGTCGACTTGTTTGAGCTGGGGCGTCGAATCCAGCAGGCTTTCGCGCACCGCCTCCAGGCCTTTGAAGCCAGGATAGGGCGGACTTGTAATTGCCCCAGCATATTCTTTGTAGGCGCCTTCAAGAATCCGATCGTCGGCGCGTAAGTACTTTCGCAAGACGCGCAGCGCCGCGCGCGGATCTTCTTTGTACGATTTGGCGCCGTCGGTCAACGACGCCATATACGCGCGGGCGATTTCAGGTTGATTTTGCACAAAGGCACGCTTTGCCGCGATACCGGAAAAAGTAAATTCCCGCCCTAGATCGGGAATGTGCAGCAACGGACGATACCCCATATCGCGCGCCGCCGTCGACGTCGGCGGCGAGAGGATCCCGCCGTTCACCGCGCCTGCTCGCATCGCTGCAAGAATATCAGGAATCCCGCCGAGCGAGATCATCGTTACATCCTTCGGTGCCAAATCGAACTGCTCCAGCGCCATACGCAAGGCGAGATCGCTCGCCGAGCCGATCCGGGTAATGCCGATTTTCTTGCCTTTAAGATCGGCGCCTTTCGCGATGCCGACGTCGGTTATCAATGTGAAAACCATTTGATGCGTCGTCGTGCCGATCCAGACAAAATCCGCTCCTTGAGCCCAAGCCGTCATCATCGGAGCGGGAGAGAGATGGCCAAATTGGATTTCGCCGGCGAGCAGCGCCTGGACCGCAGTCGTACCGCCGCGGATATAAATTAAATTCGATTCCAGACCGTGTTTTTTGAAATATGCCTGTTCATGGGCCAGCCAGAGCGTACCGATTCCCGCAGAAAGAGCGCTATAGGCCGTTCGAACCGGGGTGAAATGTGTTTGCGCACCGGCTAGCGTCGTTTGCCACAGGCAGGCCGCGCAAATGGCGATTATTTGGCGGATATTCGTTTTAAAAATCATCGGTCGTCAATTTTGGAGTCGAACCGTGTAAAGAACGGCGTCGGCCATTGGTATGGCCCACGAAAACAACCGCGCCAATTGGCGTCGACTGTAGTCAAAAATCAGTTTGATCGCAAACTTAGCGAAGTCGAGCGATAACGACCGCTGGTTGATTCTCTGCGGCATTTGTGATTATAAGAAATCGTAACCTCTTCCAGTGTAATTACGGAAACTTACGATGTTATTTGATTTTGCTAATGTTCTAGTGTTTACCGCATTAGGACTTGGGTTTGTCGGGGTCAATCTGCTGATTGGCAAATTGCTCCGACCGTCCAATCCCCAAGCCCGAAAATTGTCGACTTACGAATGTGGCGAACCGGCGATGGGTAGCGCCTGGGTGAACTTTAACATCAGATTTTACATCGTGGCATTAATTTTTATCATCTTTGAGGTTGAGATTGCCTTTATCTTCCCGGTCGCCACTGTGTTTCGTCGTTGGGTAGAGGGGGGAGCGGGCGTCTTCGCGCTGGTCGAGGTTCTGTTATTCGTCGGCATTCTCTTTCTTGGCTTGGTTTACGCTTGGGCCAAAGGTGATTTAGAATGGGTGAAGAACATCAAGGCCTGATGCGAATAGGAGAGACGCGATGAAACCGCTAATAAACTCGTTACCGGAGACGGTTTTCACGACGAAAGTAGACGATATTTTGAACTGGGGCCGTGCCTCGTCGCAGTGGTACATGCTGTTCGGTCTGGCCTGCTGCGCCATCGAACTGATGCAGACCGGTGGACCTCGGGCCGATCTCGATCGCTTCGGGGCGGTGCCCCGGGCTACGCCGCGGCAGTCGGATTTGATGATCGTCGCCGGCACGCTTACTTATAAGATGGCGAAGCGGACCAAGCTGCTATATGACCAGATGCCCGATCCGAAGTATGTCATTTCGATGGGCAGCTGTTCGAATTGCGGCGGATTGTTCCAACTAGCTTATTCGGTCTGCAAGGGCGTGGATAAGATCGTTCCCGTCGATGTCTATGTTCCCGGCTGTCCACCGCGCCCTGAGGCGCTCACCGAGGGACTGCTGCGGATTCAAGACAAAATGATGCGCGAGCGCTGGCTGGTTAAACCGTCTCGTCCGGCGGAGGATCGACCCGAGGCTTAGCTTAGATGGACGCCAAGGAAATATACGCTTCGTTGGAAAAGCTGTTCCCCGGCAAAGTCGGCGATTTGAAAGCCGATGTGTTCGATCCCTATTTGAGCGTAGATCCCGCCGCGATCGTCGAGGTCTGCCGCTTCTTGCATAATGCGCCGGGTTATCGATTTGAAGTGCTGTCCGATTTGACCGCGCTCGATTGGCCCAAAGAGGAAAAGATTCAAATCGTTTACCATCTTTTTTCCTATACTCATAACCACCAGATCGTTCTCAAAGTCGACTTGCCGCGAGACAATCCCAAAATCGCCACCTTGGAAAATGTCTGGAAAGTGGCGAACTGGTTCGAGCGCGAGGTTTACGACCTGTTCGGCGTCATTTTCGAGGGGCACAGTGATTTGAGGCGAATCATGCTGCCGGAAGATTGGGTTGGATATCCGCTGCGCAAGGACTACGTCGAACAGGAAGAATACGACGGCATCAGCACGCAGCGCGCGCCGCTGGTCGAAAAACTGCTGCGGTAGAATCATTATGAGCGAAACAGCACAAGCCTCGGGCGGTTTCTATACCGAAGACATGACCATCAGCGTGGGACCGCAGCATCCCAGCACCCACGGCGTGTTGCGCTTTGTGGTCAAAACCGACGGCGAGGTGATCAGCGAGGCGATTCCCGACGTCGGCTATCTGCACCGATCCATCGAAAAAATCGGCGAGAAAGTGACTTACCACGGTTACGTGCCTTACACCGATCGGGCCGATTATTTGGCCGCCATGTTCGCCAACCAGGCTTTCTGCTTGGCAGCTGAAAAGTTGGCGGGCACGGAAGTGACACGGCGCGGCGAATTTTGCCGCGTGATCGCGTGCGAGCTCAACCGCATTGCCAGCCATCTGATCTCCGTCGGCACATTCGGCCAGGATATCGGCGCCATGACGCCGTTCGTTCACGCGCTCAGAGAGCGCGAGACCATCAACAACTTGATGGAAGAGATCTGCGGCGCGCGATTGACGTATAATTACATCCGCATCGGAGGCGTCGGCTATGACATTTTTCCCGAGACTTGCACCCGGATCGGCGCATTCTTAGATCACTTCGGACCGATCGTCGGCGAGTTCAACAGATTGCTTTCCGGCAACAAGATTTTTATCGAGCGCCTCGCGGGCGTGGCCGTGGTGAGCAAAGAAGACGCTTTCTCGTATAATCTCGTCGGACCCAATCTGCGTGGCTCCGGCATCAAATGGGATATCCGGCGCGATATTCCTTATTCCATTTATCCAGAATTGGATTTTGAGGTGCCTGTCGGCACGGCGCAAGTCGGCGCGTTGGGCGACAGTTATGATCGTTACTGGGTGCGTATCCGCGAGATGCAAGAGAGCTGCAAAATTGTGCGCCAGTGTCTGGCGACGATCCCGAAAGGTCCGGCCATCTCCAAAGTGCCAAAGAAATTTCGCCCGCCGGCGGGCGAATACTACGCGCGCGTCGAAGCGCCGCGCGGCGACATGGGTTTTTACGTGGTGAGCGACGGCAGCGAGTATCCTTATCGTGTCAGAATTCGCACCGGCTCCTATACCGCAATGAGCATCATCGACAAAATCAGCAAAGGAATCATGCTCGCCGACCTGATAGCGCTCATCGGCAGCCTCGACGTCGATGCTCCGGAGATCGACCGCTAAGGCGCAATCGCAAATCCATCATGCAAGCCTTTATCGACCAGCTCATTCAAGACGGCGCTTTTGCGGGTGTTCCCAAAGAAGTCGTCTACGCCATCGCGATGGTTCTCACCGCGTTGATCGTGCTCTCCGTGTTCGTGGCGCCTCTTGCGGGCGTAACGAGCTGGCTCGAACGCCGGGTGTGGGCACGCATGCAATCGCGCGTTGGGCCGAACCGGGTCGGACCGCAGGGCATTCTGCAATGGCTTGCCGACGGCATCAAAAACTTACTCAAAGAGGATTTGATTCCGGCGCAGGCGGACGCCAAACTCTTTTCGTTCGCTCCTTACGTGGTCTTCATGGGTTTTCTTTGCACCTTTGTGGTGATTCCATTCGGCGGCGATCTTATCGTTGCCGATCTCAACATCGGTATTCTTTACATTTTGGCCGTTACGTCGCTGGTCGTAGTCGGCATTCTTATGGCCGGCTGGGCGTCGAACAATAAGTGGTCGCTGCTTGGCGGCATGCGCTCGGCGGCGCAAATCGTCAGCTACGAGATCCCTGCGGGTCTGGCATTACTCAATATTGTTTTCCTCGCGGGGACTCTGAGCATGCAAGGTATCATCAAGGCTCAAGGCTGGGCGCCGTGGGATTGGTTTCTGTTTGACAATCCGTTCACCTTTGCCGCATTTTTTCTTTACTTTACGGCCGCGCTGGCGGAAGGCAACCGCACGCCATTCGATATTCCCGAAGCTGAATCGGAACTCGTCGCCGGCTACGTTACGGAATACAGTGGCATGCGCTTTTTGTTTTTCTTCTTTGCCGAGTGGGGCAATCTCTACGTCATCGGCGCCGTCGCCACGACCCTGTTCCTGGGCGGCTGGCAAGTGCCCCCGCTCGGCATCTTCGAAAATCATCCGGTGCTGTTGGGCATCGCCCAGTTCGTCACGTTTTTCGTCAAGGCTTATCTGTGGGTGTTTGTCGCCATGTGGGTGCGCGCCACGCTGCCGCGCGTTCGCGTCGATCAATTGATGGCGCTGTGTTGGAAATACATGGTGCCGCTGGCGTTTATCTGTTTGCTGGGCACCATCGGTTTCATGTTCGTGCCGCATGACGTGCGCCGCATCGTTGGCGCCCTGACCTTGGGCTTTGCGCTTGCCACGATCATCAATTTTTTCAGGCGCGTCATATTTCAAGTTCGCAGCGCGAAACCGGAACTTTATTTTAAACCGCAAATTTAGAGGCTGAGGGTCTATGAACGTTGTAAGCTACGGAAGAGATATCTGGCAGGCGATCAGCTCGACTTTCGAGGGGATGTCGATCACGTTTTCGCACCTGATGCGCCGGCCGATGACGATTCAATATCCGGACAAGATTCCGGTGCCGATCCAGGAAACCTTGCCGCGCCGCTACCGGGGCATCCTCGAAGTCGATATGGATATTTGCACGGGGTGCCTGGCTTGCGAAAGAGACTGTCCGATCACCTGCATCACGATCGGCATCGAGATGAACAAAGAGACCAAGGTGCGCCAATTTACTCACTTTGATATCGACGTGTGCAAGTGCATGTACTGCGGGCTTTGTTCCGAGGCCTGTCCGACCGGAGCAATTCGTCATTCACAAGAATTCGAAGGGGCGAGTTACAATCCGGCGGGGCTGGTGCGGCACTTCGCGCCACAGCCGCAGAATTTGTATAAGCCGAAAAAAGGCGGGGAAACGGATCCGAAACTGGTAACAAAAGTCGATATCGGACTGAAGTACCTTGATGAGTTCGCTACGCCGGATGGAGGGGGGAGCGCAACCGAGGAGGGATAGGCGGGGAACGGGGCGGCGAGCGAGATTGTTATAGACCCACCCCTTGATCCTAATTGGATCTTCCGGTATTTGAGCCAGAACGTCTTCAATTTTCCGAGATCCCAACAGTTCGAAAAGCTATGACGGTATCGACGGCGGTTTTCTATCTAATCGCTCTCATTACGGTGGGTTCCGCCGCGATGGTGGCGTTTTCCAGAAACATCATCTATTCCGCGTTCTCGCTACTCGGGACGTTCATGGGCGTCGCCGGCATTTATATCTTCCTCGGCGCCGACTTTGTGGCGGCGGTACAGGTCTTGATTTACGTCGGCGGCATTCTCGTTTTGATTCTGTTCGCCGTCATGCTGACGCATCGCATCACCGATGTCGAGGTGACCAACCGCGCCGCCGGGAGAATTCCCGCGTTGATCATTATTGGCGTGCTAGTTTATCTGTTGATCGCGACTATCAAAGTTACGCCGTGGGTTAGGGCCAAAGAAGTCGTGTACGCGGCCACGACGGCTACGATCGGAGACTTGTTTTTGTACACCTATTTGCTGCCGTTCGAGTTGGCATCGTTGGTATTGCTCGGGGCGTTGATCGGCGCTGTGGTGCTTTCGCGCAAGGAAATTAAAGAGTAGCCATGTCGCCCAACGAGCTCTCTTCGTATCTCATCATCGGCGCGATTCTCTTTTCCCTGGGATTGTTCACGGTTTTGACTCGGCGTAACGCCATCAGCGTGCTCATGGGCGTTGAGCTGATTCTCAACAGCGCCAATATCAATTACGTGGCGTTTTCTCACTTCAGTAGCGGCAATGCCGACGGACAAATCTATGCCATTTTCGTGATCATGCTCGCCGCTGCCGAGGCGGCGGTCGGTTTGGCCATCGTGCTGGCGATCTTCCAACTCTTCCACACCATCGATGTCGAAGCGGCGGAGACGCTGAAAGAATAGTTCGTTCAACGAGTCAAGCGTTCAAAAGTTCAACGGTTGAAAGACTAGATGGATAATCCGATACAGACTGACTTCATTCGCTGGATCGTGTTCTTGCCGTTGCTCGGGGCGATCGTCAACGGTTTGCTGGGCGCGAAGATCCAGAAGAGCTTTGGCAAAGGCGCCATAGCGTTGCTCGCGTGCGCGCCTGTAGTGATCGCTTTCGGTTTGTCGTTATACGCTTTTTTTGTTCTGAAAGGGCTCGAAGCGGAAAAGCGCTTTCTCATCGATAATCTTTATTCTTGGATCCAGCTGGGCTCGCTTAAAGTCGACATGGCTTTTCTGATCGATCCGCTCTCCGCCGTGATGATTCTCGTGGTCACCGGTATCGGCGGGCTGATTCACATCTACGCCACGGGCTATATGCACGACGACAAAGCCTTTTGGCGGTTCTTTGCTTATCTGAATTTATTTACCGCAGCGATGCTTACGCTGGTTTTAGGCGACAGCATGCTTGTCCTCTTCGTCGGATGGGAAGGCGTAGGCTTGTGCTCCTACGCGCTCATCGGCTTTTGGTACACCGATCACGCTAACGCCAGGGCCGGCAACAAAGCGTTCATCGTCAACCGCGTCGGTGACTTTGGTTTCGTATTGGGCATGTTCTTGCTGTTCTGGACGCTCGATGCTCAGGGTCACGGCTCGCTCACGTTTCGCGAAATGGTTAAGTGGGCGCCGACGATCAAGGATTCGATGCTCTGGGGTTGGCCGGTTGTGACACTGGTGACGCTTTTTCTTTTTGTCGGCGCCACCGGTAAATCAGCGCAGATTCCGCTCTTCGTCTGGTTGCCGGACGCCATGGCCGGACCGACTCCGGTCAGCGCGCTGATCCATGCCGCCACCATGGTGACCGCTGGCGTTTATATGACGGCACGCATGAATGTCTTCTTTTCAATGGCGCCGGCAACTTTACATGTGATTGCCGTGATCGGTGTGGCAACCGCTCTGGTCGCGGCCAGCATCGCGTTGACGCAATACGACATAAAAAAAGTTCTCGCCTATTCCACCGTCAGCCAACTCGGCTACATGTTCATCGGCATCGGTGTCGGGGGCTACGCTGCGGCGGTTTTTCATCTAATGACCCACGCGTTTTTCAAAGCCTGCTTGTTCCTCGGCTCGGGCAGCGTGATCCACGCCATGCATCACGAACAGGACATGCGCAAGATGGGCGGACTCAAGGCCTGGATGCCCGTGACGTTCATCACGTTCTTTATTTCCGTGCTGGCGATCGCCGGGTTCCCGCCCTTCGCAGGTTTCTTCTCCAAAGACGAGATACTTTGGCTGGCCGCTTCTAACGAACATTGGGGCATTTGGTTTTTTGCTGTGTGCGGCGCGGGCCTGACGGCTTTCTATATGTTCCGTCAGCTCTTCATGACTTTCTACGGCAAGTGCCGGGCCGATCACCATACCCAAGAGCACCTGCACGAATCGCCCCAGGTCATGACCCTGCCGTTGGTGATTTTAGCGATCGGCGCGGTGTTCGCCGGTTTTATCGGCCTTCCCGGCGTGCTCGGCGGCAGCCAGTTTGCCCAGTGGCTGGAACCCGTCATTCATGCGCACGAAGAAGCGCACGCTTCACAAGCCCTCGAGTGGGGTTTGATGGCAGTATCTGTATCGGTGGCTTCGTTTGGCGCGTTTATCGCCTATCTCATGTATCGCCGTGAAGCGCTCTCGCCGGAAATCTTCGCAAATCTTGCGGGCGGATTTCTCTATCGTTTATTCGACCGCAAATGGTATTTCGATGAAATTTACCAGGTGATTTTCGTTAACGGCACTTTGCTGCTGGCGCGCCTAGGTTCGTTGTTCGACCAGTATATTATTGACGGCATCGTCGATGGCTCGGCGGCTTTGGTCCGGTTCGCCGCTTGGCTCAACGGTTTGTTCGACCAGTACATCATCGACGGCATGGTCAACGCGGTCGCCAATATCACTTTCGGCATCGGCAATAAGTTTCGCCGAGTCCAGACCGGTAACATCAACAGCTATCTATATGGAATTTTGATCGCGGTGGTGCTGCTCATCATCGCCAAATTGCGTTACGCGAGCTGAGTTCTAGGGAGAATCTAGCAGATGGAAAACGTGCTCACCTATATGACCTTTATTCCCGTTGCCGGGGCGGTGATCGTGCTCGCGCTCCCCAATAACGCCAAGCTGATCCGCTGGGTTTCGGCGGCCGCAACCGTGCCGCCGCTGCTCATGGCCGTTTGGCTGTTTAAAAATTTCGATCGTGCCAAGGCTGGGTTTCAATTTATCGAAGATTACACCTGGATTCCCAGCTATAACATTAGTTACACGATGGGTGTCGACGGCTTGAGCATCTCCATGGTGCTTTTGACTGCATTACTTAGCTTCCTCTGTATTTTCGCTTCATTTGGAATCGAAAAAGCCGTCAAGGGTTACTTCGCATTGTTTCTTTTGCTCGACGCCGGAATGATGGGGGTCTTTTGTGCCCTCGATTTTTTTCTCTTTTACGTTTTTTGGGAAGTCATGCTGCTGCCGATGTACTTTCTCATCGGCATCTGGGGTGGCCCGCGACGCGAATATGCTGCGATAAAATTTTTTCTGTACACTCTGTTCGGCAGCGTCCTGATGCTGCTGGCGATCCTCGCGCTCTATTTCGCCGTCGATCCGCACACATTTGATATGCGCATCTTGATGGCGCAGGCCAACAGGTACAGCACCGAAGTCTTGCCGATCTGGCCATTCCATCAACTGCGTTGGGGTTTCCAGCATGTCGTTTGGATGGCGCTGTTCATTGGCTTCGCTATCAAAATCCCGGCTTTTCCGTTTCATACCTGGTTGCCTGACGCGCACGTCGAAGCGCCGACGGCGATTTCTGTGATCCTTGCCGGGGTACTGCTCAAGATGGGCACGTACGGCATCCTCCGGATCAATTTCCCGATGCTGCCCGCCGCGACCGCGGATATGGCTTATTGGCTGTTGGGCGCGCTCGGCGCCTGGAATATTATCTACGGCGCCTTTTGCGCCATGGCGCAAACGGATCTTAAAAAACTGGTCGCCTACTCGAGCGTAAGCCATATGGGTTACGTGATGCTCGGCATGGCGAGCTTCACGACGCAGGGGCTCAACGGGGCGGTGCTGCAAATGTTCAATCACGGCACCATCACCGGCATGCTCTTCCTTTTGGTCGGCGTGATCTACGATCGCGCGCATCACCGTGAAATCGAAGGGTTCGGCGGCTTGGCCGCGATCATGCCTGTTTACACCGGTGTCACGGCACTAGCGTTCTTCGCGTCCATGGGATTACCGGGGCTGTCAGGATTCATTTCGGAAGTGTTGGTGTTGCTCGGCACCTGGCAGAAGTATCCGGTGTTGACGATTCTCGGCGCCAGCGGTGTGATTCTGACCGCGGGATATCTCCTCTGGACTATCCAGCGCGTTTATCTCGGCCCGCCCAATGAAAAATATTTAAAGTTGCCGGAAATCAATGGTCGCGAGATGTTCACGTTGGTGCCGTTGGGTGTGATCGTGATCGTCGTCGGCGTATATCCGAGTGTGGTGTTGGATTTGTTGCGCGCATCGTTAGACCAAATCAATCAAATCGTCATTCCGCATCTCTAGAACTTGGCCATGGATCTTAAGAACGTCGCCAGCCTTAGCTTTTTTTACCCGGAGTTTATTCTCTCCGCGACGATACTGCTGCTAATCGTTGTCGACCTCGTCGCGCGGAGCCCGCGCGGGATCGCCATGATCGCTCTAATCGGCTGCTTCGGTGCGCTGATCGCGACCTTGGATCTTTACAGCGCTCAGCCCGGCTGGTTGTTCCACCGGATGATGATTCTGGACAATTTCAGCCTTTTCTTCAAAGTCGTGGCGCTGGCCGCGACGATTCTGTGCATCTGGATGTCGCTCAGCAGCAACGAAATCAAGCAGGTGCACGAAGGCGAGTATTACACCTTGCTGTTGACTTGTACTCTCGGCATGTTTTTCATGGCCTCGTCGAGCAATCTGCTGATGGCCTATCTTTCGCTCGAACTAGTCAGTTTGACTTCCTACGTGCTTACCGGATTTCTGCCCCATAACCGCCGCTCCAGCGAAGCGGCTTTGAAATATCTGATTTACGGCGGCGTCGCCTCGGGCACGATGATCTATGGGATGAGTTGGATCTTCGGCATGACCGGCAGCTTGGATTATGCCGCGATCCAGGCGGCGCTTAGCCAATCCCCGTTCAACAAGGCGGCGTTGTTCATGGCTTTTATTTTCATTTTGGCCGGTTTCGGTTACAAAATCGTTTTCGTACCGTTTCACATGTGGTCGCCGGACGTGTATCAAGGCGCGCCGACGCCGTTCACGGCGTTCTTATCCGTGGCTTCCAATGCCGCTGGTATCGCCATCATGATTCGCTTTTTTTTCCCGGGCGTCTCCCGCGCGCTGCCGAGCGGCGATTGGGCATTTCTCTCGGGCGTTGAATGGCCCCAGGTGTTATTGTTCTTGAGCATGATCACCATGACCCTCGGTAATCTCTGCGCGCTCAACCAGCGCAATCTCAAGCGCATGCTCGCGTACTCTGGTATTGCCCACGCAGGCTATATGATGATGGGCTTGGCCGTGTTGAACAACGACGGACTGTCGGCGATCCTATTTTATCTCGTCGTCTATCTGATCATGAACGTGGGTGCTTTCCTCGTGGTCGCCATGATCGCCAACGTGACCGGCAATGAAGACATCGAGACCTATCGAGGATTGGCTTGGCGAGGTGCGATCGTTCCCGCAGTGTGCCTCGCGGTTTTTCTCTTTTCGCTGACGGGTCTGCCGCCCTTCGCCGGGTTTGTTGGCAAATTCTTCCTATTCTCCGCTGTGCTCAAGCAAGGCGGCGCATTCGGCGCGCTGGCTCTTGTCGCGGCGATTAACAGTGTCATCTCACTCTACTATTACGCGAAAATCGTCAAGACGATGTTTCTTGACATGCCCAACCCCGAGGACAAAACGGTTTCCATCGCTGTTAATAATTTTACCCTCCTGATACCGCTGACGGTGCTGACAATTTTCTTCGGCGTCTACTTTTCACCGCTGGTGCGATACACCAGCCAGTCGCTGCGCTTCTTCACGAAATAGCTGGCCGCTTGGGCTGAAACGAGGGACGGCATGCCCCGGTCCCCCATGCTTTTGACTAATACGGGGAAGGCCCGTTTTTAGTCGCCGCATGATTTCCTCCTGCGCAAGTTTTGTCCTCTACAGTGCCGATACCAGTGCGTTGTTGGCACGGACGGCCTGACTTTGGGGAAGAACGGGCAGTGTTTTGGCGTACCAAGACTAAGATGGCGCGATTTCTGCATGGCCTTACGATTGCGTTTACGGCTTTGTTCCGTAGGAGGCCGTCATGCGGAACATGTTCAAATTGGTTGTTTTCTACACGTTGCTCGCGCCGTGGGTGATGCCCGCGGCCGCGTTAGGCCAGACGCCGACTGCACAGATTCAGCAAACCGTCGAACAAGTGTTGAAGGTTGTCACGAATACTGCGAATGGGGAGGCGGAACGCAAGGAATTGCTGCGCAGCGCTTTAATGCCGCGCTTTGACTGGTACGAGATGGCGAAACAATCATTGGGCAAGCATTGGCAAACTGCATCCGGGCGGGAAGATGAATTCGTCGCGGCATTCGCGGAATTTCTCGGCAACGCGTACGTGGGTAAGATCGGATCTTACAGAGACGAAAAAATTGTTTTCCTCCACGAAGTCGTCGACAATGAGCGGGCCCAGGTGATGACAAAAATTGTATCGGACAAAGGCGAGCCAACCACGATCAACTACCGCCTACGTCGCATCGACGGTCAGTGGAAAATCTACGACGTTGTCGTGGAGGATATCAGCTTGGTGGTCAATTTCCGTTCGCAATTTAACCGACTCCTGGCCAAGGGAAGTTTCGACGACTTACTGAGGCAGTTAAAAGAAAAGGAACTAAAGACCAGCAGGTGACGAGTCGTACATTTGTGTTACTCAGCACTTTCCGATACAAAAATCCTTACATCCAACGTAATCACGTTTTCAAATCCATCGGTCTCTGCGCCAAAGTTTTTGCTCTGTCATTCCGTCGAAAACATTTTGCTCATTTCTCCGAGTAGCGCGTGGCTTAGCCGAGATGAGGCGCAAGCCCCTTCCGGCAAGGGGCAGACGCACATATTGAATTTGACGATGGGCGCAAACGCCGGAACACCAGAGCAGGCGGCGGTCCGAGCCATTCGAGCTGCAATCACGGCGCGTTCATTCATTTTCCGGGCCTGAAAATTATCATGCCGACGATGCCGGCGGACGCCAAGGGTTTGTTGCTCGCGGCGATCCGCGATCCGAATCCGGTGTTATGCTTCGAGAGCCATCATCTCTACGGCCAACGTGGGCGGGTGCCGAAGGGCGATTACACCGTACCGATCGGCGTTGCCGCTGTCCGGCAGGAGGGAAAAGATTTAACGATCGTCACCTGCGGCGGCACGGTGTTGAAAGCGGTCGCGGCCGCGGAGCAGCTCAGAGAAAAAGGCATCGATATCGAGATCGCCGATCTGTGCTCATTGGCGCCGCTGGATAAAGACGCGATTCTCAAGTCCGTTGCCAAGACTCGGCGCGCGATCGTGCTCGATGAGGGACCGATGATTGGCGGCGTGTTGGCCGAGATCGCCGCGATGATCCAAGAGAACCTTTTCTCTGACCTAAAAGGACCCGTGGTGCGCGTCGCCGCGCAACCGATCCCGCCGCCGCATAGCCCACCTCTGGAGGCGATGATTCCCGACGTCGATCAAATCGTCGACGCGGTTATGCGACCGGCCGAGAGCGGCAAGATTCGCTAGGTCGCGGTTTCGCTACCTGACGAAAAGGCCCGCCGATGACAGGTTAGATCGCGATGCGGTGAAGCCATGTGCCGCAAGTTAACACAGCGCGAGTATAACGCCGTCGGCCATCGAGGCTGACCGATTACCCACAAAGAGGGCACCGGTGAGGATGACGAGTGCGGCGCGAGAGAATTTCATTTATGGTCAGTCTCGATCGCGCCGCACAATTCCCCCCAACCTGCTCTATTGCCTTGCCATTGACCCCTCGGATACGTCGGTGCTAGCGTAGGGCCGTTTTCAGATCATTGCGCGCTCCGATGAAGCTCGAAGCTTTCTATTCAAACCTCTGTTTTCACAGGCGAGCCTTACAACTCGATTTGCCGTCCATAGTTTTATCTGTATCGGTGTCATGACCGTAGCCCTCTGGTTTATCGTTTCCAATTATCTGATCAACCAGATTCTCGCTCGGGAGTGGCAAATGACGGCGCAAACTGTACGGGCCGATGTCAGAAAATTTCTTGAGGATTACGATTTCAAGGCCCAGGATCGTAAATCGGTGGGGCATAAATTTGTCGCGCTGCTCGATCACATGCGCCTTTCCCCGGATATCACCCGCTTCAAGGTTTACAACCCCAAGGCAGTCGTGATTTGGTCGGACGATAAACGGCTGGTTGGCAAGTCCTTTACGGATAACCCTCAGGTTCAACGGGCGCTGCAAGGTCAAGTGATCGCCGACATGAGCGCATTGAATGCAAGTGAACGCAGCGTCGGGCCGCAAACGCTGTCTTCCGCCGTACAGATTTACATCCCGATCTACTCTGAGAACGGCAAAGAGTTGCTGGGAGTATTTGAAACCTACCGGCGCCCCGACTCGATCTTCCAAGCTATCCATGAGGCAAGAATGGTTGTTCTTGGGGGAGCTCTCGGCGGCGGTTTGCTTTTGTATCTTTCGTTGTTCGCTATTGTCCGGCGGGCCGCCCGGAAGATCGACGAACAGCAAGAGCACCTACTCAAAATGCAATCCGAACTCGTGGCGTCTCAGCGTATGGCGGCGGTGGGAGAAATGGCCGCTGCAGTCGCCCACGGTATCGGCAATCCGTTATCGTCGATTCGCGCGGCGGCGCAGGTGGCGCTACTCGACTCCGCCACTAGTGATGGGACCGATCCCAACAACAAGACGAAAGAGAATCTGCAAAACATCATGCAGCAAGTCGACCGCGTGCAAAAACGCATGCAGGGCCTACTCAATTTTGCTAAGCCGCTGGAGCCGCGTCCCGTGGCGGTGGAAGTCAACACCATCCTGCACGACGTTGTCGACACGTTGCTGCCACGCTTTAGCCACGCTCAGGTCAATTCAAAATTGGATCTTGACACTGACTTGCCGAACGTGATCTGCGACGCGAATCACTTGGAGCAGGCCTTGATGGTCCTGGTCACCAACGCCCTGGAGGCCACCCCAAAGGGCGGCACTGTGACCATCCGGACAAAGTTTTCCGCGGCGCATGGCGATGGAAATTCCGTCCACGTGTCAATCGAAGATACCGGCGA
>Ga0193707_1000135_pt1 | contig 20495 bp, 22 predicted proteins | sample U3c2metaG_FD_143043 | JGI IMG/M metagenome (GOLD analysis project Ga0193707, IMG submission 143043) | Soil microbial communities from a riparian zone of the East river system, Colorado, United States - U3c2 | ecosystem: Environmental > Terrestrial > Soil > Riparian zone | place: USA: East River... | reverse complement strand
CCACTGATTTTCGGTGATGTCTTGCACCGGCACCAGCGGGCCGCGAAAGCCGGCGCTGTTGACGAGAACGTCGATCTTGCCGAAGCGCCGAATGGTTTCGTCGACCAGAGCGTTGACTTGACGATCGTCACTGCAGTCGGCGACGAGGGCGATCGCTTTCCCGCCTTGTTGGTTGATCGCTCGCGCGATGTCTTCTAGCTGCGGCTTCATTTTTTCCAGATCGACCAAGACGACGCTCGCGCCTTCTAGAGAAAAAGTGCGCGCGATAGTTTCGCCAATCCCCCGTCCGCCGCCGATGATGAGTGCCACCTGATTCTCTAATTTCATTATGTCTCTCCTGCGTATCATCCACCGCAAAACAGCTACGGCACTCGATGTGAAAGCATGATTGCTCGCCCGTGCCGGCGCACAACGCTAAAGGCTCCCGAAATTACTTCGGCTGGTAATACTTTTCCATCAGGTTTTTAACCCCCGCTTTCGCGCAAGCTTCATCAAACATCTGCCGCACGATGGGATCTTCGTCTTCATATTCGAGCTGATTGCCGCCGAGCTTGACATCGACGTCCGACTTACCGCGACCCTCGCCCCACATCTCGTGGAATTTTTGACTGCCCCAACGCAAGGCCAAATAGCGCACGGGATCCGCTCCGGAATTGAAGTGCTGGTGAAACCATTTACCCGGTGGAACCACCAGACTGCCCGGTCGCCAATCGAAGCGTTTGATCTTTTGCCCCTGGGGCCAGAGAAGAGAGTAGCCGTGACCACTCAAGATGATGACGTGCGCTCCGGGTCCGTGAAAATGAGCTTTCTTGTACGTGCCGACGGAAAACTGCGAGATATGTCCGCACAGCGTGTTCTCGGATAACTCCAGGCGCACCTGGGAACCGCCGCCACCGCGTTCTTTCCATTCGAGCAGCTTGAGATTCTTCACGTCGGCGATAAAATTCGTTTGCCATGTCCTGCCAGAATACCAAGTACCGGGATTGTTGAAATACTCCTCCTGTGAATTAAAGCGGTCGCGAAAGACGTACGGGCAATTGAAAATAAAATCCGTGTTGTGAATCAAATTGATCATGCAGGGCGCGCTGGTCACCGCGAGAAAACGGGCCGGCTCGTCGCCGTTGCCATTGAAAAGTTGATGCCAGGAGTTTAGCGGCGGAGAAAAAAGCGAGCCCTCTTGCCATTCAAATGTCCGTTTCGGCTCGCTCTCGTTCCAGATCGTGGTCGCGCCGCGGCCGCTGATCACGTAGATCAACTCCTCGTACATGTGCCTCTCCGGCTCTAAAGCTTTGCCCGGTGGAATCTCACAGATGTAGGCGTCGTTGGTTTCACCCGTGCCTTCCAGGCACAGACGCACGCCGAGGCCTCCCGTGCGTCTCCATGGCTCCAGCGGCACGGTGGCGATGTCTTCAACGAAGAAGCTTTGGATCAGGGGAATGCCTTCACTTTCGATCCACGCTTTGTATGAACTCTTTTTAGGTGAGATCGACTCTGTGGAAATTTTCGGTTCTACCATGGTGTTTTTCTCCCGCCGGTATCAATCGTTGGGTCGCGAGCATTTTTGCCGTACACAATTGCAAAGCCCGGTTCCGTATTCGCGGCACCTGTCGCGGCGATTCATTTTTTTCCTCGTGTATCCGCGAATTTCTTGTAAAACCCCTCCCGTTCCAGTTCGTCGATAATGCTTTCATCGACGAACTGCGCCAGATTAACCTCGCCCTTGACGTCGCCGGTTTGGCGCACGAGATCAAGGGCGTTGTTCAGACCGCCGCGGTCGACGCGTGGCGGAAGGGAAAACTTCGGGCTGTAATAGCTGTAGGTTTCTTCGAGCACGTTTAAATCCTTCTGTTTGAGACGATCGGCGTAGACTTTGATCGCCTTTTCTCTATGGGTTTTGAACTCGAAGATCCCTTCGCTATAAGCTCGCACGAAACGCTTGACGGTATCCCGTTTGCTGGTCACAAAAGAACGCCGTGCCATGATCAGAGTCTGGGGGAAAGACGCGTTCAAATCGCTCAAGTTGGCGAGAATCCTCAACCCGGCGCGTGCGGCCGCCACCGTCTCCGGCGGTGAAAGCACCGTGGCGTCGATGACGCCACTGGTCAGCGCGGCTAGGCGCTCCGGCGCGCCGCCACTGACCAAAATAGTCACGGCGCTTCGAGGAATGTTCCATTCTTTGAGGGCCAAGCTGACCGCCAAGTCGTTGGAGCCGCCAAAGTTGAGGATGCCGAATTTTTTGCCGATAAGGTCCGCGGGGCTCTTGAGCTCTTTGCGCACGACAACGCTGAAGGGAAATTTATTCAACGCGGCGGCGATGACCGCGACGTCGCCGCCGCGCAGGAAAGCTGCTAGCGGGGCGGTGGCCGAACCTTGGATGAAAGGCACGCTGCCCGAAATCAACGCCGCCATCCCGCGCGCGCTGCCCGGGATCAGGATCAGGTCGCCGATAAGACCGTTCTTCTCGAGCCGACCAAGATCTTTCGTCGCCCAGATCGGTCCCTGAAAGCCCGCATGGCCGTCGTAACCGATCATGATTTGTTCCTGGGACATGACGGCGCGGGGAGTGACGGCACTCAATGCGGCGCAGAGCAACAACCAGAAGGATTCCTGCAAGATTAGCAATCGCAGAAACCGCAACATACGCGCAGCATGTGTCATCGTGTCGATTTTCTATTCCCGGGCAGCGGCCTGCATTGCCGCCTGCAAGATCGCGCCATGAAGATCCATCGCCGTTAATGCGCAGTATTCGAGAGGGTACCCGGCTCTGACTTCCGCACCGTCCTCCAGCAGACGCTGCAAGACCAGCCGTCTAAAACTGCCGTGGCCCATGATGCCACCTTCGTGCTCGCGGGTATCGGCTTCCTCATGCAATGAAAAGTAAACTGCCTCCTCGGGTGTAAGCCCATAGTGAGTCGTCAAAGCGCTGAACACTTCGCCCGCCCAGTGGCCAAATTGTTCCTCGGTCGCTCCCGCGGCGTAAAATTCTGCGACCGTGCCTTCCCAAACGATGGCGCGGAAATAATCGATCTTGGCGCGAAACTCGGCGAGCATCGGCGTGACAAATACTTCGTCCTCGCCGATACCTAACGCGTTGGCAGTCTGCAGAACGATATGAATATGACCGGGCGGTTGGGGATGAATCAGCTCGTCGGCGAGTTTCTCCGCCATCGCAGCCATCAGATCCCGGTGCTGGCGAAAAAAGTGGATATGTTTGTGATAGGACGCCGCTTCCAGGGTATTAATCTCGATCGTATAGGCCGCCCAGTTTTTAAAAAAAATGCGAAACGTTTTCTTGGGCAGACGACCCGAGACCAACTCCTGCATGAATTGCGAGTCGGTGACGCGCTCCTCCCAACGTTTAGCGACCTTGCGGTAAAGATCGTCGACATAGACCTTGGCCTCTGCGGCACTCATCTTGAGGTTCATCGGTTTGTTTCTTCTGGGCTCAATCGGTCAAAAAGTGAGCCGCACCTCGACGCCGCGCTTGCGGCATTCGTGGACGAAGGTCGCGTGAATATCGGGATGCTGGTCTTTGTAATCGATCTGCGTCCCGCCCGATGCTTCGACTTCCAAAGTTTTGACGAGATCTTCGACTTGATAGGTGAAGCCCCAAGGTTTGAGCGCCAGGTAACGAGCCGGTTCGCGTCCCGGGTTGAAATGCTGATGAAACCATTTCGCCGGCGGCACAAACAAGCTTCCCGGTTTCCAGTCGATGCGTTCGCGGCTTTTTCCTTGCTCCCACAAAAGCGAATAGCCTTCGCCGGAAAGAATGAGAATGTGCGCTCCGGGTCCATGCCAATGCGCCCGCGGATAGGTGCCGACGGGATATTCCTCGATGTGGGCAGACATCGTATTAGCCGAAAAATGGAGCAAGATGCCGCGCGCGCCTTGACCGCGGGCGCTGTGTTCCAATAAGCGGAAGCCGGGAACGTCCGCAATGAAATTCGCATCCCAGGTGCGATGGCTGTCCACCGCCTTACCTTTGCCGCTGAAGTAGCCGTTTTCGCCGCTGAACCGGTCCGAAAATACGAAGTCGTTATTGAACACAAAATCGAGATTGCGAAAACGGTTAATCATCACCGGCGCATCGGTCAACGCGACGAATCTTGCGGCCTCGTTGCCCTGGGCGTTGAAATGTTGACGCCAGGTGTTGAGTGGCGGCGAGAACATGCTCCCTTCCTGCCATTCGAACGTTTGTTTGTGCCCGTTGTCCTGCCACACGGTGGTTGCGCCGTGTCCCTTGACGACATAGATAAGCTCTTCGAATAGATAACGCTCGGGCAGCGTCTGACTCTTCGCTGCGATCTCGCAAACGTAGGCATCACAGCTTCGTCCGGCGCCCAGCATATTGATGAACGCGCCGGCTGCGCCTTTGCGTTGCCATGGACTTAGCTCAAGAGTCCGGAGATCGTCGACGCCTAGGCCTCTGTAGATTGGAACCTCTTCTCGCTCTTGCCAGAGTTCGTAGGGCGTCTTGTCCGAATACGCGGCTTGCTTGGTAAGATCCATGCTCACTTATTCACCTCCGCATGGGCGCTTAGATTTTTGAGCAGGTTTTTTAAGAACTAACGTTGGGTCACGAACTATCTCTCTAGAAGCGGTGGAAATCTGGCCGCTGGCTATCAGCAATTGAGCCAACGGCCAGACCTCCAAATCCGCTTTAGACTATCCAAGCACCTTGGAATACTTTTCGCGCAGCTTGGCGTAGCGTTGGCCGCCTTCTGTTGCCGCCTTACGAAAATCATCCGGCATGACGTTATACGGCGGACGGATCGGGCCGGTTTTGCAGTAACCGGAAGCTGCCATCAAAACCTTTTCGAGCTGAATGTTGTAAGACGCGAACACTTCCTGTGAGCCAGTGATCGCGTGATGCGGTTCGTTGGCCCAGGCGATGTCATCCGCGACGGCCTTGGCCTGTTGGGCATCGTGCGCTGCCAGCGCTTTCATAAGCGCCAGCCCGACCTGTGGTCCCACTGAAGGTATCCAACAAGTGGTTTGAGATTCCGGCGAGATTTGCGCGAACTCGTAAGCGAGACCGATGGGCGGGATAAAGTTGACGCGACCCTTCGATGCTTCGACCGATTTCTTGAGAATCCCCTTGCTAGAGAACTTCGCCGACATGACGGTTGGCGCTTTTTCGACGAGGGGACCCCAGAAGTCGGCGCCGAAGTCGAAACGGAAAGCACGCGGATTGGCATAGACCATGATGGGAAAATCGGGAAATGTCTGCGACACGTCGGTGTAGAACTTTACTGCCATGTCGAGGGTTGCCGGCTGCCACATGGGTATGCCGAGCAGCGTGCCTGTGGCGCCGAGTCCTTTGACGAACTTAATGCGCCGGGCGATTTCATGCCCGCTCAGCGATGTCGTGCCGACAAACGTTGGAATGCGCCCGCGCACGGTTTTCAGCAGACAATCGACGTAGGCTTCGTAATCGCTCTGCTGTGTGGTTGCGCACTCACCCATAGTGCCCAGCGCCATGATGCCGGTGGCGCCGTCGCGCACCAGGCTTTCGGCGAGCCGAGCCGTCTCGTCGAGGTCGACAGTGTTCGTGGCATCCAAACGATCGGCTCCTTCTTTGGCTGGCGTCGGCATGATCGCTAAGACTCCGCGCAGATCTTTTGCAGTGATCATAATTTTCCTCCTACATTGGAATTGGCATTATCTGTTTGTTTAACACGCGAAGTCGATGCCAAGCAACGCGAGTCGACGACTAAATCCGGGTCGGCAGCCGATGGGTTAAAACGATTTCGCGGGGCGAGACGTAAGCGTGATAGGGCAGCGCTTCGACGCCTGCTCTGATCGCTTTGCGCAGCCAACGGCCGTATTCCGGGTCGATCTCGTCGGCGGGACGAAAGTATTCGCAGTCGCGCCGCTGCACGACGAACAGTATCACCGAGCGGTGGCCTTTGTGTTTGAGCCGGATTAATTCTTTCAAGTGTTTGGTGGCGCGCTCGCTTACCGCGTCGGGGAAGGCGGCGGCGCCGCCGATGCAAGCCGTGACATTTTTCACTTCGACGTAGCAACAACCGTCGCGGCCGTCCAAACAAAGATCGAGCCGGCTGTGGCGGCTGACTTTGACTTCTCGACGGACGGTTTCGTAACCGCGCAGTTCCGGGATCACGTCCGCGGCGATCGCTTCGGCGACCAAGCGATTCGGATGCATCGTATTGATGCCGACCCAGTGCCGATCGATCCGAATCATTTCCCATGTGAAGGCGAGCTTGCGACCTTTATTTTCGCTGCGCGAGAGATAAACGACGCTGCCTGGCTCTTTGCAACCGAGCATGCTGCCGGTGTTGGTGCAGTGGGCGGTGACGATGGCTCCGTCAGCGAGGCGGACGTCGGCGAGAAAACGCTTGTAGCGTTGGACCAGCGTGCCGCGGATGAGTTTCGCTGTGAAGCGCATGCCCAAGTTTATAGCCGAAGGGAAAGTTATTTGACAGCGTTGGCCAATTTCTTGCGCTCGCAAGATCGCTTTGTTAGGGTCGATGAATAATTTCTGATCCGGAGACGGCATGGCGAAGCGACAATTCAAGTACGTCGGGCACAGTGTTCCGCGAGTCGACGGCGTCGACAAGGTAACCGGCAAAGCAAAATTCGTCGGCGACATCGTCGTCCCCGGCATGCTTTACGGCAAAATCCTTCGCAGCCCGTACCCGCACGCGCGAATTCGCGCGATCGACCCGACCGAGGCCGAAGCTTTGCCCGGAGTCGTCGCGGTGTTGACCGCGGCCGACATCGACGACCTCAATCCGATTTATAATGGACGACCGATTATCGCGATGCATAAAGTCCGCTACGTCGGCGAGCCCGTGGCGGCGGTGGCGGCGCTCGATTTAGCGACAGCGGAAGAGGCGCTCGGACTCATTCAGGTCGATTACGAAGAACTGCCGACGGTGGTCGGTATCGACGCAGCGGTGAAAAAAGACGCGCCGCTCATTCACGAAGAGAAAGGCAGTAACATCGGCACGCACGAGCAAGTGAGGCGCGGCGACGCTGATGAAGGCTTTACGCAATCGGATGAAGTTGTCGAGGACACGTTCACCTTTCCGATGGTTTATCATTACGCGATGGAGCCTCATTCGGTGATCGCGCATTACGACGATAACGACGAGATTACGGTTTGGTCGTCAGCGCAGCATCCGTTTCAGGTGCGCAGCGACATTTCCAAGATCTTCAAAGTGCCGCCGTCAAAGGTGCGCCTGATCATCAATTACTTGGGCGGCGGCTACGGCAGCAAGTCGTACACCAAGTTCGAGCCGTTGGCGTTGGCGCTGGCGCGCAAGGCAAAGCAGCCGGTGCGCATTTGCAACTCCGTCGGCGAATCGATGGTCACCGTACGTCGTCACGGGGCGCGAGTAAGGATAAAGACCGGCGTTAAGCGTGACGGCACGATCATGGCGCGCGAGGCGGAGATTTATCTGGACACCGGCGGTTACGACGACAACGGACCGCAGGTGACGGCCCGCTCGGCGACGCGTGTTCTCGGTCCGTACTGGATTCCTAATATTCGCACGGACGCGTATCAGGTTTATACCAACACCGGTTCGGCGGGCTCGTATCGCGCGATCGGTGCGCCACAGGTGATCTTTGCCGGCGAGTCGCAGATCGAAATCCTTGCTGCGAAGCTCGGTATGGATCCCGCAGAGCTGCGCATGAAAAATCTGCTCAAAACCGGACAGGAGCTGCGGCCGGGATTGAAAGGCATCGATGCGAACCTTACTTCCAGCCTTAAGAGCTTGATTCGCGAAAGCGGCTGGAAAAAGTCGCGCAAGAAAAAAAATGCCGCAGTCGGCATGGGCTGTGCGATCACCAATGCCGGGGCCACGCCCGTGTCCGTAGCGATGATTCGCATGCAGTCCGACGGCATTGCCAACATCGCGGCCGGCAGCACGGAGATGGGGCAGGGGGTGCGCACGACCTTAACTCAGATCGCCGCCGAAGAGCTGACGTTGCCGATGGAACAGTTCCGCATGCTCGGCGCCGACACCAAAGTCACCCCTTACGATAGTTCTACGGGGTCGAGCCGTTCGACGACGTTGATGGGCACTGCGGTGCAGAAGGCAGCGCGTGATTTGAAACAGCAGTTCGTAAAAATCGGCGCGCAAATCTTGAGCGTGAAGCCAAGGCAAATTCAAGTCATTGATGGCGCATTGATTTCAGGCGAAGCGCGGTTGACCTTTAAAGAAGCCTTCGAGCGACGCTTCGGCAAAGGCGCCGGCGGCGAAATGATCGGCCGCGGCGAGGCGGGACCGGAAATCACCGACCATAAGCTTCCCGTGTTTTGGGAAGTCGGCATGGGAACTGCCGAAGTCGAGATCGATCATGAGACCGGCGAGGTGAAGCTTAAGAAATTCATTTCTGTGGCCGACGTCGGCAAAGCGATTCATCCGGAGCACTGCATCGCCCAGGAAGAAGGTGCTGCCATGCAGGGGATCGGCCACACATTTTTCGAGCAGTTAATTTACGACAATGGACAGTTGATCAATCCCAATTTGGTCGATTACCGCATTCCAACTTTCGACGACGTACCGGAGGAGTTTCACACGGTACTCGTCGAGAACGGCGATGGCCCCGGGCCCTTCGGCGTGCGCGGCATGGCCGAGGGCGGCATTCTTTCTGTCGCGCCGTCGGTGTGCAATGCCATCGACCGCGCCACCAGTGTGCGCATCAAAGATTTACCGCTGACGCCCGAGCGCGTGTGGCGCGCGCTGCGGGACGCAAAAAAATAATTCGGTCACGGTTTGCCGCGCGCCCGGATATCGGTGAGCCGTGTTCAGAATTTGCCAAAAGTGAAGCTATGAAAACTGCGAGCGATGTTTCCGGATTTCAAATTCAGGCGGCGACCAAGGCGGATGTGCCGGTGATTCTTTCTTTCATCAAGAAGCTCGCCGACTACGAGCGCTTGTCGCACGAAGTCACAGCGACGGAAAAAAGTCTCAGCGAAACGCTTTTCGGCCGGCGGCGCACGGCCGAAGTCGCGATTGGCTACTATAAAAGACAGCCGGCTTGCTTCGTGCTGTTTTTTCACAACTATTCGACTTTTCTTGGCCAGCCGGGAATCTATATCGAAGACCTTTACGTCGATGAGGCTTTTCGCCGGCGCGGCTTCGGCAGCGCTTTGCTGCATTACGTCGCCAAGATCGCGACGGAGCGGGGATGCGGCAGATTGGAGTGGTCGGTTTTGGATTGGAACGAACCGGCGATCAATTTTTACAAAAAGCGCGGCACGGTGCCGATGAGCGAGTGGACCGTATTCCGCGTAACCGGAGAGAAACTAACGAAGCTCGCGGCTGCGGGAATGCCGCGTTAACGTATAGGCTCGGCGTCCGGGGAGCACTTAGTCGATTGCGTGAATGTGCCCTGAGGTCAATCGGATTCGAGCGGAATGACGAGCCTAATATCCGTGCCCTTTCCCGGGGTCGTGTCGACAGTTAGCTCGCCGCCTATTTTTTTGATTCTCTCGCGCATGCCTTTGAGCCCATAGTGACTGGTTCCTTCGGCGGACGCGGTATCAAATCCCACGCCATTGTCACGCAATCGAGCTTCGCAACCCTTGGTGTTGGTCTTGAGCGAAAGATGCAATTCACTTGCCCGGGAATGGCGAACCGCGTTCAAGATCGCCTCGCGTAAAGTAAAGTAAAGCTCCCTTTCGATTGCGACGGGCAGATTATGCGCACCGATGGCACAGCGGAAATCGAGCTTGAACCCGGTGCGGGCGCAAAAGATTTCCAGCTCTTGCTTGAGCCGCCGTTCGAGGGTGCCGGCTTGAAGCTCTTCACCGGTCTCGTTTTCGGTGAGTAAATTCCGGATCTCAGTGATCGCTTTTTCGATATTGTCTTCAATCGTTCGAAGTTCGTTTTCAACAACACCGCGGTCGTCGAGAAGTTGGCGCCGGCAGCTCTCGGCGCGGAGCCGTACGCTCGATAACAATTGTAACACCCGGTCATGCAGCTCGCGGGAGATCCTCTGCCGTTCTTCCGTGACAGCGTTAGCAATCTCGGTATTTATTTTGCCTGGTGTTTTTTTCACTGTCCTTTGGGGACGCCACCTAGGGGATCGGTCCAAACAATCGCATCGTCGCCGGGATCACGCGCCTTTGGTTTCCGCCAAATTTTTTCAATTCCATGCAGCAAGATGCTGGACCAAGAAACCGAGAGCTCTCGGCCACGAGACTTCCCCGGCAGGGCCGTAACAGCCTACTTTCGCGCTGTTCAAAAACGGGCTTCCGGTATCGGCGCAGGAGTAAAATTGATGCAGCTTCTGGAACTGCGCCGACATGGGCCATGTCTTCGGGTGGCGGCGACGGTTTGTTGGCAATTTGATGAGATCATCGAATCCTCTGAATCCTCCATCATTGTAGCCGCCGTGTAACCCAGCAACACAAAACTGTCAAGTTCAGGAACGACGACGGTCAATCATTGAGCAGCGACAGAAGTGATTTCAAACTCTCGATGCGATCCGGTGTTGCCGCGGCCGATGATTTGCGCCGTTCGACGAGAATGCCTCTGAGTCCAGCTTCGTTGGCCCCTTGCAGATCATGAGTCTCGCTGTCACCGACATGAAGTGCATGAGCGGAAGCGAGACCATGATAATCGAGCGCGGCGTTAAATATACGCCGATCGGGTTTGGCATAGCCAACCCGACTGGACACGAAAACGTGTTCGAACAGCGAGCCCGCGCCCAAACCATCGAGGATTCGTACCAGGCGGGAATCGAAGTTAGAGATCACGTCAAGAATCAATCCGCGTTGCTTGAGCGACGCCAGAGTTTCCAGAACGTCAGGGTAGAGTGACCAAGCTTTGGGCTCGGCGAAGTAGGCGAAGAGTTCCGCGAAGTAGGAGTCGAACCCGGCAAAGGGACGCCATGGCTCGAGCACCCTCGCGACTAGATTTTCCCACCAAGCACGTTCCAACCCGCCGAGTGCATCCTTGGCCACGCCTGGAAACGCCAGTCGCGGCGCCGAGTCAAAGCACTCACGAAAACGGCCCATGATTTCGTCAGGCGCGATATTTTTCCCGTGTTTCGCGGCAAACGCGGCGTAGCTTTCACCGACGTTTCGGACGGGCTTGATCAGTGTCCCCGCGGCGTCAAAGAAGACGGCTTTAATCTGCATGGCGAGATTCGTATTGGGAAGCGCGCCCAATTGCAACGAAGGTAGCATGCTTTATAATTGAAATCGATGCAGCAGAAACAAGCTCTGATCGTCGTCGATGTGCAAAACGATTTTTGTCCTGGCGGCGCGCTGGCTGTTCGGGACGCCGACGCGGTCATTTCGATCTTGAATCGATATATCGGCAAATTTTCACAAGCTTGCCTGCCGGTCATCGCCACGCGCGATTGGCACCCTGAAAAGACCACCCATTTCAAAAACTTCGGCGGACTGTGGCCGGCCCATTGTGTCCAGCATACTAAAGGCGCTGAGTTTCATCCTGGTCTGAATCTGGGAGCAGACGCCATCGTGGTTTCGAAGGGGACGGCGCCGGACGAGGACAGTTATTCCGCATTCCAAGGCGTAGACTCTTCGGGAGTGGCGCTCACAGAGTTGTTACGCCAATTGGGCGTTGAAACCCTGTATGTCGGCGGCTTGGCCACGGATTATTGTGTGAAGGATACCGTTCTCGATGGCTTGAAGCGCGGATTCAAAGCGGTTGTACTCGGCGACGCGATTCGCGGCGTAGACGTGAATCCAACCGATTCCAGGCGAGCCCTTGCAGAAATGAATGATGCCGGGGCCATCACGCTCAACACGATCGAGGAATTGCGCCTATGATGTCGCACGAACGTGAAATTACCAGCGCGACCGCACGATGAGTTGCCTAGAATTCGGTTCTAGTGTCTAATTGACGGGTTTACTCGAGGTGTGACTTGGCCAATGCTTTCCAGTACAGCAAAGAATTGACGGCGGCGGAGAGTGCGGCCCGTGAGGCGGGCGCGGTTGTAATGGGCCTTTTCAAGGGCAAATTCGACGTCCGCGAGAAAAGCAAAAATAATCCGGTTACCACGGCCGACATCGAGGCCAATCGAATTATCCGTGAAACGATTTTCGAAGCATTTCCCGGGGACGGCTGGTTGTCGGAAGAGGATCAGGACAATTCCGATCGATTGGCCCTGTCGCGGATTTGGGTCGTCGATCCCATCGACGGAACCAAAGAGTTTATCGAGGGAGTACCACAATTTGCGATCTCCATCGCTTTTGTGGTCGATGGTCGGCCCAAGATCGCGATTGTTTTTAATCCGGCGAAGGATCGATTTTATAAAGCCATGTTTGGCCAAGGCGCTTATTTGAACAACGAAACGATTCGGGTTAGTTCGAGAAGCGAGGTCAACGGCGCCTCCCTCCTGGTCAGCCGTTCCGAGCCGCAGAAAAAATTTCAGGTCTTTGTCGACCACTGTGACATTAGACCCGTCGGCAGCATTGCGTATCGCCTCGCCAAAGTCGCCGGCGGCGATGGCGACTGCACCATCACGTTTCGCAACATTCACGAGTGGGATATTTGTGCCGGCGTGCTCATGGTCGAGGAAGCCGGCGGTAAGGTGGTCGACGGCGAGGGCAAACGGATGAACTTTAATCGGGAGCTGCCGAAACATCGCGGTGTTGTCGCCGCCAACGCCCATTTGAGTGAAGGATTGCAAAGCCTATGGGCCGACGCGATGGCAATCAAGACGTAACATTAGGCGATCCGCGACTGAGATCAACGATGATGCGTAAATGCGATTACTGTGGCGAGCGCGCAGGGCTTTTCGGTCGGGTCTGTGGCGATTGTAAAAAACTTCTCGCCCGCGTCGAAGATCTGCGTGGCAAAGTGAGTTACGGCGGGTTTCTTGACGGGCTAGAGCAGACCGGCATCGATAAAGAGAAAATATTGGTTTTTCTCAAAGCTGATCCTGATGGCAAGGGCAGCGTCCAAGACCAGGTGACTGCCGAGATGACCAGCGAGCTCATGAAAGTCATGGGTATCTCCGGCCGTCAGTCCGCCGACGAAGTCAGGCGGATTCGCGATGTCCTTGGCAAAGACTCAGAAGAGTAGATGACAGCCGCATCCGACTATGATCGTCACGATCTATCTTTCACTGATATTCTTGGTGCTTTACCTGCTCGGCTTGGTAATCCATCGTTGGATCTTCTTGCGCGACCGTCGACGCATGGAAACCGAAAGCCGCGATGGAGGGCGAGTGATCGCGAAAGTCGACGACCTGACGCCGGGCTCGGTGAAGAAATTTTGGTTAATCTGCCAGAAGTATCGTTTGGACGCGTTTCTCATCAACGATAGCGGCAGCTTTCATGCGTACGTCAATCGCTGCCGGCACATGCCCACGCCGCTCGACTTTGTGCGCGATGAATTTCTTAGCGACGACGGCCGATTTTTACGCTGTTACACGCACGGGGCTCTGTACGAATTTGCCACGGGTCTATGCGTGGACGGCCCGTGCAAAGGGGAGTCGCTCTATCGCTTGCCGGTGCACGTGGACCGTGGCGAAGTCCTTGTCGGTTGTCCGGAGGGCGACCTGAAACAATTTGCGGATTGAAGGATGTCATCGTGGGCACGGGACAAAAGAAACCCATAGGTAAATTGGTCGGCACGGTCGGCGAGCTGGAGCACGGCGACAGCAAAAAATTCTCGCTGCGCCGAGGTCAGCGCGATATCGAAGCTCTGCTGGTGAATTTCCAAGGCAGCTATTTCGCATATATCAATCGTTGCCCCCACACCGGGATCACGCTCGACTGGGTGAATAATCAGTTCTTCAGCTCGGACCAACGTTATCTGATGTGCGCGACTCACGGTGCGGTGTTCGAGCCGCCGACGGGTGAATGCGTGTGGGGGCCGTGTTTCGGCCTGTCGCTGCAAAGCGTGCCGATCGAGATCAACGGCGGGCAAATTTACGCGCGTCTTCCTGGAGCGAAGGACGACTGATTGTCCTGTACGAGCGACCGAGCCTACGTCAGGAGGATGTCATGACCGATTGCCTGTTTTGCGGTATCGTTAGCGGAAAGATCAAGGCCAACATCGTGTATCAAAACGATTACGTTGTGGTCTTCAAAGACATCAATCCCAAGGCGTCGGTTCATCTTCTCATCATCCCGCGCAAGCACATTGCGGGTGTCCTCGACATCGAGCCGGAAGATAGCGCAGTCATCGGCGAGATTTTCCTGGTAGCGGGTCAGAATCGCCGAGAGCGGCTTTCGTGTCGTGGTCAATTCGGGGCCGGACGCGGGTCAAAGCGTATTTCATTTGCATTATCACCTCATGGGCGGACGTCAGATGACTTGGCCGCCGGGTTAATCTGGTTGAACTGCTATTCCTCTTTTTTTCTAAACGATCAGCGGAGGACACGATGGCGAGCGAAGAGTGGCACAGCGCGACGAGCGAGATGGCGATACAGCAGTTTGACGTGGCCGCGAACAAGCTCGGCATCGATCCCAACGTGGCGGCCCGGCTGCGCCGCCCCGATCGGGCGATGATCGTCAGCGTGCCGACTCGCATGGACGACGGCCGCGTGCAAGTTTTTACCGGCTATCGGGTTCAGCACAACGATGTGTTGGGGCCGTTTAAGGGTGGTATTCGTTATCATCCGGCGGTTAACCTCGGCGAAGTCTCGGCGCTGGCGATGTGGATGACCTGGAAATGCTCGCTGGTCGGCTTGCCACTCGGCGGAGCGAAGGGCGGTATCACTTGTGATCCTGCGCATCTTTCGCGCAGTGAGTTGCAGTCGATGACGCGGCGTTTTACCGCGGAAATCTTGAATATCATCGGACCGGAAGTCGACGTGCCGGCGCCGGATATGGGGACGAACGAGCAGGTGATGGCATGGATCATGGACACTTATTCTCAGCATAAGGGTCATGCCGTGCCGGAAATCGTGACGGGCAAGCCAGTGGCGATCGGTGGCACGCTCGGCCGGCGCGAAGCCACCGGCCGCGGCGTTGTCTATATGATCCTCGAAGCGGCGCGATATCTGGGTATCGATCTCTCCAAGTGTACCGCGGTGGTGCAGGGCTTCGGCAATGTCGGCTCGGTGGCCGTCAAGGAACTCGCAAACATCGGCGTCAAGATCATCGGCGTTTCCGACCGAACCGGCGGTTTTGTCGACGCGAAGGGCCTCCCGGTGGACAAACTGCTCGAAGTCGCCGACAAGAATCACAGCCTCGAGGGCTGTCCGTACGGCGACAAGATTGGCAACGCCGAACTGTTGGAGCTGAAATGCGATATCCTGGTTCCGGCAGCGCTCGAGATGCAAATCACAGAAAAAAACGCGGCACGTTTACAATGCCGGGTCCTTGCCGAGGGCGCCAATGGTCCGACTACGCCGGAAGCCGATGCGATTTTGCACGATAAAGGAGTATTTTTAATCCCGGATATTTTGGCCAATGCCGGTGGCGTCGTGGTGTCGTATTTCGAGTGGGTGCAGGACTTGCAAAACTTTTTTTGGAACGAGGCGGAGGTCAATAACAAGCTACGTGAAATTTTGGTCAAAGCCTTCCAGGAAGTGCTCGCGATGAGCCAGAAGCAATCGGTCAATATGCGTCTGGCAGCGCTGATGATCGGTATCGATCGCGTGGCGCGGGCGATGCTCTGGCGCGGGTTCTACGCGTAGCGGCAGCGGTTATTTTACTAGCCGCGAGCAACGCCGCATTGAAGCCGCGCTGATAAACTGTTAACCAAAAGGGAACAAATTTTAAGAGGTACGCAATGGTTCAGGCGACCCAACTGAGACCCGGCATGATCATCATCCATGAGGGCGGCCTTTTTCGGGTGACGGCGGTGCATCATTTGACCCCCGGTAACAAGCGCGGCTTCATGCAGACAAAAATGAAAAACTTGAAGACCGGCATCGGCACGGAATACAAATTCCGTTCCGAGGACCGCGTCGATCAGGCGATTCTCGATAACCGGCAAATGCAGTACCTTTATGCCGAAGGGGATCTGCACACTTTTATGGATACGGAGAACTACGAACAAATTGCATTGCCCGCGGAAGACATCGGTGATTTGTTGTCGTACTTGCTGCCAAACTCCGTCGTCGGCATCGAGTTTCATGACGGAAAACCGGTGGGTATCAATCCGCCATCGACCGTCGACCTGGAAGTTATCGACACCGAGCCTTCCATGAAAGGCGCCACGGCCAGTGCGTCTTATAAACCAGCAAAGTTGGAGACTGGTGTGACGGTGCAAGTGCCGCCGTTTATTCAGGTGGGCGATAAAGTGCGTATCGATCCGACTGACGGCTCGTACCAGGAGCGGGTCAAGTAGCTTTGATCCTTTCTAAAACCGCCTGGACCTGCTGCTCCAGGTCTTCCATACTGCCGTTATTTTCGATCACGTAATCGGCGAGTTGACGCTTTTCTTCCAAGCTCATTTGCGCATCGATATGTTTCTGGGCTTCTACTGCGCCGAGGCCGTCTCGTTGTTCTAGACGCCGTCGCTGGGTATCGACGCCGCAGGCTACTAAGACAACCGGCCGAAGCCATTCTTGCAGATTGCCTTCGAAGAGAAGCGGAACTTCGTAGACCACTACGGCGCGTCCGGCGGCGGTATACTGGTGGATTCGTTGTTCCGCGAGCGCGCGGACCCGTGGATGAATGATCGATTCGATTTGTTTTCTCGCCGCGGCGTCGCTGAATATAAGGGCGCGAAGTTTTTGTCGATCGAGAGTCCGGTCCGGCTGCAACACTTCGGCACCGAACGCGTCGACGATCTCTTTCCAGGCCTCGCGTCCGGGCTCGACGACCTCACGGGCCAGGTCATCTGCGTTGATGATGGCGGCTCCGCGGCGCTTGAGAATCTTCGCCACCGTGCTCTTGCCTGAGGCGATGCCGCCAGTTAGGCCGATCAATTTCACGCAACACTAATGGCAAAATGGCCGCAGGCTTTCAAGCAAGACGCAAACGAGCGATAATGTTCTTACGCGGTCGGGAGATTTGAATTTGATGGCCGAGGTCGTTATTTACACGACGAGCTACTGTCCGTATTGCACGGGAGCAAAGTCCCTGTTGCGAGCGAAGAATGTCCCTTTTGAAGAGATCGACGTCACCCACGATCCGGCGAAAAGAGCCGAGATGGAACGGCTGTCGCAACGGTGGACGGTGCCGCAGATTTTTATCGATGGCACGCCGATCGGCGGATATGATGAGGCGCGGCAATTGGACACGATAGGCGAGCTTGATCGCATGCTGGGGCGCTAAAAAATTGAGCAGAGATTGGGTTGTGATCACACACTGAACGAGTGGACGGCTTGTTGAGGAACAATTGGCTGGAAACTGGAGGCGGCGAGCGGATTCGAACCGCTGCATCGAGGCGTAAGGCGACGGCGCAAGTAGTGATACCAAGTGATCAGAAGCCTGGGGAAACCCGGGCTTTTTTGTTTTGGTGATACTGCTGAGCGCTGCTATTTGTCACCCGATTCTGGCACAAAACCGGAACGTTTTTGGAGCGAAGCCGCGGCGCTTGCTGTGAACTTTCGAAACTTGTATTCAGATGTTCATGGACAAGACCACGAAATCAAACTTGGAAGACGAACCGATTCTCTTGTTGTCGATTAAGCAGGTCGCCCATCGCTTGCAAGTTTCGGAGCGCACCGTGCGGCGAATGGATGTACCGTGTTACCGAATCGGTCGCGCTGTGCGCTACAAAATCGACGATGTGGACAAGTTCGTTAACCGCTGCGTGGAATACTCACACAAACCGACGTTCGCAAAGCCACCACGGCCTCGACAACCAACGTTTGTCGGCCTGCCGAGATGGGAAGAAGCCCGCGCAATGCTCAAGAGACGCAAGCAAGGGAACGGTTAAGCGTGACGCCAAGTGTGGCCTCCTAAGTCGACGTGATGACACAGCCCGGCCTATTCTATTAGTAAGTTGGGTGGGGTGGGGGATGGCTGGGAAGCTCACACAATTGGCTGAGCGAGTTTTAAAGAATTGCCTCCGCCGTTATTCGTGGTCAGTCGTTTCCCGGAGGGTTGAGAAGTTTTTGGGCCGCTTCGTCTGCGGCTGGTTCTGGAAAACGCTCTACTGCTTTTTCGATATATGTCAGCGTGTATTCTTTAAGTAACCGATCTTCAGCCTCTTTGTGGAGTTCAATTGCACGGTGCTTGATTTTGCACGAGAGCTTGATGCCCTCATAAACCCAGTCTATTCCCTTAATTCCTGTCTGCATTTCTGTAATTACCAAAAGCCCGCGCATTCCGAAGTCAACCCAGGGAAGCAGATCATAGAGTGACTTACGGCGGTTTCTCTGGAGTTGTTTTAGTATTGCTTCCAGCTCACGGCAAATTTGGGCCGAAAGAGTATCGTCTGCCTCCGCGAGGATTTTCTTGAATGTCGCTATAAGCTCGTCAACGAGCTTATTTAATTCATCGTCGTCTCTGTATGATTGAAAAATTGAGTCAAACGACGGAGGCTCAACCTCATCAAATGCGACAACAGATGGCAAAGTCTCAGACAAATGAAAAAGGGCACGGAAGCTATTTTGGTGATTTTGATTGGAGGTAAATGTATTGAGCGACGATTGCAACTCATTCAGGGGACCAGGAATTCTATCGGACGAGAACATCAATTTGGTTCCGTCAAGCTGTTTCTTCAGTTCTTTGACGGTGCTCTCTTGACGGTTGAGTAAATACAGTGAAAGCAACTCACAAAGTTTGGTTATCTTTTGTCTAAGGTTGTCTTTCCAGACGTCGTGAGCGGATGCCATAAAATACTCCCGATTTGAACTCCAAATGAAAGCCTTTTCCGCAGCAGAATTCAAAGAGCGAATGCGGGTTTGCTATTATGCCTCAGCACCCTTGGAATGAGCAAACCGTTACCGCCAAAACGATCTTCAAATACGCGTTTAGTGGTAGCCTAGGCCGGGCCGTTTGACAATTTACTTCCGCCAAGTGCATGTTTCGGCACATGGCGGTCACAGAACCTTTTGATCCAGACCAACTGACGAAATCGGAACGAGCCAACATTCGACGGCGTCAAGGCTGCACTGCTGACGACTATGCTCGTGTGTTTACGGAGCAGGATGGCAAATGCGCTTGCTGCGGCGCATCGCCGAAGCCACCGAGCACTCACTTACGAGCGGACACATTTCGGAGAGACGGCAAAATCGTTCTTGTCTGCCAAGAGTGCTTTCATATCCTCAAGATACTTTCGACACGCTCCAGTCGGTTGCTCGCTTATCTCGAAAGCGTATCACGCACGCTGAACCGTCTCGCCAGTTTACGAAATCGCTTTGCTCACGCGCTGGTCGCGGAAATTTTCTTGCAGTCGCGTCAGCGGCTTTTTCGAATCGTCGCGGATTGCGATTTCTGTGGTCGTCTTTCGCTCGACGTTTCGATTCTGCGATGGTTCGACGTGCAGCGCGATCGATGCTGTCAGTGCGGTGTGCAGCGTGCGATTCGTGGCAATTTGGAGCGAATCGTGCGCAACGGGGTTTGAAGCCGGCGTTTTGGTCATCCAATATCGCGCCGTCTTGTTCGTCGGGTTCACTGTGACAAATACCGGTCGACCTCCGCCATCAGAACATTCATAGGCGTAGGCTTGTAGAGAATTGCTGCAGCCCCAGCATCGATGGCTTGCTGCACAAGCAAGGAGCCTCGATCAGAAGCGGTCGTGACAAGCACCGGAATGCGAGTCGTCGACGGATCATCCTTGAGCTGCAGGATCAATTTGTCGCCTGTAACGTCGGGCAATTCGAGATCGGTTATAATCAGGTCCGGCGGCTCACTCGCGTGCGCTAGATCTATCGCTTCCGCGCCATTTGCCGCCTCAATAAGGTCGTACGCACGCCCAAGAACAAGTAAAATCAACTTGCGAGAACCAGCATCGTCCTCGACCACTAGAATTTTCTTTTTGTGCTCCATGATTCGCTTATTTACACCGCTCGTTATGCTAATTGAACTCCTAAATGGAGTACGGCTAAAATATTCTTAAACCAACGGTTGATTCCCCCGATGAATTTGGTTTCCATCCGGTGTGGAAAAAGTCTACTTCCATCCCGCTAACCTTTCCCCCCTGTATAGGATCTCACGAGCGCCGTGCGAATTCCCTACGGCAACACGCTTAAAGTGTTGAGCCGAATCAGGCAGCCAACCATGCGAATAGATTGCTGATTCTTGCCGAACGGAGGTTGGTCAACTTAACGCCATTCCCAGCAGATTTCCTACGCGCGTCGATCAAACCTTAGCGTCTGGTGGATTCGTTAAAGTGTTGAGTTTGTATTGCGTTAACCGCGTGCGGTTGAGCGCGAAAAACATTGCGAAAAACCAACAGTTTGCATCGCGGCGAAGCAGTAGCGAACGAATCATAGGGTGCACACGCAATGTTAGCGTGTGTCGTCGCTGCAATATCAACTGGTTAGCCAACGTTCCACAGCCTCCACTTGCACCCAGCCGTCGTGCGTCGCTGCAACCACACGGGGTATGCGATTTCGTCACCAATGTTGTGCCCCGATCCACCCCCACCCCCCCCATGCCTGTTAACGCATACTGACTGCGCGGTCGCTGG
>Ga0193707_1000134_pt1 | contig 20636 bp, 33 predicted proteins | sample U3c2metaG_FD_143043 | JGI IMG/M metagenome (GOLD analysis project Ga0193707, IMG submission 143043) | Soil microbial communities from a riparian zone of the East river system, Colorado, United States - U3c2 | ecosystem: Environmental > Terrestrial > Soil > Riparian zone | place: USA: East River... | reverse complement strand
CAGGAACTCAAGGGTGGCTCCATTGTGGAGCTCGATGGCCTCTTCGCCTTTGCCGTGAGAAATGTTCTTGACCCGCTTCGACAGTTCAGGCGCGGTGTCGACGCACACACAAAAGGCATCGAACGCATCGCGTGCGGTCTTGAAGAGGTGGGCCGTCCACACGATTCGGTCGGGCTCGAGCATGAACAGGTCCCACAGTGTGACCGGTAGTAGGACCCGGACGCTCTTGCCGTTCTGCCGGCCTTCGAGGACTGCCGACTCCAAGGCGGCCCAAAGCCCGCCCGGACCGAAGGACAGCATCGCGTCGACCGCGAGTTCCTGCTCCTCGTCCAGCTCGAGGCCGGCGACCTTCGCTAGGTCGACCGCCTCATCGCCGTATGAACCGACCCTCGGCGGGATCCAGATGTGAGCCGGCTCGATCACGCGCGCCTCCGGGTTTGCAAACGCGAGTGTTTCCCCGGGGATTCGCGGTAACGACCTAGGCGCCAAACACCTTCCGGTCGCGGCGAAGGGCCAGCTCGTCGAGGGCATCCGCCTTAGTCGCCGCGCCACGCATGGCCACGTCGAGAGCGGCCCGCAGCTCACGGGACAACGCCGCGGCACCCGAAGCGGTGTGTTTGCCCTGCACGAACAGCGTCGCCAGGTGCATCACGTGCATGCCCTCAGGTGAGGCGGACCGCCCCGCCGACTCGAGCACCTCGCGGTAGCTCGCGACCAGCGGCTCCTCGCCGTCTCGAGGCTCCGCCGCGTGCAGCTGAATCGGCTCAGCGTGCGAAGAGCCGGGGGCCTGAGGGCAGCGGCCCTGCCTGCACAGCGAATGGTCGCCGTTCCTGTGGTTCCGGGCTCGCTGCGCGCGCAGTGCCTGACTGTCGGGCATGGCCTCGAGTCACGCCCACTGGCACGTGACGCGACCCCCGTCACGGAGGGAAAAAGGGACAGGGATGCGGGTGTACCGATCGATCATGATCACGTCGTCGACCCTCCCCCCTACCCCATCCTCGGCGGTGTCGAACCGTATCTTCGCTGGTCAGAGTACCTGCGCGTGCGGTTGCCTGCCGCTACGTTGCACAGTAGGTGCGCGGCTCGCAGGTGATCAGGATTGCGATCGTCACCACCGAGAGACTTTGGTGGGTCCATGTCCACACTGGCTGATAGTGGGTGGAGGCGGCGGCCCAGCCTGGGGGCGTCGCGCCAGATGGCGCGGGCGCTGGTCTGCTGTGCCGCCCATGCTTGAGCTACATCAGCGAACCATTGGTCTCTGCGTGGTGGACGGGCTAGCCAGTCGGCTGCCTTGCAGTGGGGCATGAGGCAGGTCCACTGGTCGCGGGCCAGGATGGCCGGCCGCATGCGTTCGCGCCATGGCCTGCCAGAGTGGTGGTTAGGGCCAGGCATGGCGATGGGCTACGCGCGCGTCGGCTCGTCGCCGGTGGTCACCAAGGTATCGCTCAAGGTCCGGGGCCGTTTGATCGGTCAGTCGTCGTTCTCGACGAACTCGAGGGTGTATGCCTTGCCCTGCTCGAACAGGTCTGCCGCGGAGCCTTTGAGGGTCATCTGCAATGACAGGTGCGGGGTGGCCAGTGACCATGCCTTGTTGCGGCCGCTCGCGTAATCGGGCATAAAGCTCACGAGCGCTTGGCGGCTCTCGCCTTCACCCGACTCGGTCTTGCTGCTGCAGGTGACTTTCGCGGTGATCAACTGACGGTCCTTTCGGGTGGGTGAGCCGCAGGGTGTGGCGCCGGGCCGGCATGCGGGCGCGCAGACGCTCATGCGGGGCCGTCGTCTATGGACGGTGTCGAGCCGGGGGGTGTCACCTGCGCCGACTTTTGGGCGCGGTGGAGATGGCTGGAGTCTGACACGTCAACGGCCGGATCGTCCACTCCGGAGTTTGCTTCGGCGTTTCATCTCGCGTTCGATCCGCTTTGTGCGCAGGTCAGCTTGGTAGTCGACGGCCTCTTTGACGAGGTAGACGGTGCGGCCGCGGTGGTCGTGGTAGCGCGTGATGTGCCCGCGGCTTGCCCATTGGTAGATGGCGTCGATGCTGAGGCCGACGTACTCGGCCAGGGTCGCCGCGTCCACATGGGCCTCGAGGTCGAAGGTCACCTGTTCTGGGGTGATCCAGTGCTGGCCGAGGCGGTGGGCGGCCGCATCCATGCCGGCACAGACGGCGGGAGCGATGCGGAAGAGCTCGTTGCGGTAGTCGCGGGCGATCCGCTCACGCTTCTCCAGGTCGGTGTCGCCGGGCCATGGCCACGGCACCACCTCGTTCATGCGCAGTTCTCCGCGGCCGCGGGCTCGGTGCTGTCGTAGCGAGCGAGGTAGGTGACCATCATGTTGGAGCGGGCGTCCTGTCGTGTGTGCCGCGTCCCGTCGGTCCACACAATGGGAGGGTCGGCGGCCGGCGCAGCCACGGGCACAGAGTCGGGACGTCGACGCAGGTCGCCCTCGTGGGTCCTGGCCAGGATGCTGGCCAGCTGGTCGTAGGTCTTCAGCGGCATCCGGTCGCCGCATCGGCGACACTCCACATGCGATGATCCTTCGTCGTGTTCGAGGGCACGACGCTGGCATTTCTGGCACGGTGCTTGGAGGCGTTCGGCGCGGTGCAGCCGGCCGGCCACCGCCGTGGTCTGCTCGTGCAGTGCCAGCAGGCGCAGTGCGCCGTCGAGACCGGACTCGAGCGCGTAGGTCGAACTGTCCTTGCCCGAGACGAGCGGGTCGGTCGGGTCAAGTCGGTGGTGCCATGCGGCTGGCAGGACAAGGAACCGTTGGTAGCGGCCAAGTATCCAGCCGACTGAGTACCGGAGCCGCTCGTGCTGGCTGCCGGACGGGTAGTACCAGAAGCCGGCGTCGTCGGCGACTACCTCGGCCCACCGCTCGAGCTCGTCGAGGATCGCGGCGGCGAGCGCGTTGATGCCCAGTCGAATGGGCACTGGCAGTTCACAGCTACCTGAGGCGGGTAGCTCAATGTTTGTGGTCTTGCCGAGGATGGTCGACAGTTCGAGGTAGTCCATCGGCAGCTGCTCGATCGCCACGCGGGTCATGGTGGTGTCCATCCGGCAGAGCAGGCCGGGTGCGGTGGCGCGGGCTGGGACGCGGACACGGCTGGTCGAGCCGTCCCGGTTGGTCGCGGTGCGTTTGCGGGTGTCGGTGCAGCTGGTGCCGCGGTAGCACAGCAGACTGGGGTCGTCGACGTCGTGCCCATGATGCAGGTGACCGCAACCGCCGTGGACCGAGCAGGCGCCGAACGTGCTGGACTGGCCGTGGCAGCGACATGGGCAGCGCTGGATCTGGCTGCTCATCGGCAGCACCCGTCGCAGCCGTGCACGCCGGCGCCGAAGAGCGTGCCACGGGCCAACCGGAAGGTCAGGTCGTCGGGATCGGGATGTCCGATCCCGTGTGGACAGATCCGCTCCATGATCTGCCGCTCGTCGCGCCAGTTCAAGGGCGCCGTGCGTAGCGGGTGGTCGCTCGGCCGGTGGATACAGCACGCATTGCCCGCGCATTTCGCCGGCGGGTGGACCTCGAGTATCCGGCCATCGTGCAGAGCGATGACGTCGCAGCCGATCATCCGCGCATCGGCTCCTCGTCCGTGACCAGCGGCGCCGGCTTGTAGCCGTACCGGATTCGGTGGCTGGTAAGGCGAGCAGCGATCGCCGCGCAAGCCTCGATGGGCCAACCACCCTCGGTGGCGGCGACCTGTGAGACGTCCACACCGGACCCGAGGATGTGCCCGTGGTCACCTGGTTTGGTCGGGATCCCCGGCCTGTGCTTCCAGTCGACCACCCAACTTTGGCGGCCGCGGCCGCGCCGGCGACGCAGGGTTTGGCGTTGGAGCTGGAGGACCACCAGGTGGTCGTCGCCGTGCGGCATCCGCACCAAGGAGGTGACCGGGTCGCCGACGTTTTCGTAGGAATAGCGGGGCTCGCCCAGCACGATGTCCCGAGGATCGACCCGGAAGGATCCCTGCTGCCAGCGTGGATCCTTCTTGGACCACGAGTCGCGTTTGGCCCACAGCTTCCAGTACAGGTGCCGGCCGTGCACGGAAACGCCGATGACCCGGGATTCGTAACTGGTCGGATTGAGCCGGCGCTGCAACCAGGTCCCATGCCGCTCGGCATGGACAAACAGCGCGCCGAGCGGCTTGATCGTCACATGGGCGGATAGGACGTGCTCGCTGCCGCCGTTGCCGACCTTGATCTCGAACCCGGTGCTGTGGGCCTCGCCGATGAGCACCTGGCCGCCGACGGTGCCGGTGGGGTTGGCGGGCCAGGGTCCCGGCACGACGCTGGCTTTGATCGCACGGAACCGTTCCTGCGGTTCGGTCGGCAAGCCTGCCTGGTAATGGCCCGTATACCGCTGGCCGATAGCCCACGCCTCATGGTCGAGATTGCCTTGTGGCTCAGGTCGGATTCCGCACCGATCGCAGCACACCCATCGTGTGTGTCGGTTGGGGCTGTTGGTGCCTCCGATGACTGGCCGGTGGCCGAACTTGCGGCAGAGCGGGATTAGCCGGGGGACGTCGTATAGCCAGAACCCACGGTTCAGCACGGTGCGGCGCTGCCGGCCGTCTCGCTCGCGGTAATCGATGGTGTGCCAGCGCATTAGCCCACCAGCACGGTCGGTGAGCAGTCGCAGGTCGGCGGCGCGGTGCAGTCGGCCTGATGTATTGCCGTCGCAAGTTCGTCTCGTAGGCCGTGTTCATCGCAGCCCATAACCGGGACCATGGCCGAGGCTTCATGCGCTTGCACCGATGGGTTATCGGGATCGGCGCGGGCGGCTTCGAGTTCAGCTTCTGTGGCGTAGCGCTGCCATGCGCGCGTTGCAGGGTTGTCGCAGGCGCCGCAACGGTGGCGCCGGTTGGCCGGGATCATGTGTTCACTCCTTCAGATTTGGGGTCATGCGACGTGCTGCGGTGTAGAGGATGCCGCCTGGCCGAAGATGCGCCTTCCGACAGTAGCCAGAACGTATTTCCGCCATCGCTGGAGAACGCCTCTGAGTTGCGCCGGCTTTGCCACATCGGCTCACCGGACATATCCGACCGGTCGATCCACTCGGCAGGGTTGTCGGTCAGCGAGGACAGGTTCTTGAATCGCAGCAACGCATTCAGCTGCTCGATGGCGATCATCGCTGACCCGCCGGAGTGTCCGAACGTGGCGAACGCTTCGACGGCACGGATGATCGACTCGGCGTAGGCGGGATCTTCGGCGGTCTGGCCGCAGAGTTCGAGCTCGCGGCGAGCGTGCTCGACGAGTTCACTCAATGTGCTTGTCCTTTCATGACGGCTCACGGTCGTGGAAGCCCTTGAGGTCCATCCCGAACTTGTGGCGGTACTCGTAATCGGCCGGCGTCCACGGAAGCTCATCCCGGGAATGCTTCAACATCGACGGCCACTCGCGCTCATCACGAGCACCACGCCACGGAGCCAACTGCACATACGACGGGTGTTCCTCGTGGATCGCGTCGCCGGCCGCACGGATGCCATACCCGAATGCGGGCCAGCGCAAGAACAAACTCGATCCAGTCGGTCGAAGCTTCCGGCCGCCGTGGGATTCACCTACGTGCCCCACGTGCGCCTCGGCGATCAGCGTGAAGCGGTACTTGACGCGGAACCGGTCGAGCGCGTCGACGAGCTGGCGGGCCGCTTCCTCATCATTGATGTTCTGCTTGTGCATCTTGTAGAGCGGTCCGCAGACGACCAGGTCGGGTGCGGTCGCGGCGATGGCCTGCTCGATCCGCGCGTTCTCCTGCGGGTTGTTCAGGTCCACACCTTCAGGCCGGATGACGAGCCGGACATGTTTGGACCAATCGACTGGCGAGATGCCGTACTGCTCGCGAAGCATGTCAACGCGGTGCCGGATCCCGCGATAGCGGCGTTTGATCTGTCCCTTGGAGTTCTCGCAGTCCCACACCAACACCCGATGCCCGGACGGCATGAGCAGGTTCCCGATGAACGGATGCAACCCAGCGGCGATGGTGAGCGCGAACTGCGCCACCAGGTGGCTTTTCCCGGTCCCCTCGTAGCCGGTAAGGATCAACCGGTCCATCCGCTCCAGCAGGTTCGGGACCAACCAGTCATGCGGTTGATCCTGTTCGTCCAGCAAATCCTGAAGCGACATCGGGAGTTCGCCACCGGACAGGTCGACCGCGGCCTCGAGGTCGTCGACGGTACCGCGGATCTGCGCCACCAACTCGGGCATGTCCACCGTGGACACGTCGTGGTCGGCGAGCTGAGCGAGCCGCTGCCCTGCTTCGCCGAGGTGCCGCAGCCGCAGCTTGTTCAGGATGATCTCGGCGTAGTAGTCGAACGCGTCCGCGGTGGGCGCGGTGGTGGCCGCGGTGTGCACGAACCGATGCACCAGATCGGCCTTGTGGTCGGTGCCGGCGACAGCCGCAGCATCGGCGGCGACGGTGAGGATGTCGACCGGGACCCCGCGGGTGATCTTGTCGCGCAGAATCGCGGCAACCGTCTCGTGGGTACCGGGTTGGAAGCATCCCAGCGGTAGTGCGAGAAACCGTTGGCCGATGCGCGGATGTCCAGACAGGACGAGCGCGAGGACCTGGCGCTCGGCGACGGCGTCATGCTGCGCCATGGCGAGCCTCCATCTCGTCCAGTGCGGCCCGGATTTTCCTTGTGAGGCGCCAGGCTCGCTCCCAGCTCCACTCGTGCACCACGTCGTCGACGTGCAGCTGGGTCGGACACGCCACGGTGGTTCGGCACGTCGAACAGCCACCATCCCACGGCGGGTGGTCGGCGATGATCCATGCACAGAGGGCCGCGATGTCCGCGTCCTCGTCCGTTTGGGGGTCGCGAGTGGCCAGGCACACCGCGCTCACCACCTGCGGGTAGGCGTGGTCAGGCCCGGACAGGTCGACCTCGCGCCCGTCGACCAACCACCAGCGGGAGCCATCGCCGATCGGTTCGATCATCGGAAATCCACCGGCTTCCCAGTCGTCGGGTCGATCGGCAGCGGCGCCCACGCCGTTGGAGCGGCGCGCTGGCGCCCAGCCTGTGCGGTGAGCTCGCGGTCGATCGCGGCGAATCCGCCGGCGCCGGCGGATCTGGCCGCGGCCAGGACCCGGCCGGCGTCGTTGCTCGCGAGGAGCTCCTTGGCGAGCCTGGCCACCTGGCCGACTTGCGATCGGGATGGCTCGGCACCGGTGCCGTCCCGGCAGGCGTCGATCCAGGCGGCCGCGACGGTCTGAGCGGTGATCGCGGTCGGCGCGGCAGCGCCCGACGAAGTCGGAACTCCCTTCCCTTCCCTTCCCTGATCCGCGGGCGCGCGCGAGGGTAGTGAATGGTTCACGTCGTTGGGCACTGCCTGAGGCGGTGATCGTGGCAGTGCGCCATTCACTGAATCGTTCAGTGAATCTCGCACTGAACGCGGCGCCACGAATGTCTCATTGGGCCGGTCCCGGCGTTCCTTGGTGCACCCGACATGACCAGCGGCGATGTTGCTTGGATGGTCACCTCCACCAACCACGAGGTGGTCAAGCGCGAGGTTCAAGTCGGGGCTTGGAGGCTGGTTCCTATTGCCGTCGCAGGCGTTGTCGACAACGTTCGACACCTGGTTGATGGGGCCGCTGCAGAGGTGGCATCGCCAGCCGTCTCGGCGGCCATACATCGCCTGAACCTCGCGACTTTGCGGCGACGGCGGTGCGAACCGGCCCGGCTGCGGCCTGTTGATCTTCTGATGGCGCCGGAAGTGAACGATGTAAGCGAGCTTCTGGCGGCCCACACCGGCGACGTACGGGAAGATCATCCCAGCCTGCACCACCTCGCTCATGAGCTGCTCGACCCGGCGGTTGGACAGGTCGTCGTACATGAACAACGAGGCGTTCACGAAGTCCGCCGTCCACCGCAGCAGCCCTTCATCGTCGGCCAGGTTCCACGTGCCGATGAACAGCAGACGTGCCAACGGGCTGAACGTGCCAATGACTTCGTCCTCCCAGAAGTCCGGCTTCACAGTACGAATCCGCACGATTCAGCCCTCCCCCATCAGCACCGAGATGACCGCTGCGGCCGTCCGGGCCGACGGCTGCCTGGTCTCGATCACGTTCAGAGCCGCTGCCAGGCGCGCCGGCCACACCAAAACGTCATCCATCAGGCCTGGCTTCCTCGGTTCCACTGCGAGGTTTTGCTCACCGCGCAGGACTCGGCTCAGCTCCTCCACGGTGGTCTGTGGGAGGAGCATTCGGTGGTTAATGATCGACTCGGCCAGTCGTAGCCGCCGCCACAGCTCAGCTCGTGACGGGACGTTGAAAGGCAGGATGTCAGCCATCACATGGCTACCTCCTTCGCTGTGGTTCCAACGGGTTCGATCGGCACGAGGCCCATGAACGTGTCGAGCTGGCGGTCGAGGTATGCCTGCGAGGCAGGCGGATCGCTGTCCTTCAAGCACGCCTGGCCCAAGATCGGCATCCCCGATTCGACGGATGCCAGCACCTCGCCCCGGGTTGCCTCTCGGCCGCGCGCATACCAGCGCACGGCCGATGGCTCGCCGAGGTCGATCAGCGTTCCGGAGCCGTCCCATGCGTCGAACAGTTTCCATGTCCTGGACGACCAGACCAGGGCGACGCCGGGGTTGCGTTCGATCGCGTGGCCGGGTGTTGAATCGTTCAGCTCAGGAAGACCGCGCGGCCGCCGCGTCATGTCCGGTCGGCTCAGGAACGGGCAGGCCAGAGCCGAATAGATGGCGCAGTGGAGATGGCTCGGTGGTTCGGCCGAGACGCGGTTGACGCCGCACATCGGGCCGACGACGAAGGCCGCGTGTCGACCTCGAGGTTGCCCGCATACCCAGCAGCGGGCGAACCGTAATGCGTCCTCTCGACCGTTGCGGCGGATGACCCGGAAGTCGGGTGTGCCGTCCTCGGCGCGGTGGACGAACCACGGGATGGGCCGGTCGTGCTTGTCGCGGTCGAGGCACCGGACCGAGGCTGGCATCTCGACGGTGGCGGTGGTCATGGAGCCTCGACCAGATCAGGGGCGCCCGGCCGGGACAGGTATTCGGCGGCCAGTTCGAGGGCCATCGCTTCAACGGTGCCGTACTGCTGGCGCGCCTCCGGACCCTCGGCGAACCACCGCTCCGCGTTCGCGGCGGCGTACTGGCGGGCGGCATCGGCCGTCAGGTCAACGAAGATCCGGGAGCCGGCGGGCGGGCTGTAGTCCAGGACGCGGCGGTCGCGGTGCCAATCCACGTGACTGGCCTTGCGGCCGGAGCGCAGGGTGATCACGAATGGCGTCACTCCGTCGCGGCTGTTCCAGATGACCTCTTCCTCGGTGCCGTCGTCGGAGCGGTAGGTCATCAGGCAGAAGGCTTCGGCGTGGCTGTACTTAGCGGGGCCACGGTGGGATGCCGGCATTGTCGGTTCCATGGTCGACTCCTCACCGTGGCGCGAGGATGATCGACGGCCGGTTACCCGCAGCGGCAGCGAGTCCACAATCGAAGTACGCGGGCTTGATCTCCCGGGCGGCATCGATGCACGCGTTTATCAGCGCCTCCGGAGTCAGGCCGACCTGCCGGGCCCGGGCCGCCTCGGCCTGCGCCGCGGCCTCGGCTTTCTGTCCCTCTGCGACCTTGGTTTTGGATTCCTGCTCGAGCACGCGGTTGATCCGGTCCTGCACGTCGGGTGGCAGGTGGATATCGCCGAGGGTGACTGAGCCGAGTTCGACGCCGGCGGCGGCTAGTTTGTCGCGCAGCAGCGCGGTAACCGACACGGTGATCTTCTCGCGGTTGCTGCCGGTGGCGGCCTGCTCAGCGCTGTAGCCGCCGTACACGGTGCCGAACGCATCGTCTGTTGACCGGTTGATCAGGTCCTCGTTGAGCTTGCTGAATGACCCCCAGCCGCGCCACAGCTGCTCGGCGTGCCGGTCGTCGATCGTGTACAGCACGGTTGCGTCGACGCAGGCGCCGGCGCCGCCGTTGAGCTTCACTGGTACGCACGGGAAGTTGCCGTCGGCCAGGTCGCGGATGGACTTCTGGTTGCGGGTCGGGAAGGTGTCGACCTTCGCCCAGGGGGCGACGAGGTGCAGGCCGTTAGGCACGGTGCCGGACCATGATCCGAAGTTGGTGACGATGCCGACCTTGGTTGGCCGGTACGACGGTGAAACAGCTGAGCAGGGCGAGCAGGATGGCGAGTGCGCCGAGCACGACCGTTACGAGCCTGCCTCCTATGGCGAGGAACTCGCTATCTTCTGCCCTGCCTTCGAACTGTCGCCTTGAGTCGTAGCTGCGCTCGTCGTCGGCGGCGGCTTTCGTCCAGCGCGCACTGTTTCTGGCCCCCATCCGCCAGAAGAACGCTCCGCATCCTGCGAGGATGAGCAGGATGGCTGAGATCCATACAAGCGCTGGCATTGAGTTGTTTCTCCTTCGTGGGCTTAGGAATTGTCGGTGTTGGCGGGTTCGAGGAGTCGGGCGCCGGCGAAGGCGATGACGTTCACGACAACGGGGACCGGGAGTTCCTGAAGGTGTCCGACGGATGCGGCAGCGACGATGAGCGCGGTGCCGGCGTCGCCTGTGCCGTTGGGAAAGTGGCGGGCGATGTGCGAGGCGAGTCTGGCGCCGATCGCGGCGCTCATCTGGGTGAGCGGATCATCGCGCTGTGCGCGGCATCGCTGCATGACACGCAGTGCGTTGTCGACGTCGTAGATCGGCGGCTGGTTATTCATCGGAGGCCGCCTCTGTCTCCGCGTCGATCCAACGGCGGTCCTCGTCGGTTTGCACGTGGTGTTGAGAGGAGAGCCCGGTTGTGTGCAAGGTCGAGATGTTCTTGTGTGCGATTACCTCGGCGTCGTCCGGGATGCTGTACTCATCGAGTGCGCGAACGAAGTCGCGAACGTGCCATGCGCACATCCGGTCGGATGGTTGGCTCTGAATGTAGATCGACTTGCCCGCGGTTCTCTTTACGTTAGCCACGCCCACCGCGCCCCTTGATCGTGTACACCTGGGTGCCCTTGGCGGGATGGTCGGCGACGTGCGCAACATGGCACGTGCCTTGGACGACTACGCAGACGTCATTGACGATTGTCCGTCCCTTATCAGTCACCGGTCAACTCCTGTCCGATGGTCGCTTTGGCCCGCAACGCATCTAGCTCGGCACGCAATTCATCACGCTCGTTGGCGAGCCGTAGGTTCTGCTCCGTCCAACGCGCCAGCTCTGCCTCAACCCTGGCGCGCTCGTCCCGCTCGATGGCCGCCGAAAGCTCGACGATGTCCTCGTTCAGCCACACCACCTGGGTCCGGCCACCATGCCCGTGGATCTTCTGCGCGGCATCCAGCGATGGCCACACCACAGTGGACGGTGCCTCGCCACGCCAGCGCAGAACCGTTGTACCGTCGTCAAACTCGACGCCAGTGGCTACCAAACCGGTGCCGGACGCTCCTGTGACGTCCTCGTGGCGATAGAGCCCGAACGGCTTGGGACAAGTCGGCTCGCGAGATCCGTACACCGCGGCGAGTACGCGCGCTGCTTTGGCCCGCTCCAGCTGCACCGACAACCTGTCGATGTGGCGCATCCAAGGCCGAGGATCGTAAGCCCGGCGCGTCGCGCGGATCGCCCCGTCGACTACCCTTAAGGCAGCGCCGGCCAGGCTATCGCCCGTCCAATCGTCGTGGCAGTGCGCGTCCATGATCGCGACAGCCACCTTCGCGCGCAGATCATCATCGATCATCGCGACACCCCTTCTCGCTCGAGTATCTGGCGAGCAGCTTCGTATCGGTTCCAGGTGGATAGATCACCGCTGGCGCGGTTGCGCGTTGCGCGCACGGCGGCCGCCGCGAGCACGACGGAGACCCTGGTGGTGTCCGGTGCGGCGGTGTATGACCTCAGCCACGCGAGCGCCTCATCGGATGTTGGGAAGCTTGAAGGCGCGGCCGAGTCGATCGCGCGCCATCCGGTGTATTGCTCGCCGTGCCCGGCGATGCCGTACCGGTCCAGCTTGCGCAGCGCCTCGAGGCCGAGCGCGATTGCACGGAGGTTGACCTGCCAATCAACCTCGCTGTACCAGCGTCCTACGAACTGATCGCATGGGTAGGTCAGCGAGCCGCTTGTGGCGGAATGGAAGGAAAGCACGACGCCGGGATGGCGCACGTCTGCGCGGGCGCGAAGCATGCCATCCCGTCGGACGTCGGCTTCCCTGGCGACGACCCGAACGGCGACGGCACCGGCCACCTCCAGGTGATCGAGCTCGTCCTCGAGCAGCGCGAGCGTGTTGTCGAACTTCGCTCGGAACGGGTTGGCCTTGCGTTGGGGTGTCTCTGGGTAGGGCCAGCGGTCCATGGGTTCGATCTGCCAGTGCATCATGACACCTCAGCTCTGGCGCGGCGGCCTCGTGCGTACGTCGTCATCGCAGCTCGACAGGCGTCACACGCCTGCTGCTTGTGGTAGCGGTGACGGCGGTACCCGGCTGGCGTGCCGCATGGCTGGTGGGCGATCAGCTTGCGCATGTACTGCTTGCGATGCATGCGTGGCGGCGATTCGTGCTGGTGCCACAGCGCGTGAAAGCGCCGCCGGGCGTCAGCGATCAGCCTGCCGAAATGCGTGTGGGACCAGCCAGATATCTCAACAGCCTGATCCAGGTTGTCAGCGGCCGCCCGGGCGAGTAAAGCTCTGAGCTCGTTGCTGGGCAGGGTGGCGACGATCTGATTCTTGGCGATTCGGTCGACTACGGTCTCTTCGACGGTGCTTTGCCAGGTGGGGTGGGCAGCCCAGTACTTCTGGAAGTTCGACGCGCCACCGGTTCCGCGCACCCGGTCATATCCGTGGTGGTGAATCCATTCGTCCCGTAGTCGTTGGATCGCCACCTGTCCGGCCCTGACGAGGTCGTGACGGCTGGGGGGCTCGTTGCAGGTGCAAAGGAGGTCGACGGCTCCGTCCCATGCGGCCTCGTAGAGGTCTTTCCGGTCGGCGGCAAGGAATAGCTTGGTGGACACAGCCACCCGAACCGCACGGTGGATCTCGTCCAAGTCGTAGCCGTGCATCGGCTGCCGGCGACCGAGTACGGCCGGTGGAGACTGCCGTGGTTGCGGCGGCGAGTAATACGTGAGCTGAACCATCAAGCCATCTCCGTGAGGTCGAACAGCGCTTCCTGAAAGGGCATCGCGGTTGCGACTAGCGGAACGGGCTGCGCGTCTGGTGGGGGAAGTATCTCGCGATCGCGGGCTTCTCTGGCGAGTACGGCGTTGCGGATGGCCGACCACACCAGGCCATTGGCTGGGTCTTTCGGTCGGCTCGGCTCACCACGCACACCTTGAACACATCGAACATGCGTGGCGGTAGGCGGCTGGTTGCGGTGCACCATGATTACCGTCGGTGTGCCGTGTCCAGGAATGTAGGCGCCGGAGGTATCAATCACCCAACGCATCTCAAACTGCGGCAGCCACTCCTCGATGTAGCGCTTTCCGAATTCGCGCTTCATGAACGAGTTCGAGGTGAGTTGGGCGCACCATCCGCCGGGTGCGAGCAGTCGCATCATCAAAGCGTGAAATGGCAGCGCGAGGCTGTAATTGCCGTGGCAAACCTCGGGGTATCGGGTTCGGATAGCGTCCCGAGTCGCGGGGTCCTTGCAGGTGATGTATGGAGGGTTCGCAACGATCAAATCGTAGTGCGCGGGCGCCAGCAGAGGGTGCGTGTCCAGCAGCGAGTTGGCCGCCGTGACCTGAGGGCTCATGTCGGCTGGGAGCCGGTCGAGCATGCATTTCAACAATGTCGCTGTGATCGCCAGGATGCGATACCGGGCCAGCACGACGGCGTAGGGATCAATGTCCACTCCGTGCACTGCGAACATCGCTGCAGCGGACTTTCCGGCGAGGTCGCCATCGGGCAGGCAGCGCAGTAGTTGCAGGAATGTCTCGACGAGGATGTGCCCAGTACCGCACGCCGGATCCATCATTGGTGGCAATGTCCCCTTGGATCCTGCAACTGCGTGCCGGAGGCTGATCTCCAGCAGCAGGTGAGTCACCCACGATGGTGTTTGGCACAGGGCGCGCCTACTACGAGCCTCGGCCGACAGGTGTTGATACAGCTCGCCCAGCCTGTGCCCGTCCAATACGGCGTCGCCTGATGGTTTGTAGCCGTCCCATACCGCGAGCAGTTCTTGAGACATCTCAGGAGTCAGACCAGTGATCGGTGTGATGTCCAGATCGACCAGTGACTCGAGCGCTGGGTGCGCCGCGGCAATCCGGACCAAACCCACGGCGATCCAGTCGCTCGGCGTCATCCGCCTGTCGATCAGGCCCCACGAGCACGCATGCCACACCACCGCCGACGCGTGAGCGATCGCAACTGCAGCGCGCTCCTCCAGATCGTGACGGGCCGCCCGAACCCATTTCTCCAACGGCTTTACGGTCACTGCCCACCACCTGTTGGGTCAGTCGATCGATCGACATCCGACCGCGTCACGGTCGACGGCGCGCCCCACCCGTCGAGGTCCCGGCGGACGCGCGCCATCAGCGCTTCAAGCGGTTCCAGCTCGGGTTCAATTGGTTCGCCCCCGTCGGGCTCATACCGCGGCCACCATCGGCCGCAACTGCAGTCGTAGTAGAGGTCGGTAGCGGGATCCCATTCCCACTGGCAGCGGTGCCCATTGGTGGCTGCCAGCTCGTCGATGAGTCGGTCGCGGTCGGTCAGCGCCGCGGTGAGGGTCTCGGCGTGCCCCTCGATCGTTGTGCGTGCGGTCGCGAGTTCGTCGGCGAGTTCAGCATTGTCGCTGTGCGCGGCCGCGAGCTCGGCGGCCAAGGCGTCGTACGAGGAGCGGAGTTGATCTAGTTCCTGGGTGAGCCGGGTGTTGGCCTCGGCGACCTGGCCACGTTCGCCGGCGAGCGTCGCGTAGTCCGCCCGCACGGTGGTGAGCTGGCCGCGGAGTTGCTCGACGGTCCAATGTTCGGCAGTCAGCTCCTTGAAGACGCGGGCCAGCTCGGCCGGGTCGGCCCCGCCCGACCCATTGTCGACGAGCTGCTGCATGGCTGCGGCCAGGTGCGAGATGCGTTGGTCGTCGAGCGGGTCATCACACGCTTGCTGGCACCAATTCCGATCTGCCCGGGCGATCGCCGAGAACACGGTGCTGTGCGCGGCGGTGTCGTTAGTGGTCGGTGTGCTCATAGCGGCACACCGCCTCGGACGTTCTCTCGATACCAGACCAGCGCCTCGGACACGGAGTCCTGGCGGTCCTGGCGGTTGCCGTTGGAGATGCGGCGACGTAGCGATTGAGGCAGCAGCCACCAACAGGATCGGCAGGAGAGAAGGGTGTAGGGCACGTCGGCGCCACAACCGCCCGGGCAGGGGTGGCGCGGGTTCTTGATGGGTTCTCGGCGGCCCACAGCGGTCGACCTCCTCCCGGTGTTCCGGTTGTGCCGGTGGGTTTCTAGTGATGCAGAGGGCTGGGTGTGGCGCCGCGGTAGAGCGGGAGTTCATTGAGGCCTTCGCGGATGCGCTCGACAAGACTGGTGAACACCTCGTCGCGGAACATGTCCGGACGGAGCAGCTTGTAGCCGATCGCGAGCCGCCGTTCATGGATACGCCAACGCAGTCGCGCTTCCAGCTCGGCCACGACAACGCCTCGCCAGGGCGCCAGTTGTACGGTGATGCGATCAGGAATATCCAGCTGCCCCTTGGCGCCGGCGTTGGCCTGGGTGACTTCCTCGTAGCGCAGCTGCACGTCGCCGGTTTGGAGCCGGCTGCCTTGGCTGAACTCGATGTTGCGTTTGGCGGTCATGCTGGTGGCGACTTCAAGCATGGTCGCGGCGTCGGGATGGATGACCGTGTGGGCGACGTCTTCGAGGAACTCGGCGAACTCCTCCTGCCGCTGGAGCTTTCCGTCCAGCGCTGCCCAGCGCTGCCAGTCCTCATCGGGTTGGAGCTTCAGCTGGACGATGTGGTCACGCCAGCCGCCGTCGGCGCAGTCGGCGTGGTCGTTGATGACCGCGGTGACCGCACCGGCGTCCACATCGGCCCAAACACTGGTCTTGTCCGGGTCGGCAAGCCGGATGACGTACTCGGTGAAGTCGGTCGGGTCATAGACAACGACCTTGCCCCGTGGCCGGGTCGGCGTGCTCAGGTACTGCTCGAGGTCGAGGCCCTCCAGCCGTTCATCGTTGCGGAGTTTGGTGAGCACGAACCGGCGTTCCGCGTTGACGGTGTAGGCCTGCGGGGTGCGTTCAGCGTCGCGGCGGGCCAGCTCCGCGATGTCCGCTACCGCGGTGGGGATCGGTTCAAGGGTGTGTTCGATGGTGGCGCTGGGGATCTCGGCCATGGGATGGACTGTCTCCTTAGAACAGTTCGTTTTGGCTGGGGTTGTTGCGGACGAGTTTGTGGTCGGCGTCCGGGAAGAAGATCGACTCGGGGCGGGCCAGCTTGGGTGGTTTGACCATGACTTCGTCGGTCACGGTGAGTGCGCCGGACTTGCCGGCCGGCTTGACGGTGAACCGGGCGGTGAGCGTGCCGCCCTTGCCGGTGTCCTCGACCGCGGCGACCAGCTCCTGCAGCTTCTCGCCGAGCTCCTTGGCCGTGCGACCTTTGCTGATCGAGGCGAGGAACACGAGGAAGTCTTGCGTTGTGCCCTCGGCGGTGTCGGTTGTGGACGGCTGGCTCACAGGTACCTCTCCAATACAGTCGCGGTGATCGTCGGTCGCGGCTCGGGATCCGCTGCGCAGTCAGGGCAGCAATCTCCGCCTCCCCAGCGACCGGCGAGCGGGTCGTCGCATGCGGGACAGATTTCGTCGGTGTCGATGTTGCAGTAGGTCATCCGGTCTGACCCTTCGATCGTTGGGCGTTGTCGTCCCGCTCGGCGAGCACCTGGTCGAGAGCGCGGCTCGGATCGTCGGCAGCCCGCACGCGCGTCAGCAGATCGGCGATCAGCGCGCCCTCCTGGGTGGTGATCTCGGCCGACCTGCGCATCGGCCGTCCGGTGATCTTCTGCAGGATCCACACTCGCTCGGAGGCCTGTTCGATACCGATGCTGATCAGCTGACGGTTGATCTTGTCGACCAGTTCGGCGGGTGCCTGGTCCTCTGCTGCTGGCTGGTCGACCTCGTCGGTGCTGACGGCCGGTGCCGGCTCGGTGGCCTCGGCCGGGGCGTCGTCGACCAGCCCTCGCTCGGTCTCGGCCTCGAGCTCATCTTCCGGCCGTGGCTCCGCGCTCGGCGCCACAGGCACGCTGACCGGGGCAGCGATTTCGGCCGGCGTCACCAGCGCCGGAGGGAACTCGTCCTCACGCGACACTTCACCGTTCTTGATGGAGCGGTAGACCACGGTCAGGTCGGCGAGGTCGTAGCCGGTCCACCGTGCAGCCTGCCGGCCGACCTTGCGCGCGAGTTCAGCCTCGGTGATGCCCAGCTCGGCGAACGTGGCGATCGCGTCGGCGATGCGCTGCTCGAGGGTCTTACGGGGCTTGCCGTTCTCGTCGAGCGGTCCGTCGACAGTGGTCTTGCGGCAGCGCTCTTTCGCTTCCTCCACATACCACGGCGGCAACATCGAGGTGATGCATTGCCGCAACCTGCGGGCGCCGGCGTTGGCGTTGTTCTCGTAGATCGCCTGCATATCGATCAGCCGCTGGGGACCGAGGTCCTTGTTGTCGCGCTTGTGCGGCACGATGAACGTCAGCGCGGTTCGGGTATTGGTTTGGACATCCCACGCCCACGCCTGCATTTCCGACTGGTCGTGGCCGTCGTCGCGGAGCAGCTCGGAGTGTCCGAATTGGATGTTCCCCCAGCAGCGCGCGAGGTCCTTGGCCAGGTGGATGGTGATGTCGGTGGCGATCTTGCCGCCGCGCGGCACCTTGTAGAAGGCCCGCTCGGCCAGCGCCGGCATCGAGCAGGACTGGCGCATCGCGGCGATCGCGGCCTGGACATCGCGCGGGCACTGCTGGGCCACCAGGATCGCGGCGTGTACCTCGGCGACCGCCCGGGACTGCTCGACCGCGGTGGCCTGACCGACACGAGCCGGGACGGGCAGGGCTATGTCGCCCATGGTCACTCCTCCCCGCCGCCGTCGCACATGGGCGGGCCCCCGGCGTACTGAGTAGTCCACCAAGGAGCTCCGTCCGCGTCGGCGTCCGGACTGGACAGCGGCCGGGCCGGCTCGAGCTCCCAGCGCTGCACCGGTGCCGGCCTGGTTCGGGACGCGAGCGCGCATGCCACGTCCTTTGTGGTCGGTGTGATGCAGTAGACGGACGACGGATTGTAGAGCTGGGTGGCGGCCGACTCGCCCTCGGCGCCGGGCACGTCAAGACGCAGGAACCCCTTGCCCGCGATCTCCTGTTCGGTCAGGTAGCCGGCGAGCCGACGGTGCCCCATCACCTCGAGGATCACCCACTCGGCGAACTGGGTGTCCGGATCGACATCCGCCTCGAACACGAAGCTGTCCGCTGTGGTCACTGGTGCTCCAATTCGTAGTCGCCGCGCTCCAGCGCGAGCTCGTGGTTGCGTTCCGCCCACGGGGGAAGACCGACTTCGATCACCTTGTCGGCGTAGCCGGGCCAGGTATCGGTGGCCAGGCAGTGGCGGTATTCGTTGAGTGCCTGCCGGTTGCGCAGCCGGCCGCGCTCGAGCGCGACAACATCCAGCTGCACCACGGTGATCAGGTACGGCGCCGTCTTCTCCTGCACCACGAGCAGCGCGGCCGGCTCGACGTCGCCAGCGAGGCCGAGCGCCTGGACACCGTCGAGGTACCAGGCCATCTGCTGGTCGTAGCCGTGGTTGTCGATCGCCTTCGCGATCGCCTCGGGGTCGGCGGCGATCGCGGTCTTGTAGTCGGGGATGATCAGCCGCCCGCCGGCCGCTGGCCGGGCGCGTAGCCAGTCGAGCAATGCCCTCCGCCAGATGCCGAACTCGTGGTCGAACCACCCCAGCGTCTGCTCCGGCCGGCCAGTCCCTGGGTGGAACAGCGGGCCGGCGACCGCGTGCTCAACGAGCACCGCGGCCATGGCTACGACTTGGTCGTGCTCGCGAGCGAGGAGCGGCACGGCGCCGGCGGCATACGCCTCGTCCCGCTCCACACGGGCCGCCTTGGTTCGGTAGTCGTCAGCGTCGATGACGACCAGGTCTTGTCCGACGCCGAGAACCAGGCGGTGCGCGCCGTGGCCGAGGTCGAACTCGCGGCTGTGTTCCTCGCCGTGGTCGAGCCAGTGCTTGAACTTCGCCGGGCAGGAGGGAGGGAGCAGCTTGCGCGCACCCGACGAGGACAGCGACCCACCGGCCACCGGATCTGCGTGGTAGGCCGCGACCGGGATGTCGTAGACACCAGGACTGTCGATCGTCAACATGGCCGCGGTCATTGCGGCCCACGATCGACGGCAAGGCCACGCTCACTCATCGGACACCTCTTCGGTCTGCAGGTCCGAAGTGGCCTCGTCCTGGTCGGCCAACCGCTCAGCGAATTCAGCAGCCGCCAGGCCGGCCGAAAAGAATGCCCGCGCCTCCGCGACGGTCATCTCCTCGGGGGCCACGACATAGACGACCGGACCACCGTCGTTATCAACATCGGCTCGGCATCGCCAATAGAAGCCTTCCGACCTCGGCTTCTCCCAGGTTCCGTCGTCGGTATCAACAGGCGATGGCAGCTCTACAACCAGCCTGCCGGTCAGTGCTCGGGCCAGAACCATCCGCACCACCGAGCACCAAAACTCCTGATGCTCTGCCGGCAAGTCACCGAATGCGGTATTCGCGTAGCCGCCCATGCGAACCGCCTGGAAGACGTGCGCGGCGGTCTTCTCGATGAGCTCCTGGGGAACCACCGCACTATGAACGTCGAGATCGGTCAACGGGTCACCTCCATGACCGCTTCCCAGGCCTCGATCGGCGCGCCGCGCCCAAGAACCGTCCGCTCTACATGCGACTGCTCGGCGGCCGCCAACAGCAGCCGCTCAGCCGTCGGCACGAGCACATCGGCTAGCCGCGACGCGAACGCCGGGTCCGTGTGCGGCACCGGGTAGACGACCACCAGGTGCTCCTCGTCGAAGCCGAACCGGCCCGTGCGCTCTACGTAGATCCCGTAATCCAGCACGAACGCATACACCGCATACGCCCGAGGACTGTGCAGAATCGACGGCAGGCCAGACGGGACCGTTTCGATGATCCGCGGATCCTTCACCGTGACCGCATGCTCAGCGAGCGTCGCAGCGGCGGCCAGATAGCCGGCGACCAACACTGGCGCGACCTCGATACGGATTGGTTCGGCCATGGCTATGCCACCCCCACATCGGCACGAACCATCTGCGCGAACTCGCGAAACCCCTCATAGCGCTTCTTCAACTGCCGCCACTCACGTTCCATATCCGCCAACACGATCTTCGTCGTGATCTCGTCGCGCACAATGTCCTCAGCCGGCTCATAGCAATAACCAGTCGGCTTCCGTATCGCGTGATAAAACCGAACCTCAGTCGGTCGGCCGCCCGGATTGGCATATGCAAGCTTCACAGACTGAATCAACTCATGAGCCTGTTCACGCCGGTACTTGTCTGCCGCAACCGCGTCATCCCATTCGAACCGTTGGTGCAAGGGATGGTTCGGTTCGCGCGCCGCATCGACGACAAGCTCGGGGGTGAGCCGGCCATTCGCCACGCGAATCCGTTCCAAGGCATCGCGCAAACTCACGATGGCCCCCCCGCCATGACAAGCCTTGCCTGGCCAAGCAGCGCCCTGCCGAAC
>Ga0193707_1000133_pt1 | contig 20647 bp, 17 predicted proteins | sample U3c2metaG_FD_143043 | JGI IMG/M metagenome (GOLD analysis project Ga0193707, IMG submission 143043) | Soil microbial communities from a riparian zone of the East river system, Colorado, United States - U3c2 | ecosystem: Environmental > Terrestrial > Soil > Riparian zone | place: USA: East River... | reverse complement strand
ATGGTGTCGCCGCGAAGGGGGCCGCGCCGATCTGGGATCATCTCGCCCTTGAAATGACCGTCATGTGGGGGACCTGGGCGATCCTCACCCCCCTCATCTTTTTCATCGTGCGGCGATTGCCGCTTCCGTCGGAACATCCACGGCGAGTACTTCTGCACGTGCCGATCGGAATCGGAGTCGGCCTCCTGCACTCGCTGCTCGTCGCTACCATTACTCCGCTGTTCATCTGGCGGCCATCGTTTGCCCCCATCCGCGACATGTTCGCTGGCAGGCTCGCGAGCGCGATCGCGTTCGAGACGCTGATCTATTTCCTGGTTGTGGCAGTGCTGTATGCTTTCGTTTACGCGTCGCAGTCGAGTCAACGTGAGATCGCGATCACCCGGGCAGAAGCCGGTCTGGCCCGAGCGCACCTCGACATGAGCCACCTCGAGGACGAGCGACAACAGCTCGCGTCGCTGCTGGACGGCGTCAGCCACCGGATCCAGGACACCGACAGCCTCACGGTGCCCGAACGCGACGGGCTGGTCAAAGTTCCGGTCGGCTCCATCGATTGGCTCCAGGCGGAAGACAACTACGTGCGGCTTCACGCCGCCGGCCGCTCCCATCTTGTCCGGACCACACTTGGCGCTCTAGAAAAGAGACTCGCCTCGAGCGACTTCGTCCGGATCCATCGGTCGGCTGTGGTGAGCGTCTCGAGGATTGCTAGGCTCAGGCGCCTTGCTTCCGACAGTTACGCCGTCGTCCTGACCAACGGTGCGCAGCTGCGCGTGAGCCGAGCGTATCGAAAGCGGGTCGTAGCAGCTGTGAGGACTCCACTCACCCCCGAATAACGCGTCTTCGCCACATCGGGGTTGGCAAGCGGATAACCGCAGTCATTTTGCGGGTCATGACCGCCCGCGAACGCATCTTCTTCATTGCAGCCGCCATGCTCGTTTGTCTTCCAGTTGAGGGAAGGGCACAAAGCGCGACCTTCGCCTCCCTGAACGGCCAAACCGGACTGCCGGTTCAACGATTCGATATCGACTGGCCGCACTCCGCCGTGGAGTTCTCGGTGCGTTTCATGGCGCTCTCTACGGTTAGAGGAGCGTTCGCGAGCTTTGGGGGCACCCTGATGTATGACCCGAAGTCCATTGCAGAGTCCTCGGTTTCAGTGGTGATCCAGACGAAGAGCATCAACACCAATGTCGACTTTCGCGACAAGGACCTGAAAAGTCCGAACTGGTTCGACGCGGAAAAATTTCCGCTGATCACCTTTCACAGCGAGAAGATCGAGAAATCGAAGGACGGGTTCGTAGCGCGCGGCCCGCTGACAATGCACGGAGTCACCCGTCCAGTCGCGGTGGAGTTCGTGCAAATACATCCGGTCTCGTCCGATGCGTGGGGCAACAAGCGTGTGGGCTTCGTTGGGCACCTATCCCTCAACCGGCAAGACTACGGCATCCTCGGCGCCAAATTCTGGAACTCCGAGTACGACCCGGGCAAGATGTCGGTCTCGGACAATGTGGATATCGATCTCACACTGGAAGCCGAGGTAAACCAGGTGGAGCGGTGGGGCACGCCGAAGGGAGATTCTCTGCTGGCTGCATCCGACACCAAGGGGCTGAAGACGGTGCTGTCCGAATTCCGCGCGGCGGCGTCTGACACGACATCAGCCATTGGGAAGATCAGCGACGGTGCGCTGAGCGCCCTCACGGTGAAGCTGATGCACCGCGGCCGGTACGCCGACGCGATCGATGCGTACAACCTGGCGATCGATCTGCATCCCAACGCATCGTGGGCGTACGCCGGACTTGGCGAGGCGCAGCTCATGTCAGGCAGAAAGGGCGCGGCGGTGGAAAACTTCCGGAAAGCACTCGCGAGCGACAGCACCAACACAGTTGCCTACGAATATCTGCGCTACGTGCGCTGACTCAATCTGTTAGAGCTTGCTTCGGAAACACTCCACGCACGCGAGGGCGTGGCCGATAAAGCTTGCTCGGCCCGCTTCCGTCGTCACCCAGGGTCTCGTTTGCCAGGGCGGATCGTGCCTTACATGCTGGGTATGGCCACACTCCAGGTCGGCAACCCAATGTCGTTCTTCGTCCTGGTGGAAACCGACGATCTTTCTCGGAATCGCCGAGCCTGGCTCTGCATCGGAGTGCGCAATCAGCCCTCGACGCTGAGAATTCCGATCGCGCCCTTTTGGCCGTGGCCGAATCCATGGTTGACGAATACGAACTCTCCCGGAACGTCGGCCAGCATTTCGAACACCATTCCACCCCCGGGAGCGACGCCAAAAGTCTGAACGCCGTGGAACGGAAGGGCCGGCGGCGCCCCGAGGTAAACAGTGTCGAACTGCTCTCCGACGACGTGGAAGTTGCATGGGTGAGTGGGTCCGGCGTTAACGACGTAGAACCGCACGCGGTCCCCGACTCGCGCCTTGAGCGGCGCGGTCATGTACTGGCTCGGGCGCCCGTTGAAGACGACATAGTCGGGGAGGGTCGCCAGCATCTTCGTGTAGTCGAAGGGTAGAACGCCAGCAACCGCCGCGCCGAGGTAGTACTCGCTCTCCACGAGGACGAACTCTTTCGCCGCAGGCAGCGGAGAGGGCGGATCGACTATCACCGCTCCGACCATTCCCGAGCCGATGTGCATCAGAACGGGTCAAGTTCCGCAGTGATACATGTACACACCCGGATACCGCGCTTTGAACGTAAACGACACAGGCTGCCCGGGAGCGACGGAGCGAAAGGCAACTTTCGGATCGATTTGCGCGGCATGAAAATCCATCGAATGCGGAATGGCTCCGTGGTTCGTGAGGGTGAATTCGACGGTGTCGCCTTGCTTCACGTGCACGATAGGCCCCGGAATATCGCCGCCGAAAGTCCACGCGGAGATGACGGTATCGTCCGAGATGCGGATCGGGACTTCCTGAGCGGTGAACTGAAGGCGGGTGGTGCGCTCGCTAGCAACCGGCGGGAGGATCGGATCGAATTGGTGAAAGACTACATTCTGGGCCTTCGCGGGCGCAGTCGCCTGATGGATGTTGGCATGGCCGCCAGTGTCGAGCTTGCTGTCGGGGTTGCGCACCGCCGTCGCCGGGCCGGCCTGTGGAGCGCCGGCTGCGTTCGAGCTGGTGGCCTCACTGGTTTTTTCCTCCGACTTGTCGCTGCCGCAGGCGGTCAGACCGAGTGGCGCGAGCGCGCCCAATACCGACGACTTGATCAGGAACTCTCGGCGCGTGGCTGGACGGTCTGCAAGCTCGGACAACGTCGGAAGTGCGGTGGTCATGGCAATCTCTCCGAATTGAGTTTAGAACTTCTCCGCCTTCGCTTCTCGACTGTGGCTTCCGGCGGAGCGGATTCGGGGCCACATCGCAAAAAAGAAAAGCGCAATTCCCGCGAACTGGGCGAGGCCGCCAATTACGACGGCCGATCGCAGCAATAGCGCCACACCCAGGATCATCATCATCACGAAGCCCACCAGGATCGCGTGGGTGTGCGCGCTTACCTCATACAGACTCGGGGGCCGCAGGAATATCTCGCGTCGAATGAGTATCCTGGTTCCGATCGCGAGTCCGAGGACAAGAAACGCGAAGGCGGTTTTGATGTAGCGACGGACGAGTGAATGCACGATTCAAAATGCCCGGAAACGGTCTTCCGTTCCAGGCTCAGGAAATCCAGCGGGCGATTCCAAATGCGGCGACGGCCGCAAGCCCTCCGATGACGCTCGTCTGGAGCGCGCTTCGTAAAACGGGGACGCCAGTGAACTTTCCCTTCACTCCGCCGAAGACGGCCAGCGCGATGAGCGTGACGATCACTGACAGTCGCAACGCTGCGCGTGCGTCCGGCAGGAACAGGTAGGCACTGAGGGGGATGATTCCGCCCACCGCATACGCGAGCGCGATCGTTAGAGCACTCTTCCAGGCGCGACTCGGCTGCGGCTCTTCGAGGCCGAGCTCGAAGCGCATCATGAATGCCACCCAATCTTTCGGTCGCTGTCGGAGCGACTGAACGACAGAGGAGCTCTCGCCGTCCGAGAGCCCGTAGCTTCGGAAAATATCGGCGACCTCCTTCGCTTCGGCCTCCGGAATGCGCGTGACCTCATCCTGCTCGCGCGCAACTTCGTGGGCGTAGTGTTCGGCGTCGCCGCGTGCTGCGAGATAACCTCCGAGGCCCATTGCAATCGAGCCCGCTGCGATCTCGGCGAAGCCGGCGGTGACGATGAGGCGGGACTGCGCGATCGCCCCGGTCAGACCTGCGGCCAGGGCGAACGGCACCGTCAGTCCGTCGGACATCCCGATCACGACGTCGCGTACGGCATCGCTCGAGGTAAAGTGCTTCTCAACGTGCGGGGTCGTCGGCACCAATACTATCTGGTTGAGGAAAACCTCACGCTCAGGCCGGAATCAGATCCGCCCTGACCCCATCCTTGGCCGGCGACTCTTGCAGTTCCGCGATGCTGTCCGGCTTGAGCACCAGCATCGACATGCTCGCCGAATGCATTATCGCGGCAGCGACACTGCCGCGAATCATTCGAGCGAGCCCGCCGCGGCCGTGCGTCGCGATCGCAATCAGATCGGCCCGCTGCCGCCCGGCAAAGTCGCCAATGGCGCTGGCTATGTTCTCGCCGATTACTACATCTGTCGTGACTGCCACGCCATTCCGGCGGAGCTTGCTGGCGATGCGGAAGAGGTATGACCGCGCGGCCGCGATGTCCTTGTCCCACCAGGGCAGGCTGGGATCGACGATTTCCTTCTGCGAGTGCGATTGTGGAATGAGAACGTTGAGCAGGGTAATCTCGGCTTCCTCGATCGACGCCAGCGCCATTACGCGTGGAAGAATCTGCTCGGCCAGAGTGGATCCATCGAGCGGAACGATGATGCGCTTGAATGCTTCGTTGCTCTGCGGATTCAGATAGCTCGTCGGCGGCTTCACGACCAGGATGGGAATCGTCGTGTGGCGGATCAGCGAGTCCGTTACGCTTCCAAGCGCGAGCCTGGAAATACCGCTCCGCCCGTGAGTGCTGATTACTATCAAGTCGACGTCGTGACGCCGGGCGTACCCCTCGAGGACATCGGCAACCGGCCCGGTGTGCAAATCGACGGTAATGATGGCTTTTGACGTGGCTCTGCACTCTGCCGCCAGCGCGTAGAGCTCGCTCAAAGCTCTGTCGCGCTCACTGAGGACAAGCTCGGCTGCGACGGCCACGCCATCGGATGCCGTTGCCATCCCGAAGAAGGAACCCGTACCGAGGACGCGCACGAGCTGGATCTTCGCGTCGCAGCGTTCCGCTATCCTGAGCGCTACCCGGATCGCTTCGCGGTCGAACCCCGATCCGTCGGTCGGGACCATGATCACCTTGTACATACAGACTCCTTTTGATTGCACGCTCGTATTTCGCGGCGCGAATGCGCCCCGGTGCATTTAATCTCGGCGTAAACAGCAAACTGCTCAGTCAGCTTAAGGCTGATTCCTTGTCCGAGTTTCCCTGTTTTCGCGCGGGTATTGACCTACTTCCGCGGCACGACCCCCGGATTCGCGGGCTTGGGGTATGTCGCCCGCGGTCTAAAGCCCCCTACGGTTTGACCTTACCTTGTCCGACCGACCAGACGTACGACGCCACAGCGAGTGCCTGCGCGGGCGTAATTCCGCCGGGGTAGGCGACCATCAGGGTAGACGGTACACCATGCGTTGCGACGCGGAAGATCTCCGCGAATGCGCCGTTCTTGGCATCTCGCCAGGCGTGCGGCTTCAGAGTCGGAGCGATCTGCGATCCTTCGAGGTTTTGGCCGTGACACGCAAAGCATGTCCCCTGGCCGTGAAAGATCGCCCGACCCAGCTCCACGGTCGCCGGGGTGATCGCGCTGGTGTCGGGCTGCACCCCGCCCTGTGGATGCAGCGCCAGTGCGCCGGCACCGGCGAACATCATCATCGCGACCGCCAGCAGGAGCGCTCTCATTGCCGTGCGAAAAGGCGCCTGATCAGAGCCGCCACCATCAAACAGTCGAAGATCGGTGCCATATCTCTTCGGCGGACATTCGACCCGGTCCATTCAACGCGAACGTAAGGCATGCGCCGAGAAGCGTGAGCTCGAATTCATAGCCATATGGAGCGAAGAAGCCGCCATGAAATCTCGCGACGAGTATGGCGACAACCATTTCAATGGCCAGTAGAGCGCCAGCCACTCGAGTAAATACCCCGAGAAGGATCGCCAATCCTCCGAGCAATTCAACCGCGATGACGACGGCCGCGGACAGAAGTGGAAGCGGCAATCCCAGCTTCCCCATGATGTCAGCGGTTCCGCCGATGCCGAAGACGAAAGAACTTCTGCCCCCCATGCATCAGGAAAACCAGTCCCACTACAATCCGCAGTGGAAGCATCCCCCACTTGGCGAATCGAGCGCCAGTGTGTTTCATCTCACTTCTCCGGGTTGTGACGGATCTCTCGCTCATCGAGGCAGAGACACCTTCTGCTAGAACGCCACCCACGAATACAGGAAGAGCGTGTTGTTGTCCGCGGCCTTGCGCCCGGCAGCGTCGTAATCGTTTGATGCGCCATTGAACAGGTTGTATAACACGTACTGAAGTCCGAATCGCATATTCTGCCATGGGTTGACCGTTAGCTCTCCGATTTCCCCTCTCGAGTTCGGGCTCCCCGTGCGACTGCCGGTGACCGACGCCGGAGCAAAAATTACGTCGTCGCTTGTGCCCGTCGTCTGGAAATAACCAGCGGTCAGTGCGTAGCGCAGGCTCGGCTCCAATGTCAGATTGGTCCGAAACGTGGATAGCGTCTCGTGCAGGTTTGCGGCTTCTGGTGGGGCCGCAGCAGTGAACGCGGAAAGAGTCTGGCTCTCGTGAATGAACGCCGCTCGTCCAATCCACATTCCGATCTTGGCCTTATGCTCGATCTGCGCATCAATCGCCGCGTCGGTGTAGTTGTTCGTTGGCCCGCTCACGCCCTGCGGATACATGCGCGCCGCGAAGCCGTACGTTCCGATCATCCCATATGTGGAGGGCCAGGCGTGCTGGAGGGCCACTCGCCAATATGGGATTACGCCCTTCGTTACGTTTGTAGCGGTCCCGTCGAGTGGCTCGGTTGCGCCCTGTGGCGCGGATCTGTAGGCGGTGAGCTCGGTGTACAGCACGTCGTCGTACAACGAGTAGGCGCCGAGTCCCGCTACCTGCTGGCCAAGCGCGCCATCGATCAGCGTGCTTGCCGCCGGAGATGGAGCGACATCGGAGCTCATGAACGGGAAGCTCCATGCGGGCGCGGTATTCCATGGATCCTGAACTGTCGGATTGTTGTGCAAGGTGAAACCGAAGAGCATGTCGCGTTTTGCGACGGTCAAATGCTTCGCCCAGCGCAAATCGACATTGTCGATGCCGATCCCGCCATCGGCTGCCGCGTAAGTGAACTGGGTGAATATTCCGACGTGTGGGGTGATCTGTCCCGCGAGGAAAATACTGAGTTGCTGCGGGAAGCTCACGGTCCCATTCTGCGTTCCAGGTTGCGCGCTCGCGGTTTGCGTCAGGCCCGTCACGACCATGGCAGCGACCGGCGGAATCGTCGCCAACTTGAGTGATTCCCGACCGACGCTGTCGCCGGGTTGGCCAATCGTAGGCAGACCTGTGAGTGTGTAGCCATTGAGCTTGAACATCCGCCCGAACGGAGTGAGCTGCGGGAACTGGTAGTGGCAGGCGCTACACGCCAGTCCGGTTTGACGCGAAAAGCTCGGAACGAAAATCTTCGCAAGCGCCGCATAAAGCGAAGCCGGCGCTACTGTATGACTGGCGGGAAAGCCAGGGATCGCGTCGGCGCGACCGGCGGCCCTTGTCGGTATTGGTTGTCGGCTCGCGCCGGTAGGAAGCGCGCCCACAGCGCTGGAGAACATGCTCAACGCGAACAGCGCGAACACAAGGGTGATTCTGAAACGGCCAGGCATCCAGCGAATGCACATAGGGACATCCGTGAACGGGAAGGATTCGACCTGCAGGCGTACTCGTACCAGCGCGGTAACGTAATCGCGAGGTGCGCTCTCACACTGTAAGGAAATCCCTGAATCGATTTGTTTCCGTTCTGTGCCGACCTTACAGGAAGATTACAGTCGGGGCTGCGTCGATTTACAGTGCGTGTTTTGAGAAGCGATGGTCAGCACCGCTGTTCCGACTACCGGCATTGTGCTCTCGATTCTCGCCGGCAGCCTGCACTCGTCATCGGTCAGATGAATGCGGATGACACCCTCTCCTTTGTAGTGTTGAGGGTCACGTACGCGCATCTCGACCAGGATCACCCGCAGTTCTCCCATCGGAGTGGGAATCATCTCGCGGCGGATCACGGTTACGGTGGTTGGATTCCGGGCGGAGTCGAAATGGCGATCAAACCGGTACGTCGCCCCCGGCGTCATTGGAAGCGTGCGGATGAAATACATGAACGACAGCTCGTCGAGAGGCGTGTTGCTCATGCTCTGGCCGGTCTCTCCCTTCGCCGATTTCCACTCTTTCTGATCGGGATAGAGGTCAACCGACTCGTCGTGACGCGCCAACGGATTCTTCTCGTGCTTGAGGAAACGGAGCGACAAGCCTTTGAGCGGGTCGAACCACGATGAGCTGCTGCTGACTGCGCTGAGGAGCGCAATGCGAATCCTGGAATCGAAGCGCAGAAGGTATGTGCTGGTTCCGCGGACATCGACCGGCCCTTCGATCCACATTGCCGCTGTTCCGACTTTCCCGCCGCGCGCGACGCTGACTTCGTATGTGAGCTTCTCGCCAACGGAGAAGGGCAGCGCGGCGGTCTCGGATGGTACGCGAGCGCTGGCGCACACGCCGATCACGGCGAGGGCAATGAAGCCCGGTTGCCCGAGCTGGATGGCGCGGCGCGCGTGTCGCGGGAATCGCGGCCCCGGTGTCTGGAGGAGACTGGTAGGTAGCATCCTTCAAGATGCTGACGCTTCGTGCCCCTGCCTGTCGGGGAGCACGATCGACTTTTGAGGAGATAAGCCCCGTTGTGGTGAGGGAAAGCCCTACGGCCTCATTTTGGCAGGTCGCCACCGCCTCGACGATTGACGATCAGGCGCCCAATCGCGTCAGGGTTTCCCTCAGCAATGATGGGGAGACCGCGCCGAAAGTTCAGGCACATCCCGCAAAAAAATGAGGTGAAGTCCGACAGTTGGGGCCGCCATCTATTCGTATCCTCAGTGCATAACAGAAGCATCCGCATTCACGAACTGAGGATATGAAGATGAGAAAGACTCTAATTACTGTTTCGGCGCTAATGGCAGTAGCCGCTACGGCAAGCGCACAGAGCGCAAGCGCCATTCGCCTTCGGCTCGATCCAACCAGTGAAGTAACCATCGAAGGAACCTCATCGATGCACGACTTTCACTGCAAGACCAACAAGATCAACGCCTATGTGGATGTAGATCCCGGCTACACGAAGGATCTCACCAAGGTCGCGCGTCCGATCGTGAGCGTTCAGGTCAACATCGTCGTGCGGACGCTCTCCTGCGGCAATGGGCAGATGGACAAGAATATGTACAGCACCCTCGATGCCGACAAGAATCCGATCATCAAGTACACGATGTCGGGATACGACATTCTCAATGGTAGCGCGTCACCTGCCGCATTCGTCGCGAAGACGACCGGCACCCTGACGATTTCCGGCCAGCAGAAAGTCGTCAACATGAAGATCAACGCCGAGCGACTGAGCGATGGCAAAGCCACAGCACAGGCAGAGCAGTCGATTCTCATGTCGGACTACGGCATCAAGGCGCCGAGCTTCATGTTCGGCAGGCTCAAGGTCGGCAATGAAGTCACCGTGAAGTTCAACCTGAAAGCAGGACCCGAACTTCTCGCGCAGCTCGCCGCAGTCAATGGCGGCACACAGTAGGACCGCTCCACAACAACCGAATCAACCAAGCCACAACGCATTCAATAAAAGGGAGTCCACCATGAAAACCAGCTTTATCGTCCTCACTGCCGCGCTCGCCACGGTTGCTTTCGCGCCGGTTTCGAGCGCCCAGGTGACCAGCAAGATGAGCATCCCGACTACCGCCCCCAAGGCCGAGGCGATCGATACCATGTCCGTCGCTGTCGCCGTGCCCGAGTCGACGACTACCGATACTGTCAAGAAGATCGCCGGCGCAAAAACGAAGAGGAGCTTCCTCTCCACTGCGCCCGGAATCCAGATGCAGAACTACCGTCCGGAAGACAAGCGCGGAATCAACGTCTTTGAAACACCGAAGGACGAGTCGGTTGCGTACGACGGATTCAAGCTTCAGTGGGGCGCTGCGTTCACGCAGCAGTTCCAGGGCCTGGACCACAGAAACACCGCGTCGCCCAATCTGGTCACCACGGCTGGCGTCACTACCGATGCGAATCAGCTGATCCGGATCGGACACGGCCCCAACACCGCGACCGCAAACCTTTACCTGAACGGTCAGCTCGCACCCGGTATCCGTGTCGCGATGACCAGCTATGCCTCGGCTCGGCACCACAATGAGACGTGGGTGAAGGACGGCTACCTGCTCGTCGATGCTTCGCCGATCGACTGGAAGCCGCTCAACGACATCATGAAGTACGTGACGATCCGTGCCGGCCAGTTCGAGATCAACTACGGAGATGCTCACTTCCGTCGCAGCGACAACGGCAACTCGATCCGCAACGCACTCATCGGCAACTATGTAATGGATGCCTTCACGACCGAAGTCGGCGGTGAAGTCTACGTCCGTGCCAATGGTTTCCTGGCGATGGCGGGCGTCACCGGCGGCGAGAGCCGTGGCGTGATCACTTCGCCACAGAAGCGTTCACCCAGCTACCTGACCAAGATCGGTTACGACAAGAAGTTCAGCGATGACTTCCGCTTCCGTCTCACCGGTTCCGAATACGCGACCTCGAGCTCGGTCAGCAATACGCTGTTCAGCGGCGACAGAGCAGGATCGCGGTACTACGACGTGCTGCAGAACACCGTCTCGACCGAGTTGGCGCAAGCCTGGTCCGGCGCGATCCAACCGGGACTTAGCAACAGCATTCACTCATACGTCATCAACCCGTTCGTCCAGTTCCACGGACTCGAGTTCTTCGGCAACTTCGAGAGAGCCAAGGGCCGTGCGGCTACTGAAACAGCCAATCGTACCTGGAACCAGAACGTAGAAGAAGTGGTGTACCGCTTCCTTCCCGACCAGCGCCTCTACGTCGCTGCGCGCTACAACACGGTGAAGGGGCAACTGACCGTCGGCACGCCTGACGTGTCTGTCAAGCGCTCGCAGATCGGCGGTGGTTGGTTCCTCACCCCGAACGTTCTGACCAAGATCGAATACGTGAATCAGAAGTACCTCGACTTCCCGACGACCGACATTCGTAACGGCGGGCAGTTCAAGGGATTCATGGTCGAAGGCGTCGTGGCCTTCTAGTTCCACAGATCAGGGTCGAAGGCGTCGTGGCCTTCTGACCGAACTGCGTGGCGCCGCGGCTGAGGAACAGCGCGGCGTCACGCAGTTTCTGCAACCAGAGCGATGGTCAGGCGAACGGAAGACTGAACGAAGCGGTCGTCCCTTCGCCCGGTTTGCTTTCAATCCAGATCCTGCCGCCGTGCGCCTCGACGATGCCCTTGGCGATCGCGAGGCCAAGGCCCGCGCCCTGACGGTCCGTGCGCGATGACTGCCAGTACCGATCGAATACTCTCGGCAGGTGGTCGGCGGCTATCCCCCTTCCGCTGTCGATTACCGATATGATCACGTCGTCCTCCTCCCTCCGTGGAACGACTACGATCTTCGAGCCTGCCGGGGAAAACTTGATCGCGTTCCCTACGAGATTCGACAGCGTTTGCTGAATCCGCTCGCGATCCGCCATGACTTTCGGCAGAGTCGTCCCGATCTGGAGGTCGAGGCTGATGCCTTTTTCCTCGACCAGCGGCCGCAGCGTCTGTAGCGAATCCGCGAGAAGCACGGACGGATCCACCGCTACGGCCGAGATCACGAGCTTCCCGGCATCCAGACGATTTACATCGAGCAAGTCCCGGATCAGCGCGTCCATCTGCTCCGCCGCCTGACAAATCAGCTCTACACTCTCTCGCGCCTGCGCTGGGTCGGCATCCGGGGAACGGAGCAGCATGCGACTCAACATCTTGACCGCGGCCACCGGATTTCTGAGGTCATGTGACACCACGCCCACCATCTCGTCACGGGCTCGCAAGCTCGCGCGAACCGTGTCATGAAGCCGCGCGTTGTCGAGGGCGAGCGCCGCCAATCGGGCGAGGTCCTCGGCGAACCCGACATCGTCGCGGTCGAAGGTCCCCTTCGTGCGAAAGAGCGTCAAAGCGCCGATGAGCTGCTCGCGCGCCACGAGTGGAAGGAACAGTGCGCTCTCCGGATTCATCGCCTTCATCGCCCTCAGGTAAGCTGGATTCGCGCTCGCTTCGATGAGGCGGGCGGAAGCGTCGGACTTCAGCAACACCGGCGACGGGCTTTTGAGAATTGCCGTGAGCGGATGATCCTTGGGCGGAATGCGCGGTCCGGCGAGGCCGATATCGTCGAGCATTTCCTCGATGCCCGGATCCGCATGGGCAGCGGCCCCGGCCAGAAACCCATTGCCGACTCGGTTTTCCAGGATGCACCCGTCGGCCATGTTCGGAACCGCCAGGCGCGCTACCTGATTCAAGGTCTCCGATGATCCGAACGACGACGCCAGCTTCTCGCCCGCCTCAGCCAGGAACTGCTGCCTCTGCTCGAAGCGCTTGCGCGCCGTCACGTCACGCAGCGCCACAGTAAAGACGATGTCATCGCCCTGGCTGACCTGCGAGATGGCGGCTTCGGCCGGAAATTCCTGTCCGTTCTTTCTGACGCCGGCGATCTCGCGCCGCTCGCCCATTCTTCTCGCCCTCACCTTGGAGCGGCCGAACTCCCTAACCTGATTGGAGTGGTTGCCTCGATAACGCTCCGGAATCAGCGTCTCGATCCGCTGGCCGATGATCTCCTCAGGCGTCCAGCCGAAGATGGCCTCGGCTCCCTTGTTGAAAAAGGTGATGCGCTGAAGCGAGTCCATGCAGATCACAGCATCGGACGCGATTTCCACGATCTCGGCCAGAATGTCGTGCGTTATCCGATGAGGCATTGTGTCGGATTATCCCCTACAAAAAGGAGTCGTTTCCCTCTGAACAATCCTCCAACTCACGACAGAGGCATTTCAAGCGGGACCGTAACTTGGGTTGGTGTAAGAACCGTCCCCTATGAGGTACGACAATGCATGAGAACGACCATCTAAAGATGCCCGCCGCCCTGCTAGGTAAGAAGGGTTCCCGTCGGGATTTCCTGCGAAATACGGCTGTCACCGCCTTAGCTGGAAGCGCGTTGGCCGCCTGCTCGATCGACGAGTCAGGCGCGCAGACTGTGAAGGCGAACGCGATGGACCACAGTGGCGGCACAATGGCGCCGAATCCCGTGCCGGTATCAGCCGCTGCGGCGGCCGACGCGATGGACAAGATGCACGAAGCCGGCATTAAGGCCTTCCCCGCCAAAACAGCGGGAAAAGGCAATCAGTTGATGCATCCCCGGATGGACGGTGCCGTAAAAGTCTACGAGCTGACGGCGAGAAAGCTTCGCTGGGAGACGGCTCCCGGACAGACGGTGGAGGGATGGGCGTACAACGATCAGATCCCCGGTCCGCAGATTCGGGTTCGTGAGGGCGATCGCGTGCGACTCATACTCAAGAACGAGCTGCCTGAATCGACCGCGGTCCATTTTCACGGTCTCGAAATTCCGAATGACCAGGATGGCGTTCCCTTCATCACTCAGCCTCCGATCAAGTCGGGCCAGACTTACACCTACGAATTCACCGCGCCCAATTCCGGCTCGCACATGTACCACTCTCACCACAACGCCGCGACGCAAGTCGGGCTTGGGATGCTCGGCGCTTTCATCATCGAGCCCAAGAACCCCCTTCCGATCGAACAGGCAGACGTCGACTACGTGCTCGTGATGAACGACGGGATGCACGGCTACACATTCAACGGTAAGAGCTTTCCGGCGACCGAGCCGATCGTGGCCAAGCTGGGCCAGAAAGTTCGCATCCGGTTCATGAACGAAGGCATGATGATTCACCCGATGCACCTTCACGGCATGCACATGACGGTGATCGCGAAGGATGGATGGAATACGCCAGCTCCCTGGAAATGCGACACGCTGAACGTCGCGCCGGGCGAGCGGTACGACGTCATCGTCAACTGCAACAATCCAGGGACGTGGGCATTCCACTGCCACATCCTTCCACATGCCGAGTCGGATCACGGGATGTTCGGCATGGTCACCGCACTGATTGTGAAAAAATGAGGTCCGAATGATTGTGGTCCAACGCACACCCGGTCGCGGCACGGAGCGCATCGGTGAAAACGGCAGGCACCGTCTTCCGCGGTTGCTGCGCGCGCTGCTCGCGGTTCCGCTGGAGATCAAGCTGCTCGGCGCCAACCTAGTCATCGTGGGTCTGGCCGTGCTCGTGCTATTCGCACCAGCTCATCTCCTGCCGGGGCCCTTGACCGACGTTTACGTCGTCATCGGGGCTTTGATCGTTGGGGCGGTCGTGAACTTCGCGTTGGTGAGGCTCGCGCTTCGCCCGATCAACGCGCTGGAGCGAGTTGCGAAGCTGGTTTCCGAGGGTCGGCTTGCCGAAAGAGTCCCGGCCTCCATTGTTGCCGACCGCGAGCTCACCCATCTGTCGACGACCATCAACGAGATGCTCGACAGTCTCGCCGCCGGCCGCGAGCGGATGCGAAAGCTCGGAGCGGAAGTCGTCTACGCCGAAGAAAGAGAACGCGCCCAGGTTGCCCGCGAGCTCCACGACTCGGTCGGCCAGACGCTCGCGGCAGCGGCCTTTCAGATCGCCGCTGTCGCGCACGAGATTGGAGATCACGCTGCTTCGACCCGATTGGCTGGGGTCCGTGAGCTCTTGCGCACGGCTCTCGAAGAGATCCGCAACGTCTCACGTTCCCTCCATCCGCGCGTCGCGACCGACCTTGGTTTGCCGACGGCGCTCGAGGCTCTGGGTGATGCGACACAGCAGCGCTCCCTCGTGGACGTCCACGTCACCGTCGACATTGCCGGAGTGGTAATTCCGGCCGCGCTGTCGTCCACGCTGTACCGCGTGGCCCAGGAAGCGCTGCGCAACGTCGAGAGGCACGCCGACGCTGGCCGTGCCACAGTGTCGCTCCGCGCCAGACCCGGCTACGTCGAACTCGAAGTCAACGACGATGGTCGTGGATTCGACGGTCCCCTGGAGAAGAAGCGTGGGGAATCCGGCCTCGCCGCAATGCGGGAGCGCCTCTCACTTGCCGGCGGCGAGTTGCATATTGATACTGCAGGTGATCATGGCACCCGCGTCATCGCCTGGGTAGGAATGGAAACGGAGGCAGCTTGAGAGATGGTGTCATCCGAGTGGTCCTTGTAGACGACCACAATGTCGTGCGTGCCGGCCTGAAGGCAGTGCTCGGCAGCGCTAAGGACATCGAGGTCATCGGTGAGGGATCCAACGGCAAGGAAGCCATCTCCCTCGCGGAGAGGCTCGATCCCGACGTGATCGTGATGGACCTCTCAATGGGTGAGATGGACGGCGCCGAAGCCACGAAGGCGCTGGTGGGAAACAAGACGCGCGCAAAGGTGCTGATCCTCACGATGCACGCCGAGGATGCGTACCTCGTTCCGCTGCTGGAGGCGGGAGCCAGCGGATATCTGGTCAAGAGTGCCGCCGACCGCGAGCTCATTGATGCAGTGCGCGCCGTCGCCCACGGCGATGTCTACATGCAGCCGTCCGCGGCCCGCGCCCTGGCGCAGCGAATCCAGCGGAGAGCCGAGCACGCCGACGAGCGCACCAAGTTCGAGAAGCTCACCGAGCGCGAGCAGAACGTCCTCAAGTTCGTTGCTCGCGGATTCAGCGCGCCGGAGATCGGCGAGAAGCTGTTCATCAGCCCCAAGACCGTCGACACCTACAAGCAGCGGATCAACGAGAAACTGGGGCTGGCGCATCGCAGCGATTACGTTGACTTCGCTCTCAAAATCGGGTTGTTAGCGGACTAGCGGCCGCCACCTTCACCACTGGTCATCGAAGGTCGCTTGCTCATTCTCGTTCTGAATTTCGGCTCGGCATCCGTGAAGTTTCATCTCATCGATACCGACGCGAAAGCGATTGCCGAGGCGAGCGACCGTCGCCTCGCGAGCGGGATGATCGAGCGCATTGGCGGCGAAGCGATCATCACGTTGACTTCCGCGGGTAAGCAGCCGCAAAAAAGCGTTCGTGGCATCCGCGATGGCACGGCTGCCGTCGAATACATCATTTCGTGGCTCACAAGCGATTCGTCCGGAGTGCCGATCGCGAGCGTCGGCGACATAGAGGCGGTGGGTCATCGCGTCGTGCACGGTGGTGAGCTGTTCGCTCACTCCACGCGCGTGGACGACGAGGTCGTGCGCGCGCTCGAGGAGCTGATCGAGCTGGCTCCGTTGCACAACCCACACAACCTGCGCGGGATCGCAGCCGCGCGCGCCGTGCTCGGACCGGGCGTCCCGCAGGTCGCCGTCTTCGATACGGCTTTCCATCACAGCCTGCCGGAATCTGCGTACCTCTACGCGATCCCGTATCAGCTCTATCGGCGCTATCGCGTGCGCCGCTACGGTTTTCACGGGACCTCGCACCGCTACGTCGCGTATCGATACCGCCAGCTTACGAGCCGAACGCGTGATGCGACGAAAATCATCACGCTTCACCTCGGCAACGGCGCTTCGGCCTGCGCGATCGTCGGCGGACAGTCGGTCGACACGTCGATGGGCTTCACGCCGCTCGAGGGACTCGTGATGGGCACGCGTTCCGGCGATCTCGATCCCGCAATCCTCGACTTTGTGTCGGCGAAGGAAGGACTGAGTCTGCGTGATCTCGACTCACTGCTCAACAAGCAATCCGGGCTGCTTGGCGTATCGGGGCTGACGGCCGACATGCGCGAGCTGCTGGCCGAGGAAGCGGAAAATGGGGATCGCCGGGCGCGACTGGCGATCGATCTATTCTGCTATCGGGTCAAGAAGTATCTGGGCGCGTACCTGGCGGCGATGAACGGCGCCGATGCCGTCATATTCGCTGGCGGCATCGGAGAAAACGCGCCGGAAGTTCGTCGTCGCATTTGCACGGGACTCGAATGGCTTGGAATCCAGATCGACGACTCGCGTAACAGCGCGCTTGTGGGTACAGAAGGGCGTATGGATGCGAAGGGATCGCGGGTGGAGCTGTGGGTCATCCCCACCGACGAGGAGCTGCTCATCGCGCGCGACACGTGGCGCGTCGTAACCGGCGCCGACGTACAAGGCTAGCCGGCTCACTCAGGAACCCCATCGCCGCGCGATGCACTGCATTCGCGAGCCCAAGCAGATAGTCGGGACTCGCATCGACAGAGAACGGATTCATCACGGTCGCGCGCAGGACCGTCAGGCCCTCGGCAATGCTTTCCTGGTACGATTCCCCGTTCTTGCCCAGCGATGAAAGGAGCGGCCCGATGGCCCCGTCATATGCTGGCGAAGTCAGCCTCGTTCGAGTGATCATGTAGGGCGCCGACATCTCCGCGTCCGGACTCAGCTCCCTGTAGATCATCTCATTCAGAGCATTGAGCTCGCTCAGAGTACCGAGAGATGGATGATGCAGCAGGAAGCAGACGATATTGAGGTCCGGCTCGGCAAGGCGGACGACGCGAAATGGGCTGAAATCGGCGGAGCCAAAGAGGGCATAGAGATCCCGCGCGGCTCTCAGCGTCGACGCGATGATTTGTCCGTGACCTGTACTGTTCAGGGGAATCGTCTTGTGACTGAGCCAGGTCGCTGCGGCCGATGCGCCGGGCTTCGATCCTTCGAATATGAAACGGCCAATGACCGGCGCGTCACCGTTTTCGCGGGAGGTCGTGAGCGCGAGATACGGCGGATCGGTTGCGACCAGCTCGCGACCACGCCTGTCCTTCAGGAGAAACGCACCGGCGGGGTACGGTACGTAGCCAAGCTTGTGGGGATCGATGCTTACAGAATCCGCGCGCTCGAGAGCGCTGACGGATCGAGTCCATTGATCCGTGGGCCTGTGCGCTCCGCCGCATATCTCGCGGACGCCGGCGGCGGTGAGCCGCGACCCGTCGGGCGCGCGCGTCAGTGACGCCGCGTAGCCGCCGTAGCATGCATCGGAATGGATGTGGAAGGTCACGCCCAGCTCTCGTTCAGCGCGCGTCCTCACGTCGACGATGCGCTCCAAATCATCAACTGCGCCCTGCTCGGTGGTACCGCAGGTGCTTACGCAGGCCATGATTGGAATTCGTCGGGACGTGAGTGACTCGATCTCGCGCCACAGCGCGTCCGGATCCATTCTGCACTCCGCCTCAACCGGCACCAACACCAGTTGATTTGAGCCCACACCCAACGCGGCAACGATCTTTGCCCATGAGTAGTGTGCCGTACCCGACGCGAGTACGACACCCGGCGGCAGTGGATCGCCGAACTCGACCTCGAGCTGCCTGCTGTAATCCTGGTAGCCAAGGGTGGCGAGCGAGCAGGATTTGAGCGCGCTCTCCAGCGCAGGCCTTGGCGCCGCGAGCCAGAGTTTTTCCCACAAGTCGAGCGAGCAATCGGGCCGGATGTTCAGCAGCTGCCACAGATCGAGCTGGCTGAGCATCGCCGTCGATCCGTCAGGCAAGGAAACCGAGACGTCGACGCCCAATGATCTCGCTGCCAGCGAAGCCGCGACCGGATGGTAGAACACATTGCGCGCTATCCAGAGCGCCTCGAAGTTCGCGATCGTTCCGCCTGAGGTGAGGTGTCCCCAGCAACGCATTGGATCGTAGCCGATCATCTCAGCCAACAAGTGGGTGACCTCTTCCTCGAGACGAGTCGTGACGGGCGCGACTTCGCCAGAGACATTGTTTGGGTTGTACAGCATCGCCGCGAAATAAGCAGCCTGCCCTGCGATCGTCTGCTCTGAAAGCATGTGCCCGTTGTAGCGTCCGCTGAAAAACGGGACGCTGCCCTGAAGTTTCTCGAGCAGCGATGCGAAGTGTCGCCTCAGCTCTGCGTTCTCCGCCGTAGCGGTTGGTGCCAGCGACTCACCCGACGCAATGGGCGACGGATCTTCCGGGTGATAGCTTCGCCGCCAGCGCAGATGCGTCTGGAGCGCGGAATCGAGCAGCTCCTTCAGGATCTGCTCGTTTTCACCCTTGGGGCCAAGGAACAACGAATGGAGTGGATTCGACACGACCGTCGGAGTTGAGGGGACTGCTGGACGCAGTTGACGGTCAAAGGTGCCGCGATTCGGTCACCCGAACGATAGGAGATACGCCGAAACAAAGTAGGGCATTCCCCTAACTTCAGTCCTCCAGTCTCTCAGTGCCTTAACCAGTACCCGGGCCCCCGCAGCGCTCGGCCAGGCAGCGCCGCGGTGACCTGGCCATTGTCCACGACCGGAACGCCGTTCACGAGCACGTAGCTCACTCCGGTTGCGAGCTGCGATGGCATTTCGTACGTCGACCGGTCGATGATCGTGTTGGGATCGAATACGGTGATGTCGGCGTACATTCCCGGCTTGAGCAGCCCGCGATCGTTGATCCCGACCCGCTGCGCCGCGAGCGACGTCATCTTCCTCACCGCGAATTCGAGCGTGATCACCGAATCCTGACGCACGTAGCGGCCGAGTATTCGCGGGAACGTGCCGAAGCCGCGTGGATGTCCGCGGTCCCGCCACTTGCCGGTCGAGTCAGGGCTGACCGCACCAGCGTCCTGTCCCACCGACACCCACGGCTGCTTCATCACGTACCGGAGCGCGTCCTCGTTGAAGGAAAAGTAGATCGCGCTGGTGCGCCCGCGGTCCCCGACGAGAATGTCGAACGCCGCGTCGTATGGATCTTCGTTGCGCATCTTCCCGATGTCGGTGAGCAGTTTGCCCTCATAGATCTTGAGCGAGTCTGCTCCTACTTCGTTCACCATTGTGTGCGCCGCTGTGCGGATGCCGGCTGCGCTGTCCGCGCCCAGCTCCGACTTGAGGCGTGCGCGCACCGCCGGATCCCTGAGGCGAACTACCATCGAATCGTCGCCGCCTTCCTGCACCCAGGTGTTGAGCATCGCTGCGAGGCCCGTTCCACTCGCGATGTACGGATACTGGTCGGCAGTGATGTCGATACCCGCGGCACGCGCCGAGTCTATCAGCGCAACAGCCTGCGTCATCTGCTCCAGCGAGCGGGACTTGATGTGTCTGATCTCGGCCCACGTGCCCGCTTCCGCGGCGATTCGAATCGTCTCACGAATCGCGCCCAGCAGACCCGTTCCTTCGCTGCGAATGTGCGCGGCGTACCCGCCTTTGTAGGGCGTTACGTATCTCGTGAGCGCGATCAGCTCCTCAGTCGAGAAGAAGGTGCTCGGCAGATAGATCAACCCCGTCCCGAGACCGATAGCCCCGTCGCGCATCGCCGAGTCGATGAGTGCGCCCATCTGCTTCATCTCGGCGTCGGTGGGGTGGCGCGTTGCCTGGCCCATCACCGCTTCACGAACCGAGCTTGTGCCAACGTAGGTGCCGAGATTGATCGCGGTACCGTTCTTTTCGAGATAGGTGAAGTACTCGCCGAGTGACCGCCACGGATATCTTGGGTTTGGCTGCTCACCGAGTGCGACATTCGGCCA
>Ga0193707_1000132_pt1 | contig 20694 bp, 22 predicted proteins | sample U3c2metaG_FD_143043 | JGI IMG/M metagenome (GOLD analysis project Ga0193707, IMG submission 143043) | Soil microbial communities from a riparian zone of the East river system, Colorado, United States - U3c2 | ecosystem: Environmental > Terrestrial > Soil > Riparian zone | place: USA: East River... | reverse complement strand
CTTCCCCCCCTGCAGCCGTAGCCCTGCATGGCGACGCCGCCAATGTTGAGTTCTTTCAGCGCGGGCAAGATTTCGAATGGGAACGCATCTTCGACCCAGTACTTGGTGATGATGGGCGCGATCGTCGTCTCCATGAAGGCTCGTACCTGTTTCACAATAGCCAACTCTTCAGCGGGCAAGGTTTCGACGAGTTGATAGAAGTCGCTATTGGGTGCCGGTAGCGACACAGGCTTTCTGTCTTTTACTGGGCTTGCCATTAAACCCTCTCTCCTTATTGTTTATGTCTCGCTGCTCGCGACACTTTATTCAAAGCAAGTGGGCCGCCAAACGCATTCGGAAATTGCCTGCTGAAAAGAAGTGAGTTGCAGTCTGAAGGGAGGCATTGATCAATAAGTCGGTGTCATGAATAGATCAGTGTCAAATAGTGATGACACGGACCGGATCTAGTCACCGTGAAGGACCCATCTATCGCGCGGGCCGCAACAGCACAAAAACAGTAACGCTTGATATTGGTGTCGAGCAGGAAGGAATGTTGCGCAACCGACGAATCGAACAGAGTTTAAGTTACGCGAGGGAGTTTGATGGTTATCGGGCAGTCTAGTGTTTGGATTGAGGGGACCTCCCCACTCTTGGTCGCTAGCCCGTCCATTCCCATCCACATCGGCATCGCACCTTCTCGGCTAAGTGAAACTTGAAAAGAACCGTCTTGCAAATGGCACAGGCTCTCATCCACATGGTTTCTCTCCTTGATTCCATCAAACAGCAAGGATTCACGGCGGGAGTACTATGCCGGCTGGCGCTTCGCGAAGAACGCCGCGAATGCTTGCTTCGCATCATCGGATCTCACGCGCTCCGCGAACACTTCGTTCTCAAGTTTCACTGCTTGCTCCAATGGTTCGCGCAAAGCGCGCTTCATGAGGCGCTTGGAAGCCTGCACAGCAGCGGCGGGCTTTGCAGCCAGAGCGCGCGCAGTTTCAGTTGCTGTCGCCAGAAGGCTCTGGTCAGGCACGACCTGTGTGACGAGCCCAAGCTCCGCTGCCCGCGAGGCATCAAATGCCTTACCCAGCAGGATCAGCTCGGCTGCGCGGGCATATCCGAAACGCAATGGAAGCAAATAGCTGCTTCCGAATTCCGGCACCAGCGCCAGGTTCACAAAAGGCATTTGGAACTTCGCGCTCTCCCCTGCGTACACGAAGTCACAGTGAGCCAACATGGTCGTTCCGCCGCCAATGGCTGCGCCTTGCACGGCGGCGACCAGCGGCTTCTCGAAATTGATCAACGCCTGGATCAATTGCGATTGAGGACTTTCGCCCGCTCCTGGCGGGTTCTTCACAAAGTCCTCGATATCGTTGCCCGCACTAAACGAGTTTCCCGCCCCATGCCAAAGCACGACGTGTATCCGGTCGTCTTTTGCCGCTCCGTTGAGTAGCTCCGCCATGGTGATGTACATGCTCGAGGTCATGGCGTTCTTCTTTGCGGGACGATTCAGTTGGATGCTCAGGATGTTTCCCGACCGCTCCGTAACAATGTCACTCATCTGTGGTCTCCAATATGTGAATTTCCGTGCCCGTATGTGCCGGATGGATGCAGGCCGGGAGGTTGGTCTAACTCTGTTTCGAGCCTGTAGCGAACTAGTTGAGCTACAGTCACCATCGTGAAGCCGTACTCTGAGCAGAACCTTGCTAGATCGGAGCCGCGCGCCATGCTGCCATTGCGATTCATGATTTCGCAAATCACTGCGGCATGATGCAGGCCCGCCAAACGTGCGAGGTCAACAGACGCTTCGGTTTGGCCGCGTCTTTCGAGAACGCCATCGGGCCGGGAGCGTAGGGGAAACACATGACCAGGGCGCGCGAGATCATCAGGGCGAGTTCGGCGGTCGATCGCAGCCAGAATGGTTTGGGCACGATCGTACGACGAGATTCCGGTTGTCACACCCCTTCCTCGGGCATCGATCGAGACGGTAAACGCGGTGCCAAGGTTTGCGGTGTTGTGGAGCACCATGGGTCCCAATTCCAACTCGTCAAGCCGCTCGCCGGTCATTGCGAGACAAATCAGACCCCGCGCGTGGGTAGCCATAAAATTGATCACTTCAGGAGTGACCGTCTCTGCCGCGATCATGAGGTCGCCTTCGTTCTCACGATCCTCATCATCCGCAATGACAATCATGCGCCCTGAGCGCAACTCTCCAAGCGACTTCTCGATCTCGGCAAACTTCGCTGCGTGGGCAACGCCGTTCCCACGCGAAACTTCGCACGAATCAAATAGATCCACTGCGCTGAGCCGCTGACTAGACATAGGTGCTCCGATTAAGGCCAATTCCTCCCCTCGTTCACATGATGGTGAGCGAATGTCCCATCTTTTTCTTTTTGGTCCGCAAGTACGACAATGCATAAGGGCTTGGCGGTGCTTCGCACGCAAGCAGTTCAACGACGTCGATTCCACCCTCGGTCAGTGCCTCAACTTTTTGCGGGTTGTGTGACATCAGGCGGACCTGGCGGATCTTAAGTTCATGCAGGACACCCACGGCCAAACTGAAATCACGGCAGTCGGCGTCAAAACCCAGAGCTTCGTTCGCTTCGATGGTATCGAGGCCATGGTCCTGCAAGGCGTAAGCTTTCAGCTTCGCCATCAGCCCGATGCCCCGACCCTCCTGGTGTAAGTAGATGACCAGCCCGGCTCCTTGTGCCGCCATGGTGGACATCGCGACTTCCAACTGGCCTCGGCAATCACAGCGCAGAGATCCAAGCACTTCGCCGGTCAGGCACTGCGAATGAATGCGTAGCAAAGGTACTCCGTCTTGCAGATCGCCAAGCGCCATCACCAAGGCAGTTTCACGTTCTCGTTTGGCCATGTTTGCTCGATCAAAGCCGATCAGATCGAAAACGCCAAAAACCGTAGGCAGGTGAGTGGATACGATTCTACGTATGCCGCGATTTTGTGCGCCTCTATTCATATTGTTTCAGTAAGCTGTAGTCGTTCCTCACATCTCTCAGTCCGTGCAATTTCATCTCCATCACCGTTGCCGCCAAACTTCTCTGCGAGCGTAGGCAAATAGGTAACTTGGCTGATCCCCTGAAGAAGGCTTCCTGCTTCCCGGTAACGGAGTGTCACGCTGTTGACAGTGGCTGCCGTATCCGTCGCCAAATGTCAGCACGGTTCTTATCAAAGGTTCCTGCCGCAGTACTCAGTCCGCGTCCTTTGCAAAGCCGGCCGGAGTGGCGACCGGGTTGCTTCCCCATACATCAGGGAGACAAGTTATGGCCAGCATCGACACGGCAGGTTCTCACGTGGTTGAATCCGAGATCTCAGCGACACTGGTTTCGCTACGAGAGCGTTTTGAGGCCGTGCGCCGCGGTGAAATTCAACGTGTACGCGGACGCCTCGGCAATTTGAGTCCCGCCCAAGAGAACGCTATCGATTCGCTTAGTCATGCCCCTCATCGAAAGGGTGCTACAGACGCCAATCGCCATGTTAAAGAACCCAAGCGCAGGCACTCTGGCCGTCTTTGTTCTTGAGACGGTGCGCAGAATCTTCAATCTGTGAACCTGAAGAATCAGGGTTCTCCTCACAACTGTGGCAAACAGTTATTCGGGCGTCCGGCCAATCGCATTCAGGAGCTCGTCATTGGCTTGCAAGAAGTCCAGCTGTGACTGCAGTAGAAGTGCCTTAGCGTCATACTGTTGGGCAGTGGTGTTGGCCGCCTGCGAATCCAGCGCGGCCCCTTGCAACAGTCTCTGTTGCATCACGCGGTTAGACTCGCTACGCAGAGCCACGACTTCTTCGGACACCTTTAACATCTGCTGCGTCCGATCAAGCTTGTTGTACGAAGTTTCGACTTCGAGTTCGACCTCATCCGTCACCTTCGCGAGGTTCTCTTTCGCCTGAGACAGCTGCGCTTTACGTTCACGCAATGAGGCCTTCTTACGCCCGGAGTCGAACACGTCAAAGCCGAAGTGAATACCGAAAGTGCCAAAGTTACGCGCCAGAAAGGGGACGTTGTTCGCATAGCTATAGCGGGCGAACGCCTCGACATCGGGGACCCACATATCTGTCTTCGCCAAACGCGCTGCAGCCTGCCCTTTCTCCACTTCGGCACGGGCCGCAAGGATTTCTGGATGTGATGCGGTTGCAGCCCTGACGCATTCCGCTCGCAAGCAGGCCGGCTGAACGTCGGCAACCGCAGGATCAAGATCGAAGGCGGTGTTCAGAGGCAGCCCAATCAGGTCATTGAGCTTCAGGTTGAGGTCTGACAATTGAAGGTCCGTGGTCAGCAGTTCTTGCTTGGCCTGCAAGAATTGCGCGCGGCTGTCGATCAAGTCTTGTTCCAAGGTACTGCCGAACTTCACCTGCTCGACGCGCTCGTTCTGTAGATCTTCGGAGGCTTTTATTCTCGCCTCAGTGGCGCTACGGTGCGCCTGAGCAATCAGGATCTTGTAGTAGACCTGATGGACCGCAAGTGCTACATCGTTTCCGGTAAGCTGTGCCTTCTCGCGCGAGGCTCTGACCTCGGCCTGGGCCACCTCATTGGCTTGCCTGATCTTCAGCAGCGTGGTCAAGGGCTGGGTGATCTGTGTTCCGCTAGTAGTCAGGCTACGCCCTCCCTGATTGAGAACCTGGTTCACAGGAGGAATCGCTGTTCCATCTGCAAGGCCCAGGGTGCCAGCGTTGATCTCGACCAGTTGCGTATCCGTCACGTGCATGAAGCTGCTGTCATTCCGTATCGAGGGAAAATATGAACTCTTCGCGACTGCCTTCGCCTGCTCTTTCTCCTCGACCGCATAGCCGGCAATACGGATGTTGTGGTTGTGCTTAAGCGCCAACTGAACGGCTTCCTGCAGTGTCACGCGGCGGGGAGCCGGCGTATTGCCCGTTCCCTCGCCCTCCGCAAGGCAGGGCGAGAAGGCGATCGCCATAAGTAGGATAACTGCGGCGTTTCGTTTCATTATTTCGACTCCTTCGGGGAGGCTGGTACCTGCTGTTGCGCGCTCAGGTCGGCATAGTCCAACGGCGATTGGCGCAGCAGTGCGGCAAGAATCAATGCGCATGCACAACTCCAGGCGATCAGCAGGAACCCGTCGTTAATGCTCAAGCTGTAGGCCTGTAGACGTAGCCGGGCCGAAACCAGATCGATGGCGCGCGCTCCCGCGGCGGCCACGCCGGACGACTTGGCATAGAGACCCGCCGACATGGCATGAATGTTCTGATAGGTGATCCAGTCGCCACCGCTGACGTGGAGTCCCAACAGGTTTGAGTGCAGTTTTTCCCGCTGAGCAATGAAATGCCCCATGTAAATGGCGCCTGCGGTGCCGCCGAATATGCGGATGGTGTGAAAATAAGCCGAAAGGGTCAGGACCCACTCAGGTTTCGCCAAAGCCCCCGCGAAGATTGCTTGCAACACGATACAACCGACAAGCCCGATGAAAGCAAATGCCTGGCCGACGCCGGTGAGCAACTCGGTACGGTAGAAGTTCTCGGCTGCCCACGTGCTGCTGTACTGAGAATTCAGCCAGGCAGCCAAGGCAGTACAGGCGAGTCCGATGGCGAAAAGAAGACGGGGATCAAATTTACGCAGCAACAGAAGCGCAGCCATGAAAGCGAGGGGAATAAGTGGAATAGCGCTCCAGATGATGGCAGGTCCAATCTGGTCGGGTTCGAACCCGCGGATGGCCAGCGCCTGCGGAACCAGAATGATGGTTGTGCAAAGGGTGAAGCGGAACCAGAAAAGCAGGATTCCCAACAGCACGGTGTTCCACTTCAGCAGGTAAGGCAGCGCCACCAGACGATTGGGACCGCGTAGCCTCCGAACCAGCGCACACAGCAGGAAGAACGTCCCGGCTGCGAACAATGCGTTGAATGCTCCGGAGCGCCACCAGTCGAGCCTTTCACCTTGTTCGCAGGCAGCCAGCAACATGGCGAGGCCTGTGCTGGCATATAAAAATCCTGCGAAGCTCGGTGGTTCTCCGGATTTCTTGGCTGCGCCGGCCTTCGGTATTCCGTAATAAATACAAATCATCATCACGGGCGTGATGAGCGCCGAATTCCAAAACATCCAATTCGAAGAAAGATGGTCTCTGTACCAGCCGTAGAGCGATGGTGCGATGTTTACCGCACCGTCCACGAAGGTTGCGTATAAGGCAATTGTGAAAGGCAGGTATCGAAGCGGGATGTTGCGCAGCGCGAAGGTGAGAGTGAGTGGATAGAACGTGCCGGAGGTAAGCCCGGCCAGGAGCGTCATCGCAATCACCAGGCTGTAACTGTGCACCAAGGGTAGAAAAATACACAGCACAGTGAAGAGCGCGGCGGCTGTGAGCAAGATCCGCCGCGGTCCCATCAGACCGCCGAGATAGACGGTGAACGGGCCGATAAACATCAGGCCGATATCATAGGCAGTGCCGATCCAGGCGCCCTCATCGTATCCAAATCCATGGACACCCTTGAAATCGGCCAAACCGAGGGAGATCATGCGGCTGGTAAGCGTGACAACTCCTGCGCCGGTAACCACGCCCAGAATCCCCAGCATGGGCCTGGTCGAAACCTCGGAAGGTATGGCGGCGGCGGCAGCGCGCGCAATCTGTATCGGAGATGGGCGAACTGCGATCGTCGAAGCTGCCATGGGTTAGCTCACTGTCTCGTGCGCACGGTTGCAATCACCGAAATTCCGGGACGCAGTTTCGTTGCGAAGGTCGAATCCTCCAGTGCGATCTTGACCGGAACACGCTGCACGACCTTGGTGAAGTTGCCAGTGGCGTTGTCGGGCGGCAACAGAGCGAACTGTGATCCGCTGGCTGGTGCGATCTCGACCACTTTGCCGCGAATGAGTTGCCCGGGATATTCGTCGATGCGAAGTTCGGCAGGGTCACCGACCTTCAAGTTGGTCAACTGGGTTTCGCGGAAGTTCGCCTGCACCCATTTGGTTAGGGCAACGAACGAGATCACCTGCGTGCCGGGAGAGACAAGTTGTCCGGGCCGAACTTGCCGTTCGCCCACGGTGCCGTCGCCCGGAGCATAGATCTTCGTGTAACCAATGTTCACCGAGGCTACCGCAAGATTCGCCTGCTTCGCGTGCAGATCGGCCTGAAGTTGCATCTCCCCGGATTCGAGGACCACTTTGCTGCGGCGTTCTGCTTCGACACCGATTTCACTGCTGCGCAGCATGGTTTGGGCCTGATTGAGGTCGGCGTCACGACTGGCAAACTGACCCGACATGTTTCCTTCCGCGGCGACGGCGGCTTCGAGGCTCTGCTGAGTAGTCGAATGAGTCTGATAAAGACCTTCCTGGCGCTTACGTTCAGAGCGAGCACGAATCAACTCAGCCTGTACAGCTTCCTTGCCGGCTTCGGCTGCTGCAATCTGCGCCTTTGCCTGATCGATACCCGCCAGCGCCTTTGCGATGCGCGCATCCTGCAACTGGCGCTGTCGAAGATTTCCCTCAATGCCGGCACGCGCAGCCGCAACTGCGGCGTTGGCTTGATCAACCTGCGCCCGATAGTCATTGTCTTCCAACTCAACAATGAGGTCGCCTTTGTGGACCTGTTGGTAGTCCGCCACATTCACAGAGCGCACGATGCCTGTCACCTTGGTGCTGAGCGGCGTGACGTCGCCGCGAACATAAGCATCGTCGGTAACCTGGTCGACCTTGCCACCTTCCCACGCATTCCAGTTGCGTGTGATGGTGATCAAAACGGCCAAAGCGAGAATCACCACCAGAATTGGCGTTATGTAGCTCTGCCACCTGGGACCTCGTCGAGCAACGGCCACATCTGTACTCATCTTCGGCGGCGCCTGTTTCGGTACGGGTGTCGCCGATCCGGCGGACGCTGGTGAGGTGGACATTAAAGTTGCTCCTTGAACACATGGATCTCGAAGCGTTGGAGTTCTCGCGACTCAATTGGAGCAACTACAGTTCCACTCATGAAGATGAACACCAACCAGTGCGAATCGCAGTCTTCTGCTCGCAATCGGAACAAAATGTCCCCTTCTTGTTGAAACAGCCGAGGGCCCACTGCATTCCCATGACGCGCCATGTCACATGACCGTGACACTTGACACCGCGTGCCACTGGACGCTGCCCTGCAAGTTAGCCTTCTCGGAATTTCCGCTCAGCTGCGGTCAATGGCTGATTCGACAATTCAAGACCGGCTCCGGTTGAGAGATACCTTTCTTGCGGCGCTCTGGCTCGGCGTGATGCCCATCCGTGGAAGGGCCAGGAATTGTGGGCTGGGTGGGCTGAAAGCACGAACGATTTCCTGCGTGCTCGCAACACGTTTATCCTCCATGCATGCGCCAATAATCCTCCTCGCTCTCATCTTTGTCGCGTTCGGGAGTAAGGAGCGAGATGGCAAGTTTTAATAAGGCAATGCCCCGCACGAGCGCGAGTAAAATGACCATGCTAACGAGAGCCACTCACCCGCATGAACGCCGTTGCCATAGTGTTTGAACCAGTTCACTACAAATTCCTTCAAGCGATAACGACAACGAAAAGCAAGCAAAGATTGGACTTCCGGACTCTGGCGAAGTTACTTGAAGCACAGTGCCTCCAATAATGAATGCCTACTTTCGCTCAGCTGCCGTGGAAACAGTTGCCACATCCGCAGGCATTGGACTCAGCAGCTTCTCAATCGCCCGCTCCATCGTGCGGTTCATTTCAGAAACCACTGCTGGGACATCACGCCCATTTACGTCTCCCACTTCAGAAACAGCGTTGTTCCACACGGTCGCCCCAGTAGCGAGATTTGTTATCTGGGCGGAGATTGCGACTTCAACCTTGACGCCACCCTCGTAGTCGATTTCCTCGAGCTTCTCCAAACGTCCGCTAAGCACATATTCGGTGTCGGGGCGACCGTCGTAGGGCTTGACACGGGCAAAGTCTCCGCTGGCACGAAGCCGCTCAATTACTGAGTTGGTCACGAACTCACAAGGGTTCATAGCCCAACGATGGTAGGCATAAAAGCTGACTTGCTCTGGAGATGGTTTGTACACAATGGCTCCCTGCTTAAGGTAGGCGGGCGCGCGAAATTCACGGATTGCCACCGCGGCGTGCACGTTTTCTGCAGGAGGCGGATCCGGTGGCGCAGGCAGGTTGAGAGTGTAGTAGTTTGGGTACCTCACCCTTCCTGCGCAGCTAGTCAGGATCACGAGAGCTGTCAGCGAGAAGACAATCGTCGTCAGAGTTCTTTTCATATCCATCCGCCGCGCACCGAAACGTGCGAGGACACCCACCCTTTCATTCGATCGCATCATTTCGACACCTTCCTATCTTCGGGCTGTTTGATCCGAATCAGGCTCCACGGACGCTGTTTCACCGAGTCGGTCAACTCGTCGAGGTTTTGTGTTGCCGTGCGCAGGTTTTCGATTGTGTCATCAATTTTGTAATCATTTGCTCGTACCAGTACCTGCATGTCAGACAGCAATTGCCTGGCTTGCAGCAAGGTGTTCTGCAAATCTGCCAGATCCCTGCGGATTGGCTCGCGTACATCGCTCACGGTGCCATTCACGTTTTGAATGGTGTCATCGGCGTGCTGAGTCAGCGCGTTCAGCTGATCGGTAAGACGATCGATCTTGGGCCGTTCAGTCGCCAGCATTTCGTTGACGTTGTCCAAGACGGATCGAATCCTCTGCTGATTGGGTTTTCCGGTCACGCTATTCAGGTTGGCAAGCAGGCTGCGCGCATTTCCGCTGATCCCCTCCAGTTCGCCGCGTGCCTGCGTGATCAAACCGTTCGCGTTGTCCGCCACAACGGCCATCTTGCCGGCAATCTCGTCCAGGCTGGCGGCTTCCTGTGATGAAATGGTTGAGCCGGGCGGGAGACGTCTGGCGTCGTTTCCGCCTGTCGTAATGGACAGTGCGGCTCCACTCATCACGCTGACTAGCCCCAACTTGGCTACAGACTTTTCGTTCACCGGGGTGTTTTGTTTCACATCAACCAGAATTTCAATCTTGGTAGGGTCGGACGGGGCAGGCCGTACCGCCGTTACCTTCCCCACGTTGATACCGCCAAACAGCACGGACGCTCCCGGCTCCAGCCCACCGGCGTACCGCAGATATGTGCGGTATGGAACGGTGTGTCCGCTAAACTCGGCACTGACAAGGTAGATGAGCGTAAATGCGAGGATCGAGAAGCATCCAAGGACAAAAGCTCCAACCTTTGCTTCCGTGGTCACTGGTATGTCTCCTGAGACTGCATATACTTTTCGAAGTACGCGGCCACAGCCGGCGCTTTCGCTATGTTTTCCGGAATGCGATCGAGAAACTGGCGCACGCGCGGATTTTGGCTTGCTTTAAGTTCATCTTTCGTGCCAACCGAGCTGAATGAGCCCTGGTACAACATGGCGATGCGGTCGGCGATGCGGAATGCGCTCGGCAGTTCGTGAGTGACGACAATGACTGTCATTTGTAAAACTCCCTTAAGGATCAGAATCAATTCATCGAGTTCCGCGGCGACGATAGGATCAAGTCCCGCCGACGGCTCATCGAGCACGAGGATTTCAGGGCCGAGCGCAAGCGCCCGTGCCACGGCCGCCCGCTTTTTCATGCCACCCGAAAGTTCGCTGGGAAGTAGCTTGCCAAACTCCGCGAGACCGACCGCGGCGAGCTTCATCCACACCACAAGGTCAATGATTGAGGGTGCAAGTCGTGTGTGTTCACGCAACGGCAAAGCGATGTTATCTTCGACCGTGAGCGAGTTGAACAAAGCCGCGCTTTGGAAGGCGACACCGATTGAGCGGTGAATCTTCTTCAACTCGGACTTTGAGCAGCGCGTGATATCCAGTCCCTTGACATGGATGCTGCCCGACTTAGGGCGCTCCAGCCCGATAATCTGGCGCAAGAGGGTACTCTTTCCTGAGCCACTGCCGCCCAACAACACCATTGTTTCCCCGTGTTGGATGTCGAGATTCAATCCATTCAGCACTCTGCGGCCGTTGTATTCAACCACGAGATCACGAACCGAGATGATGGGCATCAGGGTTTCACCGTGAAATAAAAGACTGCGGTGAAGACCGCATCCGCGACGATGACAAGGAATGTTGATTTCACCACTGCGCTAGTAGTGGAACGACCTACGGAATCGGGGCCTCCGCGGACACGAAACCCTTCCAGGCACCCAACATGAGCAATGATGGTTGCGAATACCACGCTCTTGATCAATCCGGTGATCACATCGCGCAAGGTGATGGAATTGAACACATAGTGGACATACAACAGTGGCGCCAGGCGAGTGCTCAAGAACATGAACAAACCGCCGGCCAAAATGCCGAAGAAATTCGAGATGATGCTGAGGCAGGGGACCGAAATCAAAGCTGCCAGATACTTGGGTGCGAGCACAAACTCCACCGGCTCGAGTGCCATGACGCGAAGGGAATCGAGTTCCTCGGTGACTTTCATGGTCCCGATCTCAGCCGCGAATGCCGAGCCGGATCGTCCACTCACGGCAATCGCGGTGAGCAGCGGGCCGAGTTCGCGCGTAAAGCCGACGGCGACCAAGTCAATGACGTATTGCATAGCTCCAAAGCGGCGCAGTTCAGACGCCCCTTGCATCGCGAGAATGAATCCAGTGCAGATCGCCATCAACGAGACCATTGGCATTGCATCGACGCCGATTTCCAGCATCTGCCTCACGGTAGCCTGCCAACGGTAACGATTTCCTACAAAGGGCAGCGCTCGTCCCATGGCGCACAATGTGGCCCAGAGCTGAATATTCAGACTTCCGACGTAATCGAGATGTTCGATTGTTCTTTCACCGACGTTTTCGAGAACCTTGGCCATCAAGAGACCTTCTGTCCGCAATCGCTGGCTTCGAAAAGGGCCAGCACGCCCGTGACCTCGAATAGCCGGAGCACAGAACCACTGAGTCCCTGCAAGCAAACTTTCGCCTGGTGGTGGCGGGCGATTCTAAGAGATTCGACCAAGGTCGCGATCCCAGACGTCTCAATGTAGGGAACACCTGCTAAATCGACGGTGATCGCACGAGGCAATCGTTCCTCGGACAGGATGGCTAACAGGCAATCACGAAGGTCGGGCGAGGAATCTACATCGATGCGGCCGTTAAGGCGCACGAGGGCATCTGATCCACAGTGATCGACTGTGATCGAGATGCTGCCGCTTGAAGCCCGCGGAATTTGTTTCAACCGACCCTCTCTTTCTGGTTTGACCGCACAATCCTGAGTCACGCCTGTATCCTCAGGCCAATCGGGTATTTGCACGCAACCTTCCACAACAACGCAGACGGAGCAAGCTCATCCGCTTTCTATAGCAGTCCAGTAGCCAAATTCGCGCTGACCGATCGTTCTTGCCATTGGCAAGACAAATGCTTCGCATAGCAGTGGGCGCGGGCAATTTTGCCGCCGCCGTTCCAAAACCATCAACGCGTTGAGAACGTTTCAAGTTGTACATGCGCAAACTGTGGGAGGCTTTATGAAAAACAAACTTGCATTGTGTTCGCATGGGCAGTTGGGCTTAATCACGCACGATAAGCGCCAACCCGTTACGTACGTCGACCATTCGGTCGGCATGGCATACGTGGGTATTCACCTAACCGACGGGCCGGGCCGCAAAATAGGCGACCCGTGGAGCGCACGAAACCCCGTAATAGTTGGGGAATTAAGCAGCATCCCGGCGGTCATGCCGTAACCGGGTTTGGGTTGGTCCCTGATGTCACCTGTTATGACGTTCCTGTCAAAAATGAGTGACACCACTTACGGCCCTTTACGCGTCACCGGATGATGGTCTCGGCAGATCGTGGCCTTGGAGTCACCAGTCATGACATGTCTGTCAAAATGAGTGACATACAGCCTAAATGGCTTTTTGCGAGGCATTGCTGTTGTTAAGAACATCGCGAGTGCGCCGGACAGGTTCACTGCAGCAGACGATCGGGATCGCGGCAGCGGAATTGCTTGAGGAATCTAACAGAGTACGCAGCGTTGCCTCGGTGGCAAGGCCGCGATCGGAGAACAAATGGATCGTTTCGTTGTTTCATGCAGCCACAGCAAGACTTACCACCTAGGCCGACGCCACGCTTTGTGGCTCTCGACTGTCCTGATTTGCTTCAGCCTGACTGCGCCAGCGCAGAAAATAACTCAGCGAGGGGATACGAGCGCACCATTCAGCACTCGGGCGACTCATCTGCTGGGGTTCGCGAACGCGAGGAATGACAGCACGGGAACGTTGTCCGTTCAAGACGATTCGCTGCAGTTTCAGCAGAACGGGAAGCCCGGAGCTAGAGTGAAGATCGCATTGGTTCGGAATGTTTTTCTGGGCGCGGAGAGCAAGCAGGTCGGCGGCTTGCCAATGACATTGGGTAAGACCGCGGCTCCATTCGGTGGAGGCCGAGTTGTCAGTCTCTTTGCCCACAAGAACTACGACACCCTGACTCTGGAATATGTGGACGCTGATGGAGGAATTCATGGTGCGATCTTCCAGCTAACAAAAGGACAGGGCGAGCTTGTAAAGAATGAACTGATAGCTCAGGGCGCAACTATCAGTTCCCGCCAAGATCAGTCGACAAAAGAAAGCGCTACGGAGGCCAAGCATGAAAACAAGTAGATACAATTTATCGATCGCTTGTGGGATCGCCCTGGTGGCGATCATGCTTGCACTTCCTAGTCGCCTGCCCGGCCAGACTGCGGCTGCGAAATCCCCGGGCAGCAACGGGGCTTCCCCTACGCGCTGGAGCGTTCAAATCGACCAGGTTGACCCTGGGAACCTGGACCTCACCTATTCGTTCCAAATCGCAATTTACGAGAATCTCGTAGACGAATTGAATAAGACAAAGCAATTCCAGCAGGTGTTCCGCGATGGCGACGTTAGGGCCGGTGAGTTTCCGAATCTGCTGGTGCTAAAAACAACTGTTGAGAAATACACGCCGGGCAGCGAAACCCGGCGTGCTGTGACCACTGTAAGTGGCGCCACGAAGTTAACTGTGCGGAGTCGCCTCCTCACACGCGAGGGTAAAGTCGTCTTTGAGCGCATTGTGGATGGTGATGTTCGCTTCTTCGGCAGTAATTTGCGGGCTACACACAACCTAGCGCACAACATCGCGAAAACGATCAAGCAATCATCCTGGTCAGGTTCCGGGCAACCAACCGCGATACTCACCGGCCAACTCTGAGTCAGGAGGAAAACATAGGTAGGCGGACGAGAGGAGCAAATTATGCTGAGGCTAGTGGGTCTGTTGCTTGTCTTCTTGACGATGTTTCCGGCCTTTGGCCAGCCCACTTCGAAGTATCAAGTGGGCACGATCACTGAGGTTAAGGCTCATCAGGCTGCCGGAAGTGGCGCCCCTGACGTGGCGAGCTATGACGTTTCCGTCAAAGTAGGCGACACCATCTACGTGGTGCTGTATACCCCACCACTGGGCGAAATCACGGTGAGGTATGCTGCGGGGCGTGACCTGCTGGTGCTCGTGGGGAAAAACAAAATTACCTATAACGACATATTGGGTCAATCGTATGACGTGCCTATAGAAAGCCAAAAACCTGCCGCGAAGCCCAAACAGTCCAAGTCAGTGTTGCGTACGGCAGAGTAGTCACTTGGGACTCGCAAGAGCTATCTCGCTGGCCTGCGATCGAATCGAGGGTGGGAGACGGAGACGTAGACATGAGGCAAAACGATAGAGCAACATCGCATACCAAACTCGCACTTTCATTGGGAGTAGCCGCGATGGTTGCCCTGGCGGCCATGTTCGCGGCAGAGGCGAAGGCGGAGACTAGTGGTGAGGTCTTACCGAACCTGGAGGCGCGCGTCGAACCTTTGAGGCCGGGAGTCACAGAAAGGCAAGTGCTTGCCGAACTCGCCACCCATAACGAGGAACGCAGGACCGCCTTGCACGACTACACCGTCCTGAGAACTTATCAGGTCGTTGATCTCAAGGAAAAGGTGCATGCTGAGGAAATCGGACGCATGGAGTTTTTGTCACCCGACAAGAAGGCTTTTACAGTCACCTCCGAGTCTGGCTCGGGATTGGTCCGGCATATGGCGCTGAATCCGCTGATTAATAGCGAGATCGAAGCCGCCGCCGGCAAAGAGCATCATGACAGCGCCATTTCCACCGACAACTATTCCTTGAATCTTTTGGGCGAACAGCAACTAGGTCCGTACCGCTGTTTCGTCGCCGAAGCTGTACCCAAGCGGAAAGACAAGTATCTGTTTGAGGGTAGAGTCTGGATTGATGTGAACGACTACTCCGTGGTGCGCATCGAAGGACATCCCGCGAAGAAACTCTCCTTCTGGATCCAGCGCGCAGACTTTGTACGGCAGTATCAGAACATTGACGGCTTCTGGCTCCCGGAAAAGGACCAGACGCTTGTTCAGGTACGGCTGTACGGGAAACAAATCCTGAAGATCGAACACCGGAACTATGTGGTGAACGCAGGCCAGAGCACAAATGCACGGTCCACCGTCCGGGAGACTGCGGTCACTCAGACCAACTAGTTGGCGCAAACCACTCGTGACGAAGTGTCGAAAGAGACGAAAGTGCTGACAACACTTCGACAGTCTTCCGCTTCTGGCCCGGCAGTTCCACTCCCTGCAGCACGGCTGCGCACATTTCCCCTGGCGGAAATGTGACAAGCCTTTGACGCGTGACAAGCCTTTGACGCGTCAAGTCCATCCCGCTCAAATGACACCTTGCGCTCCGCTGCGAGTTTGGGGCTCGAGCATTCCACATCGAGTCTCCTCAATGGGTTGGAACAATTCCCATCCCATGCTTCGTGGTTTGGACGCCGTATTGCATTACATGTGACGAGGAGGAGCAGGGATGCGAAAGTCGGTTGCTTATCTTGTGTGGATCCTGCTGTTCGCACTTCCTGCTTTTGCGCAGAGCGGTTCCACTGCATCTGGATCGATCAGAGGTGACGTATTCACGAAGGGCACCAACGGTGAACCTGCCGTTTTGCCCGGCGTACTCATCGTCCTTCACGGGCCCATAACTAACGGGACCAAGTCGGACGCAAAGGGAGCATTCGCTGTCGATGGCCTTCCCCCGGGGACTTATCAGATCGAAGCGAATGCTCCCGGCTTGTATGCGGCAGTCGCGGTCGAAATCAGCGCCGGCACATCTTCTACCGTTTCAGTCGAAATGAATGTGGCAGCGGTCAACAGCACAGTAAACGTGACCGCAAGCGACGCCCCGGTGGCCGAAGAATCCGCTCAGCAGAACACCGTTACCCAATCCGTTGTGGAAAAGGCACCCAATCAAGAAGAGAAAGTAGAAAGCCTGCTCCCTCTAGTTCCTGGCGTGGTTCGCGGGCCGGATGGCCGAATCAACATGAAAGGCGCGCAAGCCACGCAGGCCGGCTGGCTGGTGAATTCAGCGAATGTGACTGATCCAGCGACTGGCGGCCAGGCGATCAACCTGCCAATCGATGTGGTCTCTTCGGTTCAGGTGATTTCCAATCCCTATGATCCCGAGTATGGAAAGTTTACTGGAGCCGTCTCGAGCGTTGAAACCCGTACCAGTAAGTTCGACAAATTTCACTTCTCCGTCCAAAATCTGGTTCCGCGTGCCAGAGACCGCGATGGATCCATTGTCGGAATCGGAGCTTTCACTCCGCGCGCCACCATCACCGGTCCGCTCATAAAAGATCGGCTCGCGTTCACGCAGTCTTTCGAATACCGCTTCGTTCGCACGCCTGTTGAGAGTCTGCCTCCGCTGCAACGTGACACCAAGCTCGAGAGCTTCGATTCCTTCACCCAATTTGATTTGAAGATTAGTGAAAGACAGAGTGCAACTCTGTCCGTTGCTGTCTTCCCACAAAAGTTTGACTACCTTGGGTTGAATACGTTCACTCCGCAGCCTTCAACCACAGACTTACACCAGCGTGGATATCAGATTTCCGCACAACACAGCTTCGTTCGGAAATCGGGCGCCCTGCTTTCCTCGCGGTTTGCATACGAAGAGTTCGACGCGGACACTTTCCCAAACAGCCAAGATCCCTACCGTTTGTTAGTCGAGACGACGGAAGGTGGATTCTTCAACCGGCAAAATCGCGACACGGATCGCGTGCAATGGCAAGAGATCTATCAGCCCAGCCCGAAGCATTTTTACGGTGATCATCAGCTGAAGGTTGGCTTCGATTTCTCCCATAGCTCTTACGACGGCCGCCAGCAGTTTCTCCCCGTGGACATTGTTGGTGTGACAGGAACGACGCTTCAGCGAATCGAATTCGGCGGGCCGACTACTTTTGTCGTCCACCAAAACGAGTTCGCGTGGTTTGGCGGAGATCAGTGGACGGTTGGGCCTCGTCTCAGCGTTAACCTCGGCCTGCGATTTGATAGCGACTCCATAACCGATTCGATCCATACCGCGCCCCGCGTGGGCTTGACGCTGGCGTTGACGAAGGACCGCCGCACGCTGCTTAAGGCTGGCGGTGGATTGTTTTATGATCGCGTTCCCTTAAATGCTCGCACGTTCCCCCTGTTCCCTGATCGCACGCTTGTAACTTTCGATGCAACAGGAGAAGTGGCTTCTTCCGTTCCGTATTCCAACGTCATCACCGGCGGATTGAAAAATCCACGCAGCGAGACCTGGAACGTTGAACTTGACCGTCAGGTGATGGAAAAACTGCTGGTTCGGGTTGCCTACCAACAAAGGAACACAGTCTATGACCTGGTTCTCAACCCGGAAGCAACAGCAAGCGGCAACCTCTTGTCCCTGGCCAACAGCGGGCGAGATTTTTACCGCGAGTTTCAAATTACTGGCCGTTATCAGATAGGACGTCACACGCTGAACGCCTCCTACGTGCGATCGAAGGCCACGGGCGATCTCAACGACTTCAATCAGTTTTTTGGAAACAACCCGCAGGCGGTGGTCCGGATGAATGCTCGTGGCCCGGCATCATTCGATGCACCGAATCGGTTCCTGGCATGGGGTGAGTTCAGCGCGCCCTGGAAGGTGACGCTAATGCCGGTCCTGGATATTCACACCGGGTTCCCCTACTCATTGGTAAACGAAGCGCGCGAGTTTGTCGGCCCAAGAAACGATCATCGCTTTCGCGACTTCAACTCCTTCGATCTTCAAGCATACAGACAGTTCAGGCTCCCCTTTACTAAGGAGCGAGAGGTGAAAGTCGGATTCGGCGTCTTCAACCTATTCAATCACTCCAATCCGAGAGACGTGCAAAACGACCTGGACAGCCCACGTTTCGGCGAATTCTTTAACAGCCCAAATCGCACCTTCAGAGCAAAGCTTGTCTTCGGATTCTAGCGATGATGACGACATTTGCGCCAAATTCGGATTCGAGCCGTGTGAATGGCAAAGAAAGTAAGCGTCACATGACAAGTGGCAACCTACTACTGACACTTATCGGAGTAACGCTCTTTGCCTGGGTAATCGTGCATGCGGGCCCGTCAGCCATTGGTCACCAGTTAAAAGCCCTGCGAATCGCGCTGCCCATTGTGCTTGCACTCAGCCTGTGCCGCCTTTTGTTGCAGACTCTCACCTGGTCAGCAGCGTTGAAAAACAAAGGGCTCGATTTTGGAGCGCCGAAGCTGATCGGGATTCGACTTGCATCCCAAGCCATGGGCTATCTCACGGTGTTCGGTCCCGTTCTTTCGGAGCCGATGAAGATCAAGCTACTGGGGTCTCCAGTCGACGCAACCGCCACTGCGACTTTTCTTGACAACGGCGTGTACTGGTTCACTTCCGCCCTGGTTGGCATCGCTGGATGTGTATCGATCAGCCTGCTGAAATCGCAACGTGGAACTTCTGCGCTCGCATTCTCTGCGATCTTTGTTCTGGTCATGGTGTTTATGACTAGACGCAAGTCAGTTCTGACGAGCGTTACCGGCGCGCTCGGGAAACGGTCCCCGTCCTGGCTCAACAAGAGCGCAAAACTCGAGTCCGCAATCCGGGAACTACGTGCGGAGAAACCGGAACTCGTCGGCCGAATGTTTTGGTTCGACCTCGCCTGCCAGTTGCTGCTGGTTTCGGAAGTGGCCGTAGTCTTGTGGTCACTCCGTCTTCCACTCCATCTGATCACTGTGCTTGCCATTGAAGGGCTGACTCGCGGGGTCAAAATGATGACGGGATTTGTCCCAGCCCGTTTGGGCGCTGACGAAGGTGGCGCAATGTCCGCCTTCGCCGCATCCGGAATCTCTCCGGCACTTGGCCTCACCCTCGCTCTCACCCGCCGCACGCGCGACCTTTCCTGGGCCCTGGTGGGGCTGACGTGGCTCGCCTGGAGATCGCAGCTTGCAAAGAACCATCAGTCCGACAACGAAGCACTCTTCGAAGCAGGAGCACTGCCATGCAAATCGTTGTCGTAGCCCCGGAGGCCACATCAGTGGCTGCCCGTTCCAAGGCAAGGCTCACACGAGAGATTTGTGGAGTCGGCGTGCTGGAAAGAACATTGGTGACTTCGCAACGTGCCGGAGCGAGTGAGGTCCTTCTAGTCTGGCCGCAGAGCCTGCCTTTGGAGGTGGCTGAGGGAACTCTTCAGTCGCGTCTGCTCAAGAAAAAGGACAACGTCAGGCTTGTGCAGGTGGAGCATTTTGATCCCAATGCTTGCTCGAGCTGGACGAAATTGCAGAGCCAACTGGAGGATCAATTCATCTGGTTGCCTTGGAATTGGGTTACGTATGCGCGGGCCCTGGCCAGACTTCCCGAGTTGAAGCAGTCGAGTCCCGACTGGGGCGGGCCCACTTGGGCTTCCAAAACCGCAGTTGTCTCCGCAGCAAGTCCCCGGCCTCAGATAGGGCCCGTACCGGAGGGCGTCGCTGTAACTTCCGACAACACTGCGGATGCCGCAGAGCGCTTTCTAGTCGCGCACTCGGGAAAAGCGTCGGATGGAATTCACAGTTCATTCAATCGTCGGCTCTGTCGTCCGGTAGTCAGGTGGCTGTCGCACACTCGCGTGACTCCGAATGCAGTCACATTCACAGGCGTGGTGCTGGCGATTTTCTCTGCAATTGCATTTGCGGGTGGCAATTATAGGTCTTATGTCGCGGGAGCTCTCCTGTTCTTCATCTCCGGCTTGTTCGACGAGATGGATGGGATGCTCGCCCGCATCAAGTTTTCCGACTCGCCGTTTGGGACCTATCTAGAGAGCCACGCAGATTCTCTCAGCTACCTGCTTCTATTCGTCGGCATCACGATTGGACTTTACCGCCAACATGGCGCGCGGGAACTCTGGATCGGTGCGGCTCTGTTGATTGGTCTTGTACTCGCGCTTGTCACCACAACTCTTCAGCGCAAGCGAGCTGCGGCCGCCGACCGTCCCACTGAGTATCTAGGAAACTTCTATCGCAAGCTCGAGCAAGACTCATCCAACTGGATTTCGCGTGCGGTGCGGCAGGTACAGGGCTTTCAAAGAAGAGGCATCCTCATCCACTACGTTGTCGTCTTCACCGTTGTTGGCGGTTTGCCCGTGGTCTTTTACCTGGCAACTTTCGGCGCTCATCTCACATGGATGCTTGCGCTCTATTACAACCACAGATTCTTCAAGCAGACGCCGGCAAGAGTTCATTTGGGTAAGAGACATCAGCCGCAGGAGACGACATGAAAGCGGTAATCTTGGCAGCAGGACAGGGAACGCGAATTCGCGCGGTGCACGGCGAACGTCCCAAGTGTTTGATCAAAGTGGACGACAAGACGATCCTGGACCACCAGATCGAAGGTCTGTCCAGGGCGGGAATCGACGAGATCGCCATTGTGGTGGGATATGAAAAGCAACAGATCATCCGCCACGTTCAGAAGCG
>Ga0193707_1000130_pt1 | contig 20766 bp, 16 predicted proteins | sample U3c2metaG_FD_143043 | JGI IMG/M metagenome (GOLD analysis project Ga0193707, IMG submission 143043) | Soil microbial communities from a riparian zone of the East river system, Colorado, United States - U3c2 | ecosystem: Environmental > Terrestrial > Soil > Riparian zone | place: USA: East River... | reverse complement strand
GTGAAGCGGTGAACGGTTGAAACGTTAAAGCGGTTCCGCTTAACGCTTTAGCGAAAGCGCCATGCGCTTGAACCGTTTCCTTGCTGCTGCTGGTCTTGGTTCCCGTCGGCATTGCGATGAGTTGATTGCTGCGGGCCGCGTCACAATCAATGGCAAGATCTGCACAAACTTCAGTGCGCAGCCAGCAGCGCGCGACCACGTCAAAGTCGATGATAAACTTGTTCGCGCCGCTCCAACGCTTACGATTATGTTGCATAAACCCCGCGGATTCGTTTCGACTCGAAAAGATCTCCACGCGCGCAACACGGTCTTTGATCTCTTGCCCCAAAAATTTTCGCAACTTTTCAATGTCGGACGTCTCGATGCGCAAACTGAAGGTTTGCTGCTTCTGACTAACGATGGCGAATTGGCGCAGCGGCTCACCCACCCCCGTTTCAAGGTCGACAAGGAATATGAGATCACGCTGGATCGACCGTGGGATCCGTCACTTACTCCAAAGCTCCTGCGCGGAATTGTTCTTGATGGCCAACGTGCAAAGATTGCGCGGCTTCTTTCCCTGTCGCCTACGCGTCTTCGCGCTATTCTGCGGCAAGGAATAAATCGGCAGATTCGGCGCATGTTCCAAGCCGTCGGATACCGCGTCAAACGACTTCTCCGCATTCGAATCGAAAATCTTCGGCTCGGCGATTTGCCGTGCGGGCATTGGCGGGCATTAACACAACGGGAGCTCAAGGATCTGGATTTGATGAATACCAGCGACGCTGTAGTCGCGGGCGCTGACCGCGGCAGACAGGAGGCAGGTCACGGCAGCAAGTCGAGGTCAACGCCTTCGGCTACAACATCGAATGAAAGTTGAAAGTTGTAACGCGTTGATTACCGGTGCTTCCGCTGGAATCGGTAGCGAATTTGCCCGCCAACTCGGCGGTCGTGTGCGATCGCTCATTCTAATTGCACGCCGCGAGCAAAGCCTCAATGAACTGCGCGACGAACTAAATCAACAGCACCCGAACCTCACGGTTTCCGTTCGCAAAATTGATCTCGCAGATCGAGCACAATTGAATGAACTGCTGGCGTGGCTGGATCATGAAAGGATTGATGTCGATCTCTTGATCAATAATGCCGGAGTGGGCGACAGCGGCGCCTTCGCGACGAGCAATCCAATTCGCAACGAGCAAATGACGCTCGTAAACGTTGTCGCCCTGACCACACTCACTCGCCACTTGCTTCCACGAATGATCGCCAGAGGACGTGGCGGCATTCTGAACGTTAGCTCGTCGGCTGGATTTCTTCCGATTCCTGACTTTGCGGTTTACGCGGCAACCAAAGCCTATGTGACAAGTTTCTCTGAAGCGCTTCGGGCGGAACTTCGGGGGACAGGTGTAAGCGTCTGCGCTCTTTGTCCGGGTCCCGTACACACCGAATTTCAGGAAGTCGCCAAACGCCCGGGCGCTCAACCGGATACCGGCCCGGAGTTCGTGTTTGTTCCGGTAGAACAAATCGTGCGCGACGCGCTTGCGGCACTCGAGGCGAACCGCCCTCTTATTATTCCAGGCTTCCCAATGAAGCTCGGGATGTTTCTCGTCCGAATAATACCGATGCCGATCTTGCGATTGTTGCCGCGACTTTCGCCACGTAGAGGCTGAATCTTTCTGTCCAAGGGCAGTCAATTTTCGTGCCGATTCGGTGAGATGTCGCTCATCTTTAGGCTGCAACTCGCAACACGTTGCAACAGCTGGCAGTCACGGGATGTAAACAAATGCGGCGGTCGTGTCCGACCGCCGCTTCGAAAACTTGTAGCCGACTACGAGGATTTGTATTTGACCGAGCACCCGTATGGCTTGGTTTGTGGCGTGGAAACAGTTTTGCCTGCCAATGACTGATCCAACGCTGCCTTGACGTAGTTCGTCGAGCTCGGGATGTCCGCCGGGTTCGGCGTCGCCTTGCTGTCGATCGCCCCATGATAAACGATTTTTCCGTCCGGATTGATGATCACCATGTTTGGCGTGTTCTTGGCGCCATAAGCGCGGCCCACTTGGCCGTCCGGATCGAGTAGCAGCGCAGTCTCATGCGTCTTCCAGGAGCTTGCCACCTTCTGGGCCTGTTCCGGGGTCAAATTGCCTTCCGTACCAGGCGCATTCGAATCGATGGTCAACCAAACCACACCCTTGTCGGTGTATTCTTTCTGTAATTTTTGCATGTTGTCGGTGCCGTAATGCTTCTTAACAAACGGGCATTCGGGATTAAACCATTCGAGCACGACGTACTTCCCCTTGTATTGAGAAAGTGAATGAGCCTGGCCCTTCGCGTCGGGCAGCGAAAAATCCGGCGCGGCGCTGCCCACTGGGGGCGGCTCGGCAAAAATTGCAGCAGCGATTAACGATGTGAGAACGGTCAAAGTTATTTTTTTATTCATAAACGGATTAGAAAACGAAGTTGTTAATGTAGTTCAATTTTCTTGCAATCAACATATTGGCAAGGAACCGCGAGAACACAAATACAGGGGTGGTAGGGACGTTTATTGTGCGGCGACCTTGCCCACTGCAGTTCGAAGTTTTTCCAGCACCATGCCTTTGGTGAGCACTTCCGGAAAAACAATCGGTTCTTCGTTTTTTCCAGGGTAAAGCACGTACAGCGGAACCCCGGGGCGGCCGAACCGTTGCAACAATTTCGTGATCGTTGGGTCGCCGTTAGTCCAATCCGCTTTCAATTTCACAATCGCGTGACGCTGAAACGCGTCTCGCACCTCAGTGCTTTCGAGCACGTTTGCCTCGTTAAATTTGCAAGTAATGCACCACGCGGCCGTAAAATCGACAAACACGGAACGGCCCTGGTCCAATTCAGCTTGCAACCGATCCGGTGTGAACGCCTGCCAGTCTCCGCGCAATCGCGAGTCGGCCAATCCGACGTTGGCAGATCGAAATTTGCCGCCGATGAAATAAATGCCGCTTCCGATCACGAGCACCAGCATGAGCCCAAGCACGACAGCTCGCTTCATCGCTGATGAAGTTGGCAGAACAAATGCGCCTTTCATCCAGCAGGCGACACTGATCACGAGAAGAAAGCAGCTCGCCCAGATCGCTCCTTCCAGGCCGCGCTGAGCACCCAGCACGTAAAGAAGAAACAGCAACGTAGCCAATAACAGAAAGCCCATGAATTGTTTCACATGCAACATCCATGGGCCCGGGTTTGGCAGAAATCCCAGCCAGGCGGGTTGAGCGCTCAAAAGCAGATACGGCGCACTCATGCCAGTGGCGATAGCAGCGAACATCGCGAGGATAACCGCCGACGACTGCGAAAAAGCGAAACCAAGTGCGGTTCCCAGAAACGGCGCAGTGCAGGGCGTTGCCAGAACAGTCGCGAACACGCCCTGAAAGAAGGAGCCCAGATCGTCTTTACGCTCGGTGGTCGAAAGCAGACCGCGTGTCATGCTTTGCGGAAGCGAAATCTCAAACACACCAAAGAGATTTAGAGCGAAAATCAGAACTATCACGCTTAGCGCGAGAACGAAGTAGGCGTTAGTAAACTGAAATCCGCCCCAGGTTACATCATGCCCTGCGGCCTTGAGCGCAATCAAAAGCAGTGCAAGCCCGACAAACCACGCGAAGATGCCCACCGCAAACGCGATACCGCTCCGCAAAACTTTCTGCCGGCTTTGCCCCGCATGTTGAATAAATCCAAAGATTTTGAGCGAAATTACCGGAAGAACACACGGCATCAGATTCAAGATAAGGCCGCCCAGGAAACCGAAGAGTAGAAAAGTGAAGATACCGCGGACGGGCGCCGGGGCAGCCGCCGAAACAACCGGCGCAGAGGAAATTTGCCACGCCGCGCGGTCCTCTCCATTTGGGTGCTGGGAATAAACCACCAGGCCCGCGATAGACGGCAAACTTTTTTCCGAAGACTCGATCGGAATTCGAAAGACAACTTCCTTCCCGTTGCGGGATTCGATCGCAGGATGGCCAACAAGAACGCCCTGTTCTGGTAATGGGAAAAAGTCCAGTGCTGGATAATTGACAAGAGTTTCGCTCGTAACCTTTAAACGAAGATCACGTCCAATCCGACTCCAATTTGCCGTCGCCGCGTTCGACTCTGGCCAGCTTTGAGGCAACAAACGTCGGTAGCGTGCGAAGACTTCAGGCTTCGCCGGCTGACTCGTTGTCGATACCGGTAATTCCAGTTGCGGTGTTGCGTTGCCAGGAATGCAGATTTTCTCGCAGACCAGCCAGTTTGCCTCAGCTGAAAGCTTTACTGTTGAATTATCGAGCTTCTGAGGCGGCGTGATTTCCTGCATCAGCAGGACTTCGTTTTCGTAGCCGTAAGTCTCGATGTCTCCTGGATCGATTGTTTTCAGAGGAATTGGCCATTGAATTTCGCCAACTTTCCAGCCCGATGGCAGTTTCCATTTCAATTCTGTGGGAAGCCCAGCGTCGCCAGAGAACGCCCAATAGGTGTGCCAGCCCGGAGCCATTCGGAGCAGCAAACCGATGGTGAACGGTTTTCCGGGAACAACTGCGCTCGTATCTGCAAGGAGCTCAGCTTTAACGAGTTCTTTTCCTTGATAGACCTGTGCCTGGCTCTGCGCCGCCAAAGCGAGGATAGACCAAGCAAGGAAGTAGGTCGCGACTCGCGATGCCGGTCTCATATTCTTACCTACCACTCGCTGCAGTTCGCGGCAATCGACGATGGTGTGGCGCGCGCCGGACGGGCGACAACTTATGGAACAAGAAAGATCTTATCGGTCCAAGGATCTTTCACTTTGGTGCCGGAGGGAAAGCCACTTACATCCACGTATCTTCCCTCCTTGTCGAATGGGCTGAAAACATATCCCGGTTTGCCAGGGACCAGTTTTCCTGTAGGAAACGCCGTCGATGGAGAAGAAGCGCGCGAGGATGAGACGCTCGTTGATGACTGCGCTGCCTCGTCGTGAGACGTGACCGAAGTTCCGTTCGATCTTCGGCTTTGGCCGCTCTCGGCCTCAACTCGCGGTTGTTGTTGCGGGGCGGACGCCATCTCTGGCGGAATTGATTGGCCGGGGTTCGTAACATCGGACGGAGTCTCCGTTCCCACCATGGTTGATGATTCATCGCCTCGCTTCCGCGTCGCATAATGCACCGGAGCACTGGCAACACGATACGAGCCGACCGCGACGGCCCGAGCCACTTTGTACGAGCCTACCGCTGCGCCGCGGGTTACGTGGTAAGAAGTAGCCGCTACGTCCTGGGTCGCCCGGCACCCGCCAAGCAGGATGGGAGCAAGCATCAAAATTCGCACGAACGCATTCATTTTACCTTCATACAGATGTCACCGATTGCCAATCGTTCAATGATTTAGGGTAACGTCCCGAATGAAATCGCCGATATCACTCTCAGTGGTCGCCCAGGAACACATCAGACGGTAAACATCCGGCTCGATAAATTTGTAAAAATGCCATCCGCGTACTTGGAGGCCTTGTACAAGTTGGTCGTCCATCCGCGCAAAGACCGCATTTGCCTCCACCGGGAATACAATTTCAACGTTCGCTTCGCGCCGCAGGTTTTGGGCAAGCTGGCGTGCAGCGCGATTAGCATGCCGCGCGTTTTGCAGCCATACGTCATCTGCCACAAGCCCCAGCCAGGGTGCAGCCAGGAAGCGCGTCTTCGACCCGAGTTGACCGGCTTGTTTCACTCGATAGTCGAACTCGCGCGAAATCTCCCTGTTAAAAAATATCACCAATTCACAGGCAGCCGTCCCATTCTTTGTCCCGCCGAAGCAGAGAGCATCTACTCCAACTTCCCATGTAATCGCCTTCGGCGCGCAGTCGAGCAACGCAATCGCATTAGCGAAACGCGCACCGTCCATGTGCACAAACAGTTCATTGGCACGAGCTAGTTCAGTGATCGCCGCAATTTCGTCGCGCGTATAAACTGTTCCGAACTCGGTCGCTTGTGCGATGCTGATCACGCCCGGCTTGTGCGAGTGCAGTTCGTTGTGACGCATAAGCAGCGCTTTGGTCTGGCCAAGATCAATCTTGCCGTTTCCGCCTCCAACCAAGAGCAGTTTCGATCCGCCGGTGAAAAATTCCGGCCCCCCGCATTCGTCGGTCTGAATGTGGGCATTTTGATGGCAGATAATGCTGCGGAATGATTGACACATTTGCGCGAGCGCCAGCGCGTTCGCCGCAGTGCCAGTGAATACAAAATAAACGTCGCAATTGGTTTCAAAGATTTCACGAATTCGATCGCACACGCGCGCCGTCCAGCGGTCCTCACCGTATGCTGCGGCGTAGTCCGTATTGGCTGCGTGCAGGGCAGCCGAGGCCTCGGGGCAAATCGACGCGGTGTTATCGCTCGCAAATTGGTGGCGCTCTACGATCATTACCCTCTTCGCTACGCGAGTTTCTACGCTGGATCAATCAGCACAAAAAGAGATTGCCTGACAGATCCGAGCCCTGGGCCTCCGGACTCTGCCAGGCAAATCTCCTCCACTTGCTCCTCAAAATTGCTTGAAGCAATTTCACTCTCATTTCGGAAACCGGCCGCGAACTGACCGTATCCGGATGTAATTTTTTTTAATGCCGTGGACGCATCTCCTTCCGTCTTTGCTTAACGCATTGCGCCGCACTAATTTCGCGGATGAGATCGCTCCAAAGCGAAATCGAGCGGCGCGGCAGGCAAATTTTCGAACTGGTCGACAACCATCCTGAGTCGCCGTTTAGCAAGGCAGGATTCTATCAGCGGTTGATGACACTCTCGATGCGCGATGAGCAGCTCAAGTTGCAACTGTTTCGGTTTGTCGATGTCCTTCCTTCACTAGGCAGCTCAGGCGAAATTGTCGAGCATCTCCAGGAATACTTCGCCGATTCCAATGGTTCGCAAAAGATCTCGAAGCTTCTGGGAGCCGGCATTCGTTTGGCACGCATTGTTCCGTGGATCAGCGGGCCCGCCCTGCGATGGAATGTTTCCGAAATGGCGCGCCAGTTCATCGCCGGACGAAATCCGAATGATGTCATGCGGACATTGCGGAAGCGCCGCGCCCAAAAAATTGGATTTACTGTCGACCTTTTGGGAGAGGCCGTCGTTAGTGAAACGGAGACCGACGAGTATGCGGCGCGTTATCTGGATTTGCTGGAGAGTCTCGCACACGAAACAAAAGAGTGGACCGATCCGCTCGGCAAAAATTCAGAGCGTTTCCCAGTTGTGAATCTTTCCGTTAAAATTTCCGCACTCTATTCGCAGATAAATCCGGCCGATTCGGCAGACGCAATCGCCCATCTCGCGCCCAAGCTGCGGCCGCTTTTGCGTCGTGCGCGAGAGCTGGGCGCTTTCATCAATTTCGACATGGAAAGCTATGCGCACAAAAACACTACGCTCGAATTGTTCAAAACCATTTTTACCGAAGAAGAGTTTAGGGATTGGCCGCATGCTGGAATCGTTATTCAGGCTTATTTGCGGGATTCAGAAGCGGATCTGCGTAACTTGATTGAATGGGGACGGGCACGGGGCACCCGGTTCGCGGTACGGCTGGTGAAAGGCGCGTACTGGGATTATGAAACATCGAAGTCGCGTCAGAACGGCTGGGATTGCCCGGTTTATCTTCAGAAACCGGCGAGTGATGCGAATTTCGAAACGCTCACGCGGTTGCTGTTGGAGAACGAATCCATTGTTACCGCGGCATTTGGCTCGCACAATGTCCGGAGTATTGCGCACGCACAGGCGTTCGCGGAGGCACTCGGTATCCACCGCAGCCGCTTTGAGTTTCAGTTGCTCTATGGGATGGCCGGGCCAATCAAACGCGCCTTGGTGGAAATGGGTTATCGCGTCCGCGAATATTGTCCGGTCGGGGAACTGCTCCCTGGAATGTCCTATCTGGTCCGACGCCTGCTTGAGAACACGTCGAACGAAGGATTTTTGCGCGCAAAATTTTCAGAGAACGTGCCCGTAGAAGATTTGTTGCGCGATCCATGCGAAATTTTGCGCCGGAATCGAAACGGCGTTCCACCGCCATCAAATGCCACGATAAATATGACAACAACCACACCAAAGACAGACTTGGGCGCTCCCTATGAAAATGCGCCGCTAACGAACTTCGCCTTGCCCGAGAACCAGGAGAAGATGCGGGCTGCGCTGCGCGAACAGCGCAAACAATTTGGACGTAAAGTTCCACTCACGATCAACGGCGAGAAGATTTGGACCGATAAGATATTTTCCTCGGTCAATCCAAGCGAGCCAGACCAAATCGTCGGTTACGCAGCCGAAGCCGGCATTCCTGAAGCCGAACGCGCCGTCGCCGCAGCCCGGGCTGCGTTCGAGAAATGGCGTCGCACTTCGTTTGAACAGCGGTGTCAATTAGTGGAACGCGTCGCCGAAATTCTCGACCGCCGCCGATTCGAGCTATCCGCGCTCGAAGTCTTTGAAGTTGGCAAGCCGTGGGCTCAGGCGGATGGCGACATTGCCGAAGCCATCGATTTTTGCACCTTCTACGCCCGCCAGATGCGCCGGATGGGCCGGCCTCGGCTCACGCAAAATGTGCCTGGCGAAGCAAGCTATCAGCATTACTGGCCGCGCGGTGTCGCGCTCGTAATCGCGCCGTGGAATTTTCCGTTGGCGATCTTATGCGGCATGGTCAGCGCCGCGCTGGTAACGGGCAACACCGTGATCATGAAACCCTCCGAGCAATCGGTCATTATCGGCGCCATGCTGATGGAAATTTACGAGGAAGCCGGCGTGCCGCCCGGGGTATTGAATTTTCTCAACGGCAAAGGTTCGGTCATCGGTGCGCACATGGTAGCTCATAAAGACGTTGATTTGATCGCCTTCACAGGGTCGCGCGAGGTGGGGCTGTGGATTTGGGAGACTGCCGGCAAAACACGCGAAGGTCAGCGCGAGCTCAAGCGAGTCATCTGCGAGATGGGCGGGAAAAACGCCATGATCGTCGATTCGGACGCCGACTTGGATGAAGCGATTGTCGATTCGATTTATTCTGCGTTTGGTTTTCAAGGCCAGAAATGTTCGGCGCTATCGCGGCTGATCGTTCTCGAAGAAAACTACAACCGCGTCATTGAACGTTTGCTCGGAGCCGCCGCCAGTGTGCGCGTCGGCAACCCGGAAGAGCCGAGCGTCGTGGTCGGACCAGTAATTGATGAAGCCGCTTACCGGCGAATTCTGGATTACCTCGAGGTCGGGAAAAGCGAAGCGACACTCGCCTATCAGGCCAAAGACGTTCCGCCGCACGGTTATTTCATTCCACCCACGATTTTCACCGGAGTGACACCAGACATGCGGATCGCGCGCGAGGAGATTTTCGGCCCAGTGCTGAGCGTGATCAAGGTTCGGGATCTCGATGAGGCGATCGACGTCGCTAACGGCACCGATTACGCGTTGACCGGCGGCTTTTTCTCGCGCAGCCCGGCTAACATCGAGCGTATCAAAGCGCAATTGGAAGCCGGCAATGTTTACATCAACCGTCCCTGCACCGGTGCAATCGTCGGCCGTCATCCCTTCGGCGGATTCAAGATGAGCGGCGGTGGCACCAAAGCCGGTGGCGAAGATTATTTGCTGAATTTCCTCATTCCGCGCGTTGTGACCGAAAACGTTGCACGCCACGGGCTGGCTCCGGAAAAAACGCCCGAATACCGGGACGAATTTCTCTGGCCAAAGAAGTAGCGCACGAACGTCGCGCGGCGGGGAAAAGATTGAAGAAAACCGCTACTGATCTATCGGACGGCCCTTGCTCAACAGCTTCACCACTGTGATCACCATGTAGAGCACCGGCCAGGCCGAGGTTAAAACAATCAGTGCAAACACCGCCATTTCCCTGGCGCGTTCCCGGGCAGCTTCTATACGGAATTCGCGTCCTAAATTGTAGAAATTTCTGAATCCGTATCTTTCCTCCCCGTCGTAAGGCGAAAAATAGCCGCCGTGCCATTGGCCAAAACCAGAATGGAAAAAGTAGTCGGTCTGCGGAAATTGCCCCTTACCGCCCGTGGAAGGACTCCTCGGTTTCATAGTGTGACCCACAACTGGAATGGGAACCGCTAACTATGATACCACGTTAAAAAAAGGAATCAGCCTCAAAAATAACCTTCCGATCGCGCCAAGCAGCGAAACACTCAAATACTGCAAATTGAAACCAAATCTAGCTATTGTCACCGGATGCGCCCGCACCTTTGCCAATTCGCCAATCGCGCCGCAGCGCTGCTGATGAAACTGCTGTTTGGCTGCGTCGCGCGTGTTCGCGTGCTCGGGAGCGAAAATGTGAATCGCACCGGCGGATTTCTGCTGGCAGCAAATCACATCAGTCACTTCGATCCATTCGTCATTTCGTCAGTAGTCAGACGAAAAATCGACTGGATGGCGATGGCAGAATTTTTTCGGTTCACGGTCGTGAGATTTCTGTTGCGCGCGGTCGATGCGTTCCCGGCGGATCGAGATCGTGCCGATCGCAAAACCATCCGGACCGCAATCGAGCGACTGAAAGACGGACGCTTGGTCGGTCTTTTTCCCGAGGGCGGGATTCGCGATGGCGCGCGATCGCTGCTCGAAGGCGCACCGCTGCGGCCCGGCGCATCAACGCTGGCGCACATTGCCGGCGTTCCGATTTTGCCCTGCGTTATCCTTGGCAGCGATCGCCTCTATTCGACTAAACGCTGGCTGCCGCTTCGGCGCACGCCCATTTGGATCGCGTTCGGCAATCCAATTTCGCATTCTCCTGATCTCGAAAGATCACAGGCGCGCGAGCGGATCGAATCCGAATTGACGTCTGCATTCAAAAATCTCTACACTGACCTGCAACAAATATTTCGCCTGACAACGGACGACTTGCCGCACCCGCCGCGAGAGCGCATGAAGCGTGGTAGGATGACCGCATCGCTTGCCGTCCCACGAACCGGTAACCTCAAAAGCTTTGGAGGTTGCGCTACGATTCACCGGGACGGATTTCGGCGTTTCGCCGCAAACGGAATGGATACGCTTATGTGTGCCTCTTTCAATCTGCTCCAGTCGCGTCATCGTCTGCACGAGCGCAGTCGTGAGGAAATGGAGCACTATGTGGCGGCATGCGAGAAGCTCACCGTCGAGAATTTTTACGCCGTCCCGAACGATGCTGAAATTGCCGCTCCAATCGACGCCAAGCCTGGTGCCACAATCACATGGCCTAGCCCGATCAATACAAATTTTCCCGCAAACAACACCGCCCGAGCAGACCTTTTCCCGTGCGCCCGAGGCTGGAGAGCGCCAACGGTTTTAATGTTCCACGCGCTTATGTCGGCGAGCCAAATCGGATATCGTCGTTACGCTGCGCGCTTCAACGAACTCGGTTGGAACGCTTGCTTCGTGCACCTCCCGTATCATTATTCACGGGTCCCGCGCGGGTACTGGAACGGCGAACTCGCGATCACTGCCGATCTCATTCGCAACGCGGAGGGGCTCCGTCAAGGGGTAATCGAGGCGCGACAATTGATGGCGACATTGCGCGAGCGCGGGTGCGAAGAATTCGGTCTGCTCGGAACAAGTTATGGCGGATGGATTGGCGCCCTTGTGGCGATGGTTGAGCGGGATTTCCGTTTCGTTGCGTTGATGGCCCCGATCGTAAATGTTGAACACGCGATCTGGGGGAGCCCGGCGGCGCGATTCATGCGGCGCGAACTTCGTCGGGCAAATATCGATCCATTTCTCGTTGCGCGGCATTTTCACTTAAGCTCACCTATACACAATCAGCCCCTATGCGACGCAGGCCGTGTGCTGTTTGTCTCCGGGGAATTCGACTTAATCGCGCGACCCGAAGATGTTGAGGAAGTTCATGGAAAATGGCGCGGCTCGGAGCTGCTGCGCGTGCCGCAGGGACACTTCGGCTATCGCATGTTGCGCGAAACAATCGCGCGATTGCGGGAACGCGGATTATAAATCTCGCTCGTGCGTCTAATTTCGCGAATTGGACTGAGCCGACTGGATCCCAAGAAATTCCAGACTTGGTCCGAGATCGCGAAACGCGGCTTCTGCGAGAACATTGTGGCCTTCGACCGAAGCATGCCAACCATCGCCATGCAGACGCTGTCACCGATCACGGCGACATGTGGCAACCGCGCGATCAACTCAGCCTGTGGAATGTCGCCATTTCGATATGCCGGGTAATTTGAATGGAAGCGAGATGCTGGCTCACCACTCCGCGCCAAAAAATTTGCGCTGACAACCCGGACAGGCTTCCACATGGATTCTATTAGTTGAAGCGAAATTCGTCACGGTTGAAGTTTCAATTCGTTTCAATCCACCCAATCCATCGCTTCGAGCAGACGGCGAAATTCGGGACTATCTGTCGAGAGTGCGGGCAACCATTCGCCAATTGGTTCGCGTTTCCACCATGCTTTCTCGCCGATTGGAGTGAATCGATAACGATAGAGCCGCGCACGAATGTAATGAGGGGGCGCGTCCGGGAATGGTTTGTTTGCGAGGAGTGACAAGGTGCCTTGATCGTTATGCAGAAGTTTCCAAACAAAATGCAGTGTCCAAGGATACTCGCCAGGTGAAGCCATAGCAGCAAACCAGATTTGCCAGTCGATCCGCGGTTGGTATGGCGCAACGAACGGCGGTGGCCTGTTTGGGTCACCAGGTTTGGCTTTGAATTCGTATTCCTTCCACTTCGTGTCGCCCGTAATGACTGGATCTTCGGTGCCTTCAAAAATGATTTCGTTGCGTTCTCGCCCGACCGCACCGAACGCTCCGTAGGTATTTACAAGATCGAGCGGATCGTAGGAATAATTCATTAGCTGTCGTCCGGAAACGAGATTTAGCACCGGCGCGACGCTCAGATAGACAATCAGGATGGACAACACGAGCGCGATTGTGTTGTTAACACGGGCCGGTTCCGATTCCTGCGCGGCACGGTCGGCACGTCGAACAACTGCCTTCGGTAGGAAATGGCGCAGGAAAGTATCGTCAAAGCATGCCAAAAACGGAACGATTGTTAGGTAATTGAGAAACGAAAGATTTCCGCTGACGATCAGAAAAATCTGAAACGTGACAAGCAAGACGCCTGCGATGTGCCGCACGTGTCGTGGACCAAATGAAAACCACGGCACGACCAGTTCGACGAAATGGTTCCATTCCGTCCCGAATTTGTGGAACCAGAGCGGCGCAAAGTGAAGATAGCGACTGACGGGACTCGGAATCGGCTGTGTTTCGTAGTGATAAAAAAGGCAGGTAAGATCCCGCCAGCATGAGTCGCCGCGGAGTTTGATCAGGCCCGCACCAATCATTATGCGAAAGCCAAGCCATCGAAAAAGCCAGATAACGAGAATTGGCGGCCTGCACCTGGGAAACGGGCGTCCATCGAGCAGCGGACAAAGAAAGATCGACAAAAAGCCGGTCTCGAGCAGTTGAATCTCCCAGCCGTAACCGTACCAGATCTGCCCAACGTGCACGATCGACATGTACATCGCCCAAAGGACGCCAAGCAGAATCGCATTGGCGTAGCCTCCAAGAACGATCAGCGACAAGCCGAAACCGATCCAGGAGAAGATCAACAGCGCATTATCGGAAATTCCGAACCAAAAGAACGTCGGCACTCGTAGCATTCCAGCAGTACGCGAACCGAGTTGGGCTTGGATGCTCTCAAGAAAATGACTAGCCGGTGTTAATCCATGCGCGCCTATCAGGGGTACCAACTGTTGCGCCGCTACTAAAAACGCGACTGCATAAATAAAACCAAGCAGCCGCAGAATAATGAAGCGTGTCAGCCAATAAGAATTTCCGCGCGCAAAAAGTTTTTGGAGGAAACTCTCATCGTTCATTACCGAACGCTTGTGCCAGAAGCTCAATCGATCTGCAAATGGGGAATGCCAGGGGGGAGAGTCGAACTCCCGACCAAGGGCTTATGAGTCCCCTGCTCTACCACTGAGCTACCCTGGCGAAATCGGCGGCGACAAAGGTCAATCGCATGACTAGCGCTGTCAACGCGAGCGGGTTCCTGATCTCCGTTTGTTGCTCTTTCTCATGCTCATACGCTTTCTCTCTCAATTGACGATGCACGAGCACGACAAAGGACAGCAGAGACAGATTATTCCTTTGGCCCGGAAAGATACGGCTCCAAATCCTTCTCACGCCCTTTGAGCACAGCCATAAAGCAAACGCCGTTCTGTTGCTTGACTGCACCGACCCAGCCTTCTTGATGGACATAACGCCAACCCGGAAAAGCCAACACGGCTCCGGTCTTGGTGTCTCTCTCTGCCGGGAAGAGAAAAAACTGCATATGCTTTTCGCCCACCCAAATTTGGGCGATGCGCTGCGACTCGTCGTCGTCAAAAACACGGCAGCCGATTGTCTGAAAATCGGCGAACTCGTCTGGAACATCGTAATGTTCCAGCCCGTGTTTCATAAAGAACAAATCGCTTAATGTCCCCGCTTCGGAGCTCACTGGATCAAGCATGACCGAGCGAGTGGAGCCCGCTACTGTTAGTAATTTCCGCGCTGTCGCCGATCCCGGGAAATCATTTAGCTGACCAAGCAGATGGAACGCGAATACCCCGGCGATCACCACGAGCGCAATGCTAATCGCGAGGACTGCGGGATTGAGCACGATCTTTCTCCATGTCCACTTGGGAGCACGAATCGCCTCCTTGTCCAAGAACCATTCGGCGGACTCAGGCGGTATCGGAACCAGACGAATCAGTTCCGCCACGGCTCGATCAAAGTTCTGTTGATTAACAAATTCATCGGCGCCGTTTTCACGGGATACCGCGTTCCGCATGGAGCGGTCAGCCAAATGGTCGTGGCTAATCGGCGCGCAATTCAGAAGAGCGCGCCGCCGACGTAATAGTCGCAGGGTCCTCATTCCTTGGGTGCTCCGGAGCGCTTGGCGTCCAGCCACGCCTGCAACTGTCGCCGCCCCTGCGCCAGGCATCGCGACAGGGTGCCCAACTTCAGCTCGGCTATGTCGAGAATTTCAAGGTAATTGAACTCGTCGAGATAAAACAGCGCCAGCGCGGTCCGCTGAGGATCGGGAGCGGCGGAAATCCAAATTGCCAGTTGCGCGGGCTCGAGCTGCTTGATCTGTGACGCGGCCTGTGGAGCGATGTCGTGCTCGTCGATTTGCACCGATTCCGGTTGCAGGTCCATCTTGCTTGCTTCCAAACAGCGCCAGCGCGCCTCACGGAAAAGCCAAAAGGATTCCTTGGGCAGTTCCCCTTGTGCAGCGCGCACAGCCGCTTCGCGCAACGTCGTGTTAAAGACTTCCTGTGCCTTGCGCAGGTCGCCCAGCATCAAGAAACAAAAGCGATACAGTTGTGGTAAATTTTGCTTTCGATCCGACACTCTCCCATCCTTCGTCTTTGCAAAATTTAGCGCACTCTACGCAGGTACCTATAATCGACAAGAGGCGATTCGCTTATCTTTAGGAGCGCCAGCCTCGCCTTGAGTCAGGGCGACTATAACTTCTGTAACCGCTGTGCTACTTCCTCCGCGTTCTCCCGGCTGTTGAATGAGGAAATGCGAATGTAACCTTCGCCTTGCGCGCCAAAACCGGCGCCCGGTGTGATGACGACATTCAACACCCGCAGCATTCGGTCGAACATCTCCCAGCTCGTTAGACCATTGGGGCTTTTTACCCAGATATAGGGCGCGTTTATGCCACCGAAAACATCAAGACCGGCGGCCGCCGCGGCGCTCCGAAGAATCTTTGCGTTGCCCATGTAATGATTAATGAGCACGCGGATTTCCTTACGGCCTTCCGACGAATAGAGTGCTTCTGCGCCGCGTTGCACCGGATAACTCACGCTGTTGGATTTGGTGCTCCACCGCCGCTGCCACAGCGGATGAAGCGGAAGCCGGCGACCGTTCTCGGTCCGCGCGAGTACCGATTTCGGCATGGCTGTAAACCCACAACGCACGCCCGTGAACCCGCCGTTCTTAGAAAAGCTGCGCAATTCAATCGCGCAGTCGCGCGCGCCCGGAATTTCGAAAATCGAATGTGGAACATCTGGATCGGAAATGTACGCTTCATACGCTGCATCGAACAGAAGTAGGGCTTCGTGCTCGCGCGCGTAATCGACCCACCGCGAAAGCTGTTCACGTGATGCAACGGCCCCGGTTGGATTGTTGGGAAAACAAAGATAGATAAGATCGGCATGTTCTGCCGGCGGGTCGGGAACGAATCCGTTTTCAGCTGTGCACGGCAAATAAAGAATTCCTTCGTAGCTGCCATCTTTTCTTGCCGGTCCACTGCGGCCAGTCATCACGTTCGTATCGACGTAAACCGGATATACCGGATCGGGGATGGCGATTTTGTTTTGATCCCCGAGAATGTCGAGGACGTAACCGCAATCGCATTTTGACCCGTCAGAGACAAAAATTTCGTCGTCAGCAATGTCGATGTTGCGGTCGCGATAATCGTGCTGAGCGATTGCCGATCTTAAAAATTCGTAACCATGCTCGGGGCCATAGCCGCGAAAGGTCTCGCGATGCGCGAGCTCCTCGACAGCTCGCTTCATCGCATCGATTGCCGCACGCGGGAGCGGCTCGGTGACGTCCCCGATTCCGCAACGGATCAGTCGCTTAGCCGCCTCAGGATTGGCTTCGCAAAATTCGCGCACCCGCCTCGCAACCTCTGGGAAAAGATAGCCTGCCTGAAGTTTAAGATAGTTTTCGTTTAGATAAGCCATGCCTGCGTTGAGACACTCCTTGACCGGTGAACGCGTACAAGTTTAGCGGCGGTCATCGACCGCCGCTACAGCAGAACTTGCCAAAGGCCACTCAGTAATTCTTCGCCACCGCGTCCCAGTTCACCACGTTCCACCAGGCTTTGATGTAATCGGGGCGCCGGTTTTGATACTTGAGATAATAAGCGTGCTCCCAAACATCGACGCCGAGGATCGGTATGTTGCCGTCCATCAGAGGGCTGTCTTGGTTTGGCGTCGAAATGACCTCGAGCTTTCCGTTCTTGTTCTTGATTAGCCACGCCCAGCCGCTGCCAAAACGTCCCGCACCAGCGGCAGCGAATTTCTCTTTGAAATCGTTGAAGCTCCCGAATGTTGATTTGATGTCATCGGCGAGTTTGCCTTTCGGTTCGCCGCCGGCATTCGGTCCCATTATTTTCCAAAAGAACGAGTGATTCGCATGCCCTCCGCCGTTGTTCCTCACAACGGTGCGAATGTCTTCCGGCACCGCTTTGAGATCACTGACCAAATCCTCAACCGACTTCTTTTCGAGATCAGCTTTGCCTTTGATCGCGTTGTTTAGGTTGTTAACGTAAGTCTGGTGATGCTTGGTATAATGGATTTCCATCGTCTGCGCATCGATATGCGGTTCCAAAGCATCGTACGGATAAGGTAATTTTGGTAATTCGTAAGCCATAATCTTTACAGTTAGATCGAATTACGCTGCGCGACAGGTTTTATTTTTCGCCAAAGAAACAACCGCTGTAGCCAGCGGCCTGTGGCCGGTTCGCTCTGGGAGTAAACGCGCCGCAGGCCCGGCTACAGAATTATTCGCAGCGATAAAAGCTCGGGCAGTGCCCGAATCCGCTGCGATAATTGACGTACGTCGCGAGCGCCAGGAGCGGAAAGTTCTGGCGATACATGTCGTACTTCAAATAGAACACGCGCGGAAAACCGGTTCCCGTGATTTGCTCTTCATCCCACGATCCGTCGGGCTTTTGCGAACTGAGTAGGAAGCGCAAACCACGCTGAATGCTCGGTCGATCGAGATCGCCGCACGCACAGATGCCCATGATCGCCCATGCCGTTTGCGACGCCGTGCTTTCGCCGATGCCTTTGGTCGATGGATTTTCGTAGGTGCCGCAAGTCTCACCCCAACCGCCATCGTTATTTTGACAACTCTCAAGCCAATCGCGGCCGCGCAATATCCAGTCCCGTGTCATGTCCTGGCCAATCGCCCGCAAGCCTCGCAGGACCTGCCAGGTGCCGTAGATGTAATTGACGCCCCAGCGCCCATACCAAGAGCCGTCCTCGTCCTGAGTGTCGATTAGATACTGCATCGCATCGCGAACAGACCGCGCTCTGGGATCGAACCCGATGTAACCGAGCAGCTCAAGCGTGCGCGCCGTAAGGTCACTGCAGGTTGGATCGAGAATTGCATTGTGATCGGCAAACGGCATGTCTTCCAGCCAGGGCGTGGTCACGTTTTTATCAAACGCGGCCCAACCACCATCACGACATTGGAAACTGAGCTGCCAATCCAGTGCGCGGCGAAAGATCTCATTGAGCGTTTGTGGATCGTTTGGCCGGACCAACCGCAGCGCCATCAGTACCATCGCTGTATCATCGGTATCAGGATAATAAACGTTGTTGTATTCGAATGCCCATCCGCTGGCTTGCGGATAGGAATTGTTGGCTGACCAGTCACCGCGGACGCGCACCTCTTTACTAAGCAGCCAGTCAGCGGCCTTTTGCAACGCAGGATGCTCGGAAGGAATGCCGGATTCCGCCAGCGAAATGATGTTGATTGCAGTATCCCAGACCGGCGAGAGACACGGTTGGATACGGAAATTCTCTGGATCGTCAACGAAGAGTCCAGCGAAGTCTTTTTCCGCCTTGGCGTAAATCGGATTTGATTTTGAGTAACCGAGGGCGCGTAACGCGATTAAGCAATTCAACATCGCGGGAAACACCGCCGCAAGGCCATCACTGCCTTCACCAATCCGCTCGAGCATCCACCGCTCGGCTTCCTCAAGCGCGCGCCGGCGCAGCGGGCGAATCCGCAGCGGCTGCAGGAATTTCAGAGTGTCGTCGAGTCGAAGAAAGAAATTGCGCCAGGTCCAGAAAGGCTCGCTGCGGGGCAACCGCAAATCGCTTTGCTCGGTGCCAAGAGGATAAAGTTCGTGTAATTGCTTTTCGCCGGGCAAAACGCGAGTCGGTTTGAAATGGTTAATAATCGCCAGCGGCATAAGCATGGCCCGGCTCCACGAGGACATTTTGCAAATGTGAAACGGCGCCCAGCGCGGCAGAAGCACCATTTCCACGGGGATTGCTGGCAGATATTTCCAGGGAAACTGGCCCAGCAAGGCAAGGTAAAGCTTGCTGAACGTGTTCATCTGCGGAATACCGCCGAGTCGCATGATGGTCGCACGCGCCTCTTGCATAAACGGCGCGTCCACCGAACAGCCAGCGAGCTTCAGCGCAAAATACGCTTTGGCCGACGCATTAATCTCGCTCGGGCCACCATGATAAATGTTCCATCCTCCGTCCGGCAGTTGGCGTTTGAGAATGTGACGCACACAGCGCCGCTGCAATTGCGCGTCCACTTCGCCGCACCAATGCATGAAAAGGATATAATCAGAGCAGAGGGTGCTATCGACGATCAGCTCCCCGCACCAATGGCCATCTGGCTTTTGTTGGCGCAACAGGTTCTCTTGCGCACGCCTGACCGCCCCCGCGATCTCTTCGTCATTCGCGGAGTAATATTCCGATATTTCTGGTCGTGCGCTCGGCAACGCAATGAGTTTCTTCGAAAATTCCGGCATGAAGGTCCAATCTTTACGAGGCTTGCGCTGCAACTTCTGCGCGTTTCCCCGTCAGATGCCCGTTGCCGGAACTCACACCATTGAAGGCGAGCACTTCGCTGCCACGGCCAGAGGGTTTCGGTTTCGAGCCGAAATTGAACTTGATCGTTTTCCAAGTGTCTCCTCGTTGTGCTTGCAGCCCCAAGGTCGCTGTCGGCTCGTAACCGCAATGCACCATGCAGTTCTCGCAACGGCTATCGCGCGCCACTCCGTTCACGACGCCATAACGGTCCCATTCCGTCTTTTCCAGTAACTCCGCATAGCTCGGGTAGTGCCCGTCGGTCATCAAATAGCATGGTCCTTTCCAGCCGCGGATATTCCGCGTCGGAATAGCCCATGCCGAACATGTCAGATCGCGCTTGCCCGCAAGAAACTCGAAATAGATCGGCGTCCCCAAAAAGGTATAACGACGCATCCACTCCTCGACTTTTTGGAACTTCTCGACCGTCATTGCGCGGGTAAGAAAGAAGTTTTCGGGTCGCAAATTGAGCCGCTTGATCATGTCTTTCTTGGCAGCGTCGTAATCGTATCCGGGAGTAATGGTGTGACCATCCACGCCAAGATCGGAAAGATAATCGAACATCTGTTCGATTTCTTGCATATCGGTTTCCTTGTAGATCGTTGCGTTGGTCGCCACTTGATAGCCGAGCAGCTTGGCCATTTTGATTGCGACAATGCATTCCTTAAAAACGCCTTCGCGCTCCACGATCAGGTCGTGCGTTCGTTCCAACCCATCGAGATGCACGTTCCAGTACATCCATTTGGTCGGACCAATAGTTGGCTTTGCCGGGTCTTTTGGTCCCTTGCGAATTTCGGCCGCATCTTTTTCGCTGAGCAGTGCCGCACCGAGTAACGCAGTGATTTTTTCTTCGACAAATTCCGGCCGGGTCGCCAACTGCGAGGCCAGCCACTCGCGCATCTTCTTGCGCATAAACATTGCGTTCGTGCAGATGTAAACGATCCGCTTCTGCGCGAGCAGTCCTTCCACCAGCGCCTCGATGTGCGGATAAATCAGCGGTTCGCCGCCGCAGATGGAAACCATCGGCGCGTTGCATTCCTTTGCCGCCCCAAGACAGTCCTCCAAGCTCATCATGTCCTTGAGCGACGTCGAATACTCTCGAATCCGCCCACAACCCGTGCATGTGAGGTTGCACGTGTGCAGCGGTTCGAGCTGAAGCACCGTGGCGAATTTCTTCGTGCCACGCAACTTATGCCCAATCACGTAGGCCGCGATTTTCGCTGTAAGCGGTAAAGGAAATCTCATTGGAGCGAGGATAGTAA
>Ga0193707_1000129_pt1 | contig 20814 bp, 14 predicted proteins | sample U3c2metaG_FD_143043 | JGI IMG/M metagenome (GOLD analysis project Ga0193707, IMG submission 143043) | Soil microbial communities from a riparian zone of the East river system, Colorado, United States - U3c2 | ecosystem: Environmental > Terrestrial > Soil > Riparian zone | place: USA: East River... | reverse complement strand
GCTGCTAACGTTGGGCGGAGCCATTTGCCCGCACCCTGCGGCGGCGGAGTCTCTAGCACCGTCGCTCGCTGCCACACCCAGTCCAATCGCCTACCTCACGCCAACCAAGGCGAATTATCTGAAAATCGCAGCCGAGACCGAGACCATGCTGCGCCAGGATGTTTTGGGCGTTTGGTTCCCTCGAACCGTAGACGGCGAGCACGGTGGATTCTATTCCGACTTCGGGCGCGACTGGCAGCCCACCAAGAGTGAAGGGAAATTCTCAGTTTTCCAGGGGCGCATGACCTGGATTGCGGCTCAGATCGTAATGCGGCGGCCAGATTTGAAACAGCAATATCTGCCCATCGTGCGACATGGTGTGGATTTTCTGAGCAACGTCCTGTGGGACAAGCAATACGGCGGTTTCTACTGGGGCCTCGATGATAACGGCCAGATCACCCCGTTCTACAGCGATGGCAAGGAGCTTTACGGAATCAGCTTCGCCCTCTACGGCTTGGCTGCGGCCTACCAGGCAACGCATGATCCCAAGGCGCTGGAAGTTGCGCAAAAAACTTTTCGCTGGATGGAGGAGCACGCTCACGACGCTACAAATGGCGGGTACTTCGAGTGGCTGACTCGCGATGGCAAAGTCGTCCAAGGAAATCCAGATGCTGTCACCCTGCAAGGCGTACCCCTGGCGCAATTTCCCATCGGCTACAAGTCGATGAACACCCACATCCACCTGCTGGAGTCGTTGACCCAGCTCTACGAAGTATGGAAGGACGAGACGCTGCGCCAGCGTTTGCAAGAGTTGCTGGCCCTCAACCGGGATAAGATCTGCGTTGCGCCGGGGGTGATGAATCTCTACTTTACCAATGACTGGCGCCCCATCCCCGACCACGATTCTTACGGTCATGACGTCGAGACCGGCTATCTCATGCTGGAGGCCGAAGACGTTCTGGCCGGCGGCCACGATCCTCGCACCGAACGCATGGCCAAACAACTGGTCGATCATGCCTTAGCCAACGGATGGGACGAAATCTACGGCGGTTTCTTTCAGGATGGCACCACGTTCGGCAAGCCGGAATCCAAACTAAAAGAATGGTGGGTACAGATGGAAGGATTGAACTCGCTGCTGCTAATGCACGAAAAGTACGGCCGCGAAACTGACATCTACTTCAGGGCGTTCCAGCGGCAATGGCAGTTCATCAGGGATTATCAGACCGATGCCCAGTTTCACGGAGTCTTCGAAATGATCGGGCCTGACGGTGTCCCAACCAACACCAGCAAAGGACGTATATGGAAGGCGGCCTATCATGATGGCCGCGCGCTGCTGAATGTTACCGAGCGACTGCACAAACTGGCTGAAGCCGCCGGCCCGTGACGGTCAGGGTCGACCGAGGAACCGCGCGGGGAACCTAGCTCCAGAGGCGATCCCATGAACGTTCCTGGTCCCACTGCGAGGTGGACTCGAAGTAACCAGTGTCGGGCATAAGATGCTGGCGCACCACATCTTCATTGAGCGTTACGCCCAAGCCCGGCCGGTCCGGAACCGTGATCCATCCGTGTTCCACGATGGGCGGCTTCACTCCTTCTTGCACCAGGGAGGACCACCAAGGAACGTCGAGCGAGTGGTTTTCCAGGGCCAGAAAGTTGAGCGTGGCGGCGGCACAGTGCACGTTGGCCATGCAACTGACCGGCGTCCCGGCAAAGTGCATCGCCATCGGCACGCCATATTCCTCCGCCATGTTGCCGATCTTGTGAGTTTCGAGAATTCCTCCCGAGGTAGCCAGATCGGGATGAATCTTGCCCACCGCGTGCTTCTCGCAGAGCCCGCGGAAGGGTTCCTTCAAGTAGATATCTTCGCCCGTAAGGATCGGCGTCGGGCTCTCATCGGAAATCTGCTTCAACAGATCAGTATAGGTCCATGGAATCACGTCTTCCATCCAGGAAAGGTTGTATTTCTCGTACGCCCTGCCTAAGCGGATGATGGACTTTACCCCGAGGTGGCCAAGATGATCCATGGAGAGCGGGATTTCCATGCCCACTGCGTCCCGCACTGCCGCAACGTATTGTTCAAGCATCGCGATGCCCTTGTCCGTGACTTCCATCGCCAGCAAGGGATGCTCAAGCTGGGTCGCTTGCCACTCGGTCAAAGCTGAGGGCACAGTGACCGTACCGGGCGTGTCCGAGACCATCTCGACGCCCAGGTCCATTTTCAGCCAAGTGATGCCCATGGTCTCTTTGCGTTCTTTCATGCGCTGGGCATAGATTTTGGGGTCCTTGGATTCGGTGGTATCGGCGTAAACCCGTATCTTGTCGCGAAACTTGCCCCCGCCCAACATGGCATACACAGGCGCGCCGTATACCTTGCCGGCAATATCCCACAGGGCCATTTCGATGGCACACACTCCGCCACCCTGGCGCGCGTGACCGCCAAATTGCTTGATCTTGCGAAAAATCTTGTCGAGCTGCAGCGGGTTCTCACCCAGGATGCGGCTCTTCAGAAACAGGGCATAGGTGGCGCTCGCGCCGTCCCGCACTTCGCCCAGTCCATAAACACCCTGGTTGGTATCAATGCGAATGATTGGACAAGGGCTGGGCCCGGGCTTCACGATGGTCGCCACACGCAGGTCCGTAATCTTGAACGCCGAAGGACTCGAGTTGAGATTGACGGCTTTGGGATAGGCTTGCAACGAATCGTCAAGCAGCAGAGCCGCTCCCAGCCCGCCCACCGCAGTTTTCAGAACGTCACGGCGATTCATCTCGTGTCCGGCGGATTTGCTCATGAGTGGTTCGTCCTTTCTCGCGCCAGTCGCCAAAGCAGAGTAATGCGGCATTAAGATGTATTCAACAACTTTCCGCCTCCAATCAGCGTTTACCCTGCGGATGGCGTGGCTCGTTTGACAAACCTTCCTCGATTTGAGACTTTTCGGGAACGCGAGCGAAGCATAGTGCACGCTTCGACACTCAGCTTCCCCGGACCGGAGATCACCGATGATCAGAGTCGCAAACACGAAATCAATCCGCCAGAGAGCAATCTTGACGATCAGTGCGTGCGTGTTATTGCCCTTCGCATCGGCGATCGGCGCCGCACAAATGATTACCTTCTCGAATCAGGATCTGCTGGACTACACCGCTCAAAATCCATTTGCCCGGTTGCCCGACGGCAGGCCAAAGGTGCCGGACAGCCTGATGGAGCGGGCCCGCGAGTTATCCGCCGAGGAGATCTGGGCGGTTCTAGAAGACAAGAAGTTCCGCAATCAGTATGCCGATGGATTCCAGGTTTTACATCCCGGCAAAACCATGGTGGGGCGCGCCTTTACGGTCCAGTTCATGCCGGAACGCTCCGACTTGGAAGACGTCGCCAGGGCCAAGGCGAAAGCGCGTGGCATACCACGGCTCAGCAATCAGACCGCGATTGACATGCTTCAGCCGGGGGATGTCCTGGTGGTGGATCTCTTCGGCAAGAAGGTGGATGGAACGATCGTGGGCGACAATTTGTTTTACTACGTCATGAAAGCCACCCACGGCGGCGGACTGGTTGTGGATGGAAGCGTCCGCGATCTCGATGGGATTTCGGAAATTGACATGCCAGCGTACTTTCGTTCTGTCGATCCCACGCCCATCGGAAATGTCATGCTGACGGGAATTAATATACCCATCCGTATCGGCGGGGTGATGGTCATGCCGGGCGATCTTGTGGTCGGCGACCGGGAGGGAGTTTATTTCATTCCGCCACAGGTGGTGAAAGATGTGCTCGACCACGCCGACGAAACTCACATCCATGATGAGTGGACCAAGAAAAAGTTTGATGAGGGAAAATACAAGTCCAGCGAGATTTATGGATCTCCCACCGATCCTAAGCTGAAGCAGGAATATCAAGACTACTTGAAGAAACGATTGGCAGAAATTCGAAGCAACCGGGATTCGCAAGAACGCTGATTCCGGATGGTTGAGATCGCTCGAGGCGCTTCACGGTCGCCCCATCGCGTACACGGCGCGCGCTTGAACTAATGCCGCCAACCCTGTAGACTCCTCCTTCTCATTCAATCTCCCTGGAGCCAATCATGATGGAGCGAGCAAAGAGGGAAGGGACGGACCGTCCTACTGCATGGTCTGCCTACGAGACGAAAGCGGCGTCCATAGCCCAAGAGCGCCGGTCCGAAGAATTGCAACTGGAAAGGCTCAAGCTCCGCTTGCAAGGCAAAATCCAAGAAGCTGCCGTGCGGGCCCGCGCACTGACGGCTGCCTAACCTTAATATCGACCCACAAGCGATGCGCCGTCAGCCTCCGGGCGACCGACGTTTGAGTTCGTGCCGGAGACTGCGGCCTTCCACCAATTGGAAGATCTCTTCCGCCAGGTTCTTGGAGTGGTCCCCTGCGCGTTCAAAAGCCTGGGCGATAAAGAGCAAATTCGTGCTGTACTCCCGGTTGTGGCGCCCGGTTTTTTCCAGATGGCGGCGGAAGATCGCGCGACAGGCGTCATCAATGCGCGCGTCGGTTTGCAGCACCCATCCGGCCGCCTGGACATCGCGATTCTGAAAGCCCTGATGAATGCGCTCCAGCATGCTCTCCAGAATCCCCGCCATTTCGCCCACTTCCCGGCTGTCGTCTCTTGAGAGTTGCGTGCCCAGCGCTTGCAGCCGTTTTGCGGCCGACCACAGCAGGTCTCCGATCCGCTCCAGATCAATAATAAATTTGAGGCACGCGAGAAGTTCGCGCGCCTCGGCTTCGCTCACCGCAGTGATGGCGTCAGTGATGCTTTCATCCACCGTTCGTTCAATGCGATCCAGTTCCTTTTCACAGTCCTTGACGGCAAGAAAGGCCATCTTCGAAGAATCGCGAGTATATTCCCGAACGTTAAAAGCAGAGTCCTTGGCAACCAGGCACGCCTGTCGGATCAGATCGGTCATTTTCCGTATGGACTCGGTTTGCTTAGGAGATGCCCGTTTCATGGACGTGTCAACATGGACTTTATGGGTGCGCAGCCAGCAGAGGCAAGCGTACGGCGGGATTCGCGCTCACGCCTCCCGCATTCTACCATCGCGATCCAGGTGAGGATGCGGGAGCAACTTGACGAAGCTACGACTCGACTGGGGAATAAGCCGGACCAAGTCAGACAGTGGCGCAGTCTCGCTTTGGGCAAGGCTTTCTTTTCGGCCTGCGCGTCCCACGTCCCGATCTCTGCGGTTAAACTCTTTAGGCGCTCGCTCGAACCGTCCCCGCCTAAGTCAACCCCGCCCAGGCAACGTTGGCGAATGGATCCACCGACGCCAATGTCGAGGGAGCTGGCCAGGATGCCATGGCTTTATTCGCCATCACTCGATCAAGAATCAGGGGAACTTCAAAGACGGCATAGTTCTCGTACCGGCTCACGTTTTCACGCAGCTCGCGGAGCGTCGAGTTGGTGAGTGCCTGGTCTACCACCAAGTCGATCTCGCTGAAATCTGATACCACGATGCCAAGCCGGTTTTCGGCTAGCCACGTTCCGTTATAACGCTCTTGTGGCATGGTGCGTGCGTTGCGTTCAACAATGACCGGAAGACCGAATTGCAGAGCTTCGCTGATGCTGCCCGGACCGGCCTTGCCAATGAAAAAGTCCGCCAGTGACATGAAGTAGTCCACCCTGGTTGTAAATTCCTCGATCACCGCGGGCATGGCCAGCCGCAAGTTGCGTATTTTGGCCGCTAACTCAAGGTTGTGACCGCAAAGGAAAATCAGCTGCACATGGCTTGCACTCCGGTCCATTCTTTTCGCGATCTCGAGCATCGAGGTTGATCCGTGACCGCCAAACATCACAACGCCGGTCGGCAGGTCGGGCTTCAGGCCAATTCTGATTCTCTCCTGATCTCGATCGATCCGCGGCTTGCGATAAAACGAAGGTTTCAGGACCATCCCCGAGGTCTTAAAGAGTCGCTCGGCGGAGTGACCCATGGAGAGAGCTTGCTGTCTGGCGCGTTCGGTTCCGCAAACGATGTATTCTGACTCGCGCTCAATCCAGAAATTCGGCGGATAGTCGGCCAGGTCGGTAAGCACCGTGACGAATGCGGCGCTGCTCATCTCTTTTCGAACGCTTTCCGCCAGGCACGCGTTGAAATGCGGGATTACGGAAAGCACGAGGTCGGTGGGGTGCTGGGCCCAGAAATTCCGCAGAATCCGTATAATCCGCGCCTGGTGCAGCCGGATGGTGCATTGCAGGAGCACCAACAGTTGTGGCGTAAGCCGGGTCCAGCCCTTTCTCAGCAGAAGGTTGTACCCATCCTGCAGGCGGTGGCCGGTGGCCCTTTGAACCAGGTCGATCGGATCCAGGAGTTCTTGCAGATTCAGGAGTCTTACGTCCCACGGATAATGCTGCTCTTCGAGAACCGCTTTAAGCGCCCCTGCGGCGTTGCGGTGTCCTCCACCTGCATCGTGAAACACGATCGTGAGGTTACGCATGATTGACCTCCGTACCCGGCCGGTAACGACACTTGCTGCGCCTAGAATCGCAGACTGTCCTTAACGGCAGATCAACATTCCATTAATTTTCGGTGAATAATCAGGCAGGAGGGTTACTGAAGTAAGCGGATTGTCGTGTTTTTTCCAGTAAATCTAAAGCATTGCCTTGGCAAGCAGGGGGTCTTCCTCGGGAATCGGAGCCGCCAGGCCATTGCCCCGAATGATCTCGCTGAATAATTTGGCACTGCCGCGCAAGGTCCTGGTTTGTGTCACCGGATCCAGAGCGACCAGCCCGAAACGAAGTCTCCAACCCTCATTCCACTCGAAATTGTCCGTGAGCGTCCAATGCAGATAGCCGCGAATATCGTGCCCACGTTCTATGAGCCCATGCAGTTCTCGCAGGGCGTTCACGATGAGCCAGGGCCGAATCCGGTCGGCCGCATCGGGCACTCCGTTCTCCATGATGTAGATTGGCTTGCCCATTCGGGAAGCACGTTTGACCGCGCGGCCGATCGCCTGGGGATAGGCTTCGCCGTAAGGATTCTGTACCCCTCGATCCCCCTGCGGAACATGCGGGGGCACGAATAGCCTGGTAAAGAGCGTGCTCGATTGGCGAAGATCAAAAGCTACGTGAAATCGGCTGTAAACATTCAGGCCGACGAAATCGCAGCAACCTTTGGCCTCGCTCGCATACCCATGCAACAAGCTAAGCGGAAAAGGCAGCCTGCCATCTTCGATCAGCTCAAAAAAAACATGATTGAACAGCCGGTCCAGCAGGCGCGCAACCCATCGGTCCACGATTCCACGCACCGGCTCAAAAACAACGTAGTGTTGTGCCCAGCCTACCTGCGCTTCCGGAATCAGGGCGTGAATCGCGCGATACGCGAGCACGTGAGCTCGCGCCTGCAGGCGATTCACGCGCAGAGCGTTGAGCCATTCTCCTTTTCGGCCAGGCGGGAATTCACCTAGCACATAACCACAGGCGGCATAGACGTTGGGCTCATTGAACGTGACCCAAAACCGGCAAAGATCGCCCACGGCTCCTGCCACCGCACGCGTGAAACGCTCAAACAATTGGGGTGCGTCCGGGCGAAGAAATCCACCTCGGTTCTCAAACCAGCAGGGGTGAGTGAAATGATGCAGACAGACAATGGGCTCAATACCTCGCTGATGCAACCCTTCCAGCATCTGGCGATAGCGCTGCAACGCCTGGAGGTCAAAACAATTCTCTTCCGGCTCGATTCGGCTCCACTCAAGCGAAAGTCGCAGGGCCTTCAATCCGAGGTCACGGGCAATATCAAAATCCCGCTCCGCGTTCTCCCACCAATCACAAGCCCTACCGCAGGAATCTCCAGACTTGATCCGGCCCGCCTGCTCCCAGTCGGACCATTGATTGCAATTGTTGCCTTCGACTTGATGCGCCGCGGTCGACACGCCCCACAGAAAATCCTCAGGAAATCGGAGAAATGACTCAGAACTCGAGGCGCAAAATTCCAAATCACTCATGATTGCCATTCTACGATATCGCAAGTCAAAAACCCTGCCCTAGCAGTTTGCGGAAAAATAGAGCAAAGCTCGAAGCAAGATCGGTACTTTGCAAAGTCTAGCTCAGCCCTGAATATAGGCAGATGTGGCTGCCTTGTGGCAGCCCCGCCTCCTCTGGCCACTGTAGCTGTTATGGTGCGCAAATGAAGCCGATCCGACAGCAACTCAAGGAAGCTCTAGTCTGGAAGGGTCGGTTCTGGTCCCTCCGCGATTTTACGCTCACAGTCATGGCGGGTTTTGCCATTCCCTTTGGGGTTCTTTTTTGGATGGGGGGCGATTCTGTTCGTTCTCCATTTGATCTCAAAGTCGCCGTCGGTTGTTTTGTACTGGGTGGCGTCTGTGTCCTGCTAGCTGCGAACAGCGTGTTTGTTCTGGGCTGTGCCGTGATGGTCCCAGCCGCACTGGTGTGGTTCGATGCTGTCGTTACTAGGAATCAGAAGCTCTAGCGTTTTGCTTTGTGGACTTGGCGTTTGGGTCCCTCATTCTCATCTTGGGAACCCTGGCTAGGTCAGTTTGGCAGGCTCGGTCATCATCTCGCAGGTGCAAGTGACCGCTTTATTCGGACCGGCGGACACGACGATCTGGACTTACACCGCTTGAATCGCCAGATTCCGCAATCGGACTAAGTTATAGGCAGCGGCCGCGAATGTGAAGATCCATTAACTCTCGACACCGGACGAGGATCTAGGCGCATCATCCCTTTCTCCGCGGCCTGCCTGGGGGAGTTCAAACCGCGAGGCCAGCGACGCGCGCCTTTCGCAGGGTGATCAGGGTAACTTCCGGTGGGCAGCCCAGGCGAATTGGCAGGTCAATTGTGCCAATACCGGAGTTGGTGTACAGGGTAAGCCGGCCAATCTGCCTCAGCCCCCAGGGATATTTCCGAGCCAGCGGCGGCAGATAAGGAGCGCCCAGAAACGGAATCCGTATCTGCCCGCCATGCGAGTGTCCTGACAGTTGCAGATCCACCGGATGCTTGGCCACGTAGTCGGCCCAGTCCGGTTCATGAGCCAGCAAAACAACCGGTTCGTCCGACGGGATCCCCTTCAACGCCCGGTCGAGCTTGGGCCTTCCGAGGAGAATGTCATCCACGCCAGAGATCCAAAGCCTCGTCCCCTCCCGTTCGAAGGGCACGGAGCGGTTGCGCAAAACCGGGATATCATGAGCCTGCAAAACTTCAACTATGTGAGCCGTGTCGGAATCTAAGTCGTGGTTGCCGAGAGCTGCCAGAATCCCTGAACGGGCACGGATTTGGGCGAGCAGTTGGGCGCACGGCTCGATCGTTTTTGTCGCCGCCTTCACTGCCTGAACCGCAGCCACGTGGGACCGTTGGCCTCGCGCGGTTACGAAATCTCCCGTCAGCACTACCAGGTCAGGCTGCAGCCCATTGACGATATCAATTGCTTTCCGCAGGGGTACGACTGAGAAATAGTCGTCGTAATGAAGATCGCTCAGTTGTGCGATCCGGAAACCATCCCAAGGGTCAGCCAAACGAGGCAGGGGGATTTCGATCGACACCAGTCGCGGCCGATTGGCCTCGAAGATGGTGCCATCCCCGGCGATGGCCAGAGCAACTACCCCGGCTCCTGCCGCGCCCATTTGCAAAAACCGCCGCCTCGTCGGGAACGATGACAACCCAGCAATTCTCCTGTGGTCCCGCACACTGGCACCGTTGCCTGGGCAGGTTCTAATTCGATCAGCAATTCGCGGTGAGACCACGCCTGAAGTGGTTAGCCCAAATCGCGGCCGGTCGCGGGCTTGCCTAATTGCGGTTCCAGTTCGCAGTTGCGGTACCACTCGATGGTTCGCGCCAAGCCTTCTTCGAAACCCACTTTTGGCTTGTAGCCCAAATGCTTTTCCGCGAGGGAAATATCTGCCAACGAGTGTTTTACGTCTCCCGCACGCTCCTCGCCGTATTTCAGCTCGCCAGAATAACCGGTGAGGCTTTTTAGAATCTGGAAGGTCTGGTACAAATCCGTCCGCTCCGCGGTGGCCACATTGAATACTCGTCCTGCGGCTTCGCCTGCCGGTGCCGCGCAGGCCAGCAGGTTGGCATCGACCACATTATCTACGTAGGTAAAGTCCCGGCTCTGCTTGCCATCCCCGAAAATCGTGGGCGCCTCCCCGGCGAGCATTTGCGTGATGAACTTGGCCAGCACCCCGGAGTAGGGTGAAGCCGGATCTTGCCGTGGCCCGAACACGTTGAAATAGCGCAGGCAGACCGTCTCTAAACCATAACAGCGGTAAAACGTAGTCATGTAGTACTCGCTGGCCAGCTTGGCCGTGGCATATGGGGAGATGGGGCTGGGGAGCATGTCTTCCCGCTTGGGAAGAGTGGGCGTATCGCCGTAGGCAGATGAGGAAGCGGCATAGACCACGCGTTTCACTCTGGCGTCTCGGGCCGCAACCAGCAAGTTCAGAGTTCCATCGACATTGGCTTGATTGTTACCCAGTGGATCCTTCACCGAACGGGGAACGGAAGGGATGGCCGCTTGGTGAAGAACATAGTCCACCCCGCGGCAGGCTTGGTGCAGTGCGTCGAGATCCAGCAAGTCCGCTTCGTACAACTCGATCCGATTCAGAACATCGGACAAATTGTCGCGCTTCCCGGTGGAAAAATTGTCGAACCCCACCACTCTATCACCCTTCGCCAACACTGCCCGGGCCAGGGTAGAACCGATGAAGCCGGCAATGCCAGTGATGAGATAAGTGTTCATAGAATCTCTATCATACAGGATCGTCTTCGAGAATCTCGTCGGGTGGTCGTCCCGCTTTGGCACAAGTCGGGCGAAGAGGAGGAGGACCAAGCCCCTGGTAGATCACGTCAATCACCACTCGGAGAGCGCGTCGCTCCACCAACCATCGACACCGTCCCCCAACCGCAGCCGTGCTTCCGTGGCGAACCTTCAGCCGCTCCGGCCGGGGGGCGGTGGAAGACGCTCTAATACTTTCCAGGGCGCGCGAGCGCGCTTGGTCTCTCCCGGGCTTTTCTACTTGCAGATCTAGGACAACAAAGCGCCGCAAGTGTGGCTATGACCAGACCTCTTTGTAGTCTTAGTGGAGATGCATCTCCTTGCGTAGAGGCAGTGGCGACTCTGTCACATGCTTTCTCTGAATTATGTAGGCAGGTGTGGGCACTCGCTCCGGATGCATCTCAACCTTGGCGACCGCCGCCACAGGACCAGAAACCTGGACCCAGGACGCCAGGGATGGCGTGCCGGCCTTGTTCACCAGGAAGAGCATGTAGTAGCCCGGAGGGGCGATATTCGAGTTTGGCGGACCGGCCACTGTGAGGCTGCCGGAGCTCGTCGCGCCCTGTCCCGCTGTAAATGACAACCCAACATAGCGTTGATCCATGTCGAACGAGTGTGTCACCGACCCTGCCTTCATAAGAACCACGGATGCAATATCCGATGCATCCGGAGTTGGCAGGCTGAAGGACTGACTATATGTGACTGCGCTAGGTGCGCCGGCCGCGATGTGGGGTCTCGCCGCCGGACTTCCGTCTGAGTTGAAGAGGTAGGACGGCTGGTAGATCTCGATATGGTTCTCAAATACTCCCTGTTCAGGGTTGCCGCCAGTGAGAGCCACCGTCCCGTCTGGCAAAAGCAACTGGACATTGTGGTAGAGCCTGGGGAAAGCGTTTGACCCGGCTGGCGAGAAGGAGCTGGTCGCCGGATCATAAATTTCTGCCTGCAGGCTTGCTGTGGTCGCGTCCTCGTCTGCTGCCGAGCCGCCGTCCACCAGCACTTTGCCGTTTGGCAGGATCGTGGCTTCCATCTCAACCCGCCTCTGAGCCATTTTGGGCCCTGGTACCCAACACGGAGCATAGTTTGGGCAGGCGGCAGACAATTGAGCGCCTGCCGGACTGAGATCGATGAGCTCGGTGGTGTCGGTGGCCGGGTTGTCCCCACCCAGGATCATGACCTTGGGGCTGTAATTGTTCTCCGGGGTGAGCGGAAGCAACACAGACGTGCCGTAGATTCGTTCTCCGTTCGGATCGTTTTGCCCAGGATAGATCGTCCAAGCCACCAGTGTCCAGGTCTGGCGGGAAGGATCAAAGTCAAGCGCCGCGGAAGTCGGTGCGGAATAGAAGACGTGGCCTGTGGGAAGCAGGTGCATTCTGGGATACAGCGGGAATTGGAACCCTGGAAAGTCTGAGATGTGGGGATTTCCTTGAATCTCTGCACTCCAATGCTGGCCGTCCCAAATTTCGCTGGTGTTGTTGTTACCGCCATCGGTATCGTTCAATCCAGACGTGGTCATCATACGACCGTCATTAAGCTCGGTGACAGTGGGGTACCAGCGGCCATGAGCGGTGGGAGTCACGTCAACGAACGATTCCGTCGAAGGATCGAAAATCGACGTGTTTGCGGTGCCGGTGAACGGAGTGTCGCCTTGGGCTCCTACGACAGCCAGGGCTCCGTAACTCTTGGTGCCGCCGTTGATGAGGACCCTACCGTCCTGCATGATCGACATTCCGTTGCAAAACATGTCCCAACTGATGGGCATCGTAGTGATGCCGCTGCTGGACAAGTCGAGGAGCGCTGCTCCCTGAGAATATTGTGGTCCCTGCGGGCAACCAGCCTGCTGTGGTGGGCAGTTCCCAGAGCCAGCGACGATCAGAATCTTTCCCGTATGGAGGAGAGACGCATGAACCGGGTTAATCGGCATGGCAAAGGGGAGCGTGCTCCACACCCCATTGGGATGACCGGCCGAGGTGTGGCCCGGCGGCGTTGTCGTGGAAGCGGAACTGGCGCCGCCCCCTCCTCCGCATCCAGCCAGCGCAAGCGAGATCACCGCGATCAACGTCAACATCAGGCCTTTTCTGTTGGTTCTCATCTCTTTCAAAGTCTCCAGACTTAAAATCTCCGGATTCACAATTTCCGGATTCAAAGTTTCAAGGGCGAGTTGTGAACTTATGCGTTCAAAACTCGGAAAGATCTGCTTGTCATTCCGCCGCTGCCGTCTCGACCGGTGCTTTGTTGAGCCGGGTCAGATAGGGAAAGAACGGGGTAACTTCGAACGGCATTTTCTCCTGCGGTGAAAGCAGAACTACGGGCTTGGTCTTTACCATCTCCAGCTGGTTGCTCCACGGATCCAACTTGACCCGGCCGCCTAACGGAAGAGCGGCGATCTGGTCAATCCGCTGTGTTTCGAGTGGGGGAGCGCTGCTGAGCAGGGCAGCCATCCGAATGCTCTTCCCGTTTTGCATGCGATTGCCCATGTGCGGCCGAATCAGGCCGGTAAGCTCCGGTGCGCGGTTCTGCAAGGCCGCCAGGAATAATCCGGCGGTGCTGAGTTTGTCCTTGTAGGGAGAGTTCGCCAGCAACTGCATGGCTTTGGCATCGGCCGCTTCTTCCTCTGCGGAATTACGGGCAAAATCCAGGCGCTGGAACGTGCTGATGTCCGGAAAAAAGAAGCGGTCGTTAAAGGCAAACCTGGTATCGATGCGGTGACCCAGTGCGATATGACTAAGCTCATGGGCCAGCGTCATCGCTAAGGAAGCCTCGTCGGGAAGCACGTCGAGCAAGCCCCGGCTGATCACAATGGTGTGTCCGATCGTGAAGGACTCCAAGGGTGAAGTCAGCAGCACGCGGCAGCGAACGTCAGGAATGATCTCAAGATTGTTGGTGACGATCAGGTTGTTGACCACGGTTTGCAGGATCTTATCCACGCTGCCCGGGGGCGCGAGCAGGCCAACTTTCTGAAGATGGTCCACCGCGTTATCTTCCGCCGTTCGTTCCCACATGCGCTGCGCCTCGACCGGACCGGCCTCCTTAGCGGAGTCCGTCTGATCCTGGACCGCGTCTATCTGAATGTCGGCAAACTCCTGGTTGTGTTTGAGAGGTTCTGGATCATAGCTCCAGAGCCGCGTCTGAGCCTTGAAGTGCAGGCCAGGCAGCAGAGGGCCCACGCCCTTGAAATTGGACTCTTCGATGAAAACGTACGAGGGCAACCACAAGCCCGATTGAAGATTTAAGCGCCAGCTGTCGAAATGCAGATAGTAGCTATAACGGGAACGGGGAGAATAGGTGCCGTTAAAGCGAACGATGTTGTATTCGCGGTCTTCAATCCACATCCTGCCCAGAAACCGTCCGCCGGCGTTGCCTTTCGGTTGTACGTCCAACACTACGCAGCGGACTTCCCCGAGGAATTCCTGCCGGACAAATTTGAAGTCATAGTTCTTTTTCTGGAAATCACGGTCGAGCATGACCATCTGGGCGAAGCCCACGGGTAGAAATTTGCGGGAGAAGAGGCCTGGAAAGGGGTTCAGCGAACGGAGGCTAAGGCCGGTTTGCTTTTCAAACAGCTGGTCCCCCACGCCGTCGCTCAGGTCCAACCGTCCCAAGAAGTATTGGTCGCTGGCTGGGACGACAACCGAATCGTGATCCGATTTCAGATTCTGGATGTAAGTTTCAGCAATCGGGTGCAAGTGCGTCATTTGCGCAACCACGACGCGCTCGCGCTCAATCACGCGATCCACCATTTGCTCAATCGACATACGCGGCACCACGGACAGCGAGTCGCTCTTGGTCACTCCGTAGTTTCCGTAGATGGTGACTGCGCTGGGCGTGTTCGCGCTCACCGCGAAGCTCGCGCTAGTGGCGCCAGCGGGAACCTTCACGCTGGTTGGCACCATGGCTGCGCCCGCTGGATCGGCGGCCAACGATACCGCCACGCCCTCCCCGGGAGCGGCCCTATTCAATGTCACCGTGCCCTGTAATGAATGGCCTTCGGTCACGCTGGCAGAGCTCAAGCTGACGGAGGACAGCAGCAAAACTGAATCCTGGGCGGAGACGGACCCCGTTACGCCCAAACATACGAGCAGCAGTGCGAGAAGAACAGTTCCAAGTACGCGCATAAGACTCGTTGACCTCCTTGTGTCAGGACCTTTGGCTAACATGTGAATGATGGCGGAAATACTTCCGAGACCAGGAACTGGCATGTTATCGCCCTACCTTTCGACCTAGCAGATTCCAGTTAAATGAGAAATTTGTGAACACGGTGAGACCGCCGGCCGCCAGACCCGACTGGAAGCGGTTCTCGTGGAGATACGCAACACCCACTTCGGTGTATATCTGGTCCCGCGGGATAACCGCTTTCACGCCCCCGCCAACCGTGGCTCGGTTGTCCCAGTCATAGCCCTGGCTGTCACGAAAAACCGTTGCCTCGAGATACGGCACCAGCGTCGCCTTGCGGAACCGCTTGGCGACAACCCCCTGCGACAGATACACCAGTCCCAGGATGTTGCCATGTTCGACGGGAGATAAGTTCCCAACTTCAATCCACGAAGATCCGGGAAAACGGCTCGATGGATCGACGACCGGCTGCCAGCCGAACCAGTCCTGCGCGAAAAGCGTAAGCCCGCTGCTGTTGAAGCTCTTGAAGCGATCTTCGTAAGAATATGCGGAACCGATACTTACCACACCCTTGCGAAAGTACTTGTTGATCTTGACTCCGAGCCGAGGCTGAATCTTGTTGTTCCATTCGTAGCCCTTGGTGTCGAGAACCAGCCCGACCCCAACGAAGGGCGTCACCGTGATCGACCCCGAGTAAGTGGAAAAGACCGCCGCACTTTGCTCGAAATAGGATTGAGTATAGAAATTGTTGTGTTCGATGGGACTCTGGTTGCCTACCGAGGTCCAGCCCTGTCCGGGGAGTCCGAACCCGTCCACCACACTGCCTTGCAGCGCGGATTTTGCACCGTCCTGAGCGGCCGACAAGGCCGTCAGGGCCAGAACAGCGAGTATGGCGAATAAGGACTTGATTTTCATAGTTTCACTTTTCTTGCTAGTACCGTTTGACCGCAAACCAGCCTCTTATCTGTTTCTTCCGGATGACTACTTTCCAGAAGCTGTACAGAAAAATTGAACAGTCCACAAAGCGCAATAACGGGTACAACGGTGAATACAGACACACATCGAGTCGGCGATCGCAGACCGCACAAATCATTGACAAGAACGCAAGAACCACCATGTCCATGCCGACTGCATAAAAAGCCAGTCTTGGGTAGAGGAGCAACCAGACCGGCAGCAGCAAAAACAAAGAGGCAAAGACTACGCCTTCTCCCATGAGGAGCTTGTATTCCAGATCAATCTTGCTCAGTCCGGTGATCATTTCGTACTTCAGGCCAACCTGCCAGGCGCCGGAGTGCCAGCGGTACATCTGCTTGACGTAGTCGCGAATGGTCCTCGGATCCTGGGTGGAAACCACGGCGTGCTTCTGGTAAACGATCTTGCCCATTTTCTTGCGGTGGACTTGGATGGTACAGTCCATGTCCTCGACAATCGTGTCGCTGCTCCAATCCAGCTGCGCGAACACATCCGTTCGAAAAGCTGCAGCGCAACCTGGGGTCACGGTAATTACGCCCATGTTGCTTTGCCCATCCTTGTACACCGCATGCGAAATCCAGTACGCCAGGCAGCGATACGCGGTCAGCCAGTTGTGCGGCGTGCTCTTGGCCCGGCCGCAAACCACTGCCACGCCAGGTTGCCCAAGACTATTTCTTACCGCCTGGAAATAGTCCTCGGAAACCTGCGTGTCAGCATCCATCAAGCAGACGTAGTCATAGCGCGAAACCAGATCGGACACCGCAGCCAGTCGGGCCAGGCTGTGAGCCTTGCCGATGTTCTTGAGATTTCTGACTACATTTACGTCAAACGAACGTGCAATGTCCCCCGTGCCGTCACTGGAACCGTCGTCAATGACGTAGATATCAGAAGGTGGAATCCCAGCCTTCAGAATGCTATTCAATGTTTTAGCTATGCCCACGGCCTCATCTTTTGCCGGGAGCAGCACACAAAGCTTCTTCACAATTGACCTTTCACCACCAACTCGCGTGAATCGAACGACACCAGGTAGACTCCGTCTTTGTTGCGGTGCAGTTCATGTCCCGCCTGAAAAAGGCGAGCGCGAGAACGATTCGCCGGTAGCTTCAGCATGACGCCGAGCGGGAAGGGCGTCGGGACTTGCCAGGTAAACTTCGCTTCGCCGTTTGCCGCTTGAGGCTGGGCTGCTTCCACGATCGTCTGGGCGCGGAAGTAGGCTGCCACTTCGCCGAAAGGCGCCACCCATAGGCCCCTGCTTTCTTCGGCTTTCAGATAGTTGAGGAAATCAATAAAAGTGTTGCTGGGGATTGGCTCGAACCCGGTCGAAGGATCACCAATCCCGTGGATCTGAAGCGTAGTCCAGGCATTCATCGAAATAGCCTTGTCTACCCAGCCCCGGTAGACCGCCGAGTCATACTTGCTGTAGCTGGGTTGGCTGGGCAGGTCGTACCAATCAGGCCGTGCGTCCGGTGTGACATAGAGGACACGGCTATCTCCACGGCCCCCCCGCGCTGCGAAGTCGTATCTCTTCACCCAGTAGAGCAGTCCGGGCGAGACTTCTGTGAAGGGATAGGCAAACGTGAGAGTGTCCGCTTTAAAGTTGCTGTCCAGGAACTTCTTTGCGTCTTCCACCTGCAGTTCCTCGGTCGCCTTGCTCAAATCCGCTGCGTGCTCGTGGGAAATCGAATGATTGCCGATCTCGTGACCTTGCAACCGCGCCTGGCGCCACTCGTCCAACCGGGTCGTCTTGGAAACAATGAGGAAGAAGGTTGCGCGCAGATGTCGTTTATTCAGTTCCGGCACCACAACATCCAGGTGCACCGCCCGCGAATCGTCAAATGTGAGTGACAACGCGCCTGCATGGTTATTCCAGGGCAGCACCTTGAGGGCAGACGTTTGCGCAAGGCCGGAGCCTGTAAGCAAACTCACCATCAAGATCGCATTGACACTTTTTTTCATAAGTACGTTTGGGGTCTTTCACAGCTGATAATGCAACCGCGATGCCAACACCTGGGGATCTCAGCGCGGGAGGGAAAGCATCTCCGTGGTTCCCTGGCGCCTGGCTCGGAATTGCTGCCAAGGACAGCACTTAGCAGATCTGGTTGGCTTGAAAGCCTTGCCAGTAGCCGCGTCTGGATGCGACGTCGTAACCGCTCATTGATTACCGCAACGCATTACTTAAGTAACCACGGCCTCTGATCTCGAAGGAACAGCATTGACCTTGGAGAGGAAAACATCTTCCACTCTGGCGGGCGGAGAAAGACCGTTTGTGCTACAACCCATCCCCAACAATCGTCACCCGTAGCAGAGCGGTTTGGAAAATCAGCGAGCTCGGACCAGAGGGTAGTCTTCGACTGGCCCGGAACATGGGAAGCCCGAAAAGGAATCAGAGTGAGGCTTGATCACCGGTGAGCGCGACGTAGACGGCAATAGCATGGCAGCCGGCCGCCCCGACAGTTCGACTCCAAACCAGGGCCTTCCGTAACAGCAGACTAGCGCCGCCGTGGTGTTAAGTTTTGATAATCAACAAGCAACCAACGCGCATTCAGTCGGATCCGCTGTGGGGAATCGAGCCGGGACGTCGAGAGCGAACTTCAGAACTCAGCTATCTGAGGTTTGACAATCTCAGGCTCTGCAGCCCGTCTGGACACAAGGGCATTCGCAGGTCCCTATTGTCGGTCACTAAGGATTTTTCATGCTGAGGGTGCTATTTCTACTGCTAACCATTGTTTTCCTCGCAGGGTGCGGCGGAGGAACCACGCCCTCCACGCCCGCCCATATCGGGGCCTCGGGTAGCGGCGGCTCCAGCAGTGGATCGTCCGGGAGCGGCACTGCCAGTGGATCTTCGGGTAGTGGCACTTCCAGCAGCGGCTCTTCCGGGAGCGGCACGGCCAGTGGGTCTTCGGGTGGTGGCACTTCGAGCAGCGGCTCTTCCGGCACCAACCCATCCTCGGTAACCGGCCCCAGCGAATTCACCTTCTCGGGATACGATTGGGAAACGCATGGCGGTTCCGCCCCTCCGGTCGGCAACGCAAACGGAAACATCGGTACGTTCGATCCGGTGAACGTTTCTGTCGGTTCTGAGTTGGTCTTATCCCTCACCCAAACCCAGAATGGCAGCCAGATCCTGTCGAGCGGCTCGGAGGTTATGACCAAGCAGACCTTCAGCTATGGCACGTTTGAGTTCACTTCCCGAGTGGATAGCGTTCTCTCGGGTTCTGATTCTTCGGGTTTTTTGTACGCCCCCAATTCCTCAACGGAAATCGATATGGAACAGGTAGGAAACAAACCAGACGCTGTGGACTGCACCAACTGGAAGGGGATATCAGACTTCCAAGATACCGAGATCACCGGATTCCACCAGGGGAATTCCCATACCTTTAGAATTGTCTGGGCACCCACTCATGTTGACTGGTACGTGGACGGCCAGCTGGTGGTCTCGCATACCCAGGCCGTGCCCAGCGCCCCCGCCCCATTCCTGTTCAATATGTGGGGTACCAACAAGTCTAGCTGGGGAGGCATGGCCACTATCGGACCGACCCGTTACATGTACATCAGCAATTTCCACTACACGCCCTAGTTTGTTATCTCCGGTCCGCCTTGAACCGGACCCGGGTGGCACACCTTCGGGTGCGCCCTTCCTTCGCACACCCCGTGCAGCGGGCGCCCCCGGGCCCGCAATGCGGCCCGGCCTTGAATTTATCCAGCGAAACAGGCATACTAAAACCCTGGCCAACATTTAAACCTGCTTCATTCCCAGCCACTTCCATTAGGGTTCGCGATGCCTTGCGTTTCGGCATCGTGCGTCCATTGTTCCTGTTTGTTCTGATTCTGCCTGCTTGCGGCGGTGGTAGCTCAACATCTCCTCATTGCCGGGCGGTATCTCCGGCCCGGCAAATATCTGTACGAATACCAGCGATACCAAGAAAAGCAATTACAGAGCTATTCAATGACCTTTAAACACTTCACGACAACAACTTTGTCATTTGCGCTGTTAGCGGTTCTTCCTCTATCAGCAGGGATCACTTTCGTGCAGCAGAGCTATACGACTTCAAATCCATCCGGCTCGTCGTTACGAGTGGCATATCCGGCGGCGCAGACAGCGGGGAATTTGAATCTCGTAGTCGTGGGGTGGAATGACACGACCTCGCTGGTGAGTTCGGTCACAGACAGCAAAGGGAACACCTACACGCGGGCGATCGGTCCGACCGCGGGCACAGCCCTGACGCAGTCGATCTACTACGCCAAGAACATCGCTGCGGGGAGCAACACGGTGACGGTAACGTTCAACAAGACGGCCGCGTATCCGGACGTGCGGGTGCTGGAGTACAGGGGGGCGGACACGGCGAATCCGCTGGATGTTACGGTGGCGGCGGTAGGCACGGGGCTTACGGCCAACAGCGGATTAAAAGCGACGACTTCGTTAAATGAACTCATTTTTGGCGCCGGGATGACGTTTGACGTTTACAAGGCGGCCGGGAGCGGATTTACGAATCGGGTGATCACCAATTTTGGGGACATTGCAGAAGATGCGCCGGTTCTCAGCATGGGTAGTTACAGCGCCACGGCATCTCTGAGGTCATCCGCTCCCTGGGTCATGCAGATGGCCGCGTTCCGCGGGCAGAGTTCATCCACTCCCGCGTTTTCAGCATCCGGCATTTCGCCGAGCGCGGGTCCGGCCAGCGGCGGGACGAAGGTAACGATCACCGGGACTGGATTCTTGGCCGGGGCTACGGTGAAATTGGGCGGGGCGCCGGCCACGAATGTGACGGTGACGAGTAGCGCGATCACCGCGTCGACTCCGGCAAGCACCGCGGGTACAGTGAATGTGGTGGTCACCAATGGCAACGGGCAAAGCGGGACGTTAACCAATGGATATACCTACACAGGGTCCACCAGCGCGGCGGTCAGTTTTGCACAGTTGAACTACAAGACTGCGACATCGGCTTCATCGCTGGCGGCGGCTTATCCGTCGGCGCAAACGGCGGGAAACTTGAACATCGTAGTGGTGGGGTGGAAC
>Ga0193707_1000126_pt1 | contig 20987 bp, 10 predicted proteins | sample U3c2metaG_FD_143043 | JGI IMG/M metagenome (GOLD analysis project Ga0193707, IMG submission 143043) | Soil microbial communities from a riparian zone of the East river system, Colorado, United States - U3c2 | ecosystem: Environmental > Terrestrial > Soil > Riparian zone | place: USA: East River... | reverse complement strand
GCGATAACGACGCAGTCGGTGCTTTCGCGCTCTTCACCAATGACAGTGGTTTCTTTAACAACGCCGTTGGCCATGGCGCGCTCCAGTCCAGCGTAGATGGCAGCCAAAATAATGCGCTCGGTGATCTAGCGTTGTTCTCCAACACATCGGGCGGCACTAACACAGCCGTCGGGGATGACGCGCTCTTTTCGGTGACCACGGGCAATTCTAACACGGCTCTGGGGGATGAGGCCGGAAGTAACTTAGTAGATGGCGGCGGTAACATCTATATCGGCGCACAAGTGCAGGCCGGTACTACGGATGAATTGGAATTCATCCGCATCGGCAACGACACGGCTTTTGCTTTTCCGTATGACACCTTTATTGCCGGTATCTTCGATCGGGCCGTTGACGTGGGCACCGCCGTGTTTGTGTTCGTTGATGATACTGGAAAGCTAGGCACGGTACTCGTCGACGCCGTTGGAAACAAGGTGGCTACGCCTCAAGCCATGCTCAACGAATCCCGCAATCAACAAAAGAGGATCGCGGAATTGGAAGGGACTGTTGCGCGTCTCGCGGGGATGGTGAAAGAGCAGGCAGCGCAAATCCAAAAGGTGAGCGCCCAGCTTGAAGTGAGCAAACCTGCGCCACAAGTAGTCACGAGCAGACCATAAAGCTGCAAAATAGAAATGGCCTTGTGTGTCCAAAGCACCGAGGCGAATTGGAAAGGCGTTCGTCCCCGAGGCGAACGCCTTACCTTTTCGGTTGTTTGATCCGATCGACTTGGTTGCGTTGAAGCAGGCCTACGGATGATGCAAAAAAATTCGCCTAGAAGAGATAAAGCCGGTCCGGCTGTGCGGGCAGGTTTCATTTGACTGGCTCCCGGCCTTCCATTTTCTTCGTTCGAATTAGCCGACACCTAATTTACGCTTGATATGAAAAGAATTTTTGCCCTTTCGATGCTCATCTGTTTCGCGATGATTTGCTCCTGCCAAAAACAAGATTCGGCCGCTGAAATACAACTTGCTCAACAGAAAGCGGATCTGGACGCACGCGAGAAAGAGTTAGATGAAAGACTGAGTGCGTTGGATGAAAAAGTGAATGCGTTGGCCGAAAAAGAAAAGGCCACGTTGAATGCCCAGACGATTCCTACCGAGGTTCAGCCTCAGATTTCCGACCCCGCACAGGTGAAAACTGAAAGAGACAGGGCAATACAACAGGTTCCCGCCGAGATTCGGACCCTCATTCCCCACGACTCGAAGATGAAAGCTGAAAGCGACAGGGAGCAACAAGAGCGACGCACCCAAACACAGCGTGGGCCGGAAGACTTACAGCGCCAATGGCAGCAGAATTTGGACAAAGCGAAGATGTCTGGCAAAGCGGTATCTCCTGCGGCGGAGGCTGGTTCGCCAACTCCATCTCCTGCGGTAGAGGCTAATTCGCCAAGTCCATCGCCTGCGCCGTAATAAGTGCGATGCGCTGCGTACGCGCTTCGGCGAGGCGGGCGTAATATCGCTGTGATTTTCACGGCGGCTCTCCCGGAGGAGGCGCATCCGCAATCTCTTCGAAGCGCTCGCTCACGCTTGCGCAGCGCGCCTTCCTTCGAGATGATGCAGGGCATGCCTGCAACGCTGGAGCAAACCGGCACAAATCCCACAGCCGCGGGACGACGTTCCGTTTTCATTCTGCGGTTCATCAGCACGATCGCGCTTTGGACAATCGCTCTGCTGATCATGTTCACCGGTTACGAGATCTTGTTTTGGCTGTTGATCAGCGCGTTCGGAATGATCGGACTTTGGGAATTTTATCGGATGCTCGATCACAAGGGCCTGCCCAATTTCAAGGTCACTGGAATGATTTGCGGTGCCGTTCTGCTCGCCGGAAGCTTTTATTACTTCTCTAAGATTGGACCGGCACACTCGTATGATTTCGAAGTCGCTGTTCTGCTGTTTTTTCTGCTGACCGTCTTCGGGCGACAGATGTTCGCCCGCCTTCGCCATGACGAGCCGCTGCAGACCATGGCCTACACTCTGTTTGGCCTGCTCTACGTGCTTTGGCTTTTCAACTTTATCACCAAAATTGTCTATCTAACACCGCGCTCGAGCACAGGTCAGGTGACCGGGCAATTTTATGTCCTGTATCTGATCGCGGTCACAAAATTTTCCGACATGGGTGCGTATCTCACCGGCAGCGCGGTTGGACGGCATCTGATGGTCCCTCATATTAGTGGGAAGAAAACGTGGGAAGGTTTTTTCGGCGCGATTGTTTTTGCTCTGCTCTGCAGTCTGGCGTTGTTCAAACTGATGCCGGGGCATTTGTCGGCGCTGAACTGGACGCATGCCATAATCCTCGGTGTGTTTCTTGGCCTCGCAGCAGTGCTCGGAGATTTGGCTGAATCAATTATCAAGCGCAGCACAGATGTGAAGGACTCTGGGAATCTGTTGCCGGGAATCGGCGGTGCGCTCGACCTTCTGGATAGTCTGCTGTTTACCGCGCCGCTTTTGTTCTTCTATCTGCGATTGGTAATTCGGGTGCCGTAACCACGAAGGAAGCCGGAATAATGACAGAAACTTCTGGACGGCGTAAGCGTGTTGTCATTCTGGGGGCGACCGGATCGATCGGCGAGAGCGCGCTGAAAGTGGCGCGCGACATTCCGGACCGGATGGAAATTGTCGGGCTGGCCGCCAACAGTAACGCTGAAAAACTCGCGGCAGCTGCGAATGAAACGCGAGCGCAATCTGTTTGCCTCGTCGATGAAACCAAGATCGACATCCTGGCACGCGAGCTTGAGTACAAGCCACGAATTCTTGGGGGACACGAAGGACTACTTGAGATCGCTCGCCTAACGAATGCCGAGAGGGTGCTGGTCGCAATCGTAGGTACGGGAGGATTGCGTCCGGCGCTGGCGGCGATCGAGGCTGGAAAAGATCTCGCCGTTGCGAGCAAGGAAATTCTGGTGATGGCCGGCGAGATCGTGACACGCAAGGCTCGAGAGAACGACATAAACGTCTTGCCCGTGGATAGCGAGCACAACGCGATTTTTCAGTGCCTGGATGGCAAAAGTTCTTTGGATATCCGTCGGATCATTCTTACCGCCTCTGGCGGACCATTTCGGGAAACGCCGCGAAAAGATTTCGATTCGATCACACCTGAACAAGCGTTGAAGCATCCGACCTGGAATATGGGGCCAAAGATCACAATCGATTCCGCGACGCTGTTCAACAAGGGTTTGGAAATGATCGAGGCGCATTGGCTTTTTGGCGTCGAGATGAAGCGCGTCGAAGTGGTGATACACCCGCAAAGCATCGTTCATTCGATGGTCGAATTCGCAGACAGCTCGACGCTCGCCCAATTGAGTTACTCGAACATGTGTTTCCCGATCCAATACGCCGTGACCTGGCCCGATCGCGTCCCGAATACTTTGCCGCCACTCGATTTCTCGAAATTGTCCAGGTTGGAATTTTTCACGCCGCGCTATGAAGATTTTCCCGCGCTAAGCCTGGCACGCCGGGCAGGCGAGACCGGTGGCACGTTGCCTGCCGTCATGAACGCCGCAAACGAAGTAGCGGTGGCTGGTTTTTTAGACCGGCAAGTGCGCTTTCCGGACATCTGGCAGATTGTCGAAGAAGTCATGAACCGCCACACGTCCGTTGCGCACCCCGATCTGGATGCAATATTGCAGGCCGATCAGTGGGCGCGTAAGGAAGCGCGGGACATGTTAGATCGGTAAATCGTTAAAAGAATTACAACGGCAGACACGATGGCGTGTCCAATCAATGACTAATCGCTGATCACTTGTTTCTAAGTACAATGCTACTGCACATTGCTCGCATCGTTTTCATCCTGCTGGAAGTCCTCATCCTCTTCAATCTGCTGATCGTGGTGCATGAGCTGGGCCATTTTCTGGCGGCCCGCTGGAGGGGGCTTTACATAGAAAAATTCGGCGTCTGGTTCGGCAAACCACTTTGGAAGAAAACAATCAACGGCGTCCAATACTCGCTCGGGTCGCTGCCGTTCGGTGGCTTCGTAGCGCTGCCGCAACTTGCGCCGATGGACATTATCGAGGGCAAGGCCGATGTGGACCGCGCAAGGCTGCCGAAAATTTCTGCCCTCGACAAAATCATCGTAGCCATCGCCGGTCCGTTGTTTAGCCTGCTTCTGGCGCTTTTCTTTGCGGTCATTGTTTGGGCCGTCGGCTATCCGGTAAGCGAAGGGGATTCAACCACGGTGATCGGTTACGTTTTGCCCGACTCGCCGGCCCAAAAGGTTGGCTTACAGCCCGGCGACAAGATTCTCTCGGTGGACGGCAAGCCGGTCAGACGTTTCATGGGAATGAATGACAGCGTCAGCTGGGATGTGGTGCGAAGCGAAGGCGATAAGATCGCGGTGAAATTCGAGCGAGACGGAAAGGTGCAAACGGTTTGGGTGGAGCCTTACAAAGCGGAGACCCGCGGATGGCAGAGACAAGGTGTGCGCCAGTTGCTCATCGCTCCGGCAGAGACCCCAATCATCGACAAAGTGGAGCCGAACACACCTGCCGCGAGGGCCGGGTTGCGCTCCGGAGACATCATTCGCGGGTTTGATAAAACACCCATCTACAATCCGATCGCGTTGCTGGAATACATCAGCAAACACCCAAACGACGAGCTCGTTCTTCATGTGGAGCGCGACGTCCAGAGGTTTGACGTTCCGGTAAAACCAGCGCTGCTGCCTACGAATGGCGAAAAGAAGCCACGAATTGGAATTCAATGGGACACGGCGGGAATCATGTCGATCCAGCATCCGAATCCGATCGAACAGGTTTACAACAGCGTGACCAGCACGTTAAAGACAATTGGCGCGGTTGCCTCGCCCAAGTCGGACGTAAAATTGCAACATTTGAGCGGTCCCATCGGGATCGGTCGTATTTACTATTTGCTTTTCCAAAACGAACGCGGGTGGCAGCTCGCGCTGTGGTTCAGCGTGATTCTGAATGTGAACCTGGCGATTTTGAACATGCTCCCGATTCCGGTTCTCGATGGGGGTCATATTGTGCTGGCGATCATCGAATCCATACGCCGCAAACCGGTGAACATGCGTGTGCTGGAGGTCGTGCAGACAAGCTGCGCGGTAGTGATCATCGGTTACATGCTGTATATCACGTTCTTCGACGTGCAGGACTTGCCGTTTGTTCGCAAAGGGCTTGACCATTTCGAAGCGCACTCGGCCCCGAAAGGTCCGCGAACGCCGTAGCCGACATGCGTTGCGCAGACCGCGCGAAGCCGTAAAATCATATCGTGACGAGCCGAGGTCATCGACCTGACGCTTGTCGCTTTATTGAACGACCCTACAATGCGTGAGTTGTACTGCGAAAATCCATTCGTTTATCGCCGTCGCAAAACGCGCGAGGTGAAGGTTGGTAGCGTCGGCATTGGCGGTGATAATCCAATTCGCGTCCAATCAATGATCACCTGCGATACGATGGATACGGACGCATCGATTCAACAGACAATCGAGCTGGCAAACGTGGGCTGTGAAATCGTCCGTATCACTGCGCCCACGGTAAAGGATGCACGCAATCTCGAGCATATTGTCACAGGTTTGCGGGAGCGCGGCTGCAATGTGCCAACCGTCGCAGACATCCATTTCAAACCGGAAGCGGCCATGGAAGCCGCCAAATGGGTGGACAAAGTGCGAATCAATCCAGGCAATTACGCAGATTCCAAGAAATTCGTCATTCGCGAATACACTGATGAACAGTACGCCGCAGAATTGAATCGGATTCGCGAACGGTTTTCACCGCTCGTCGATCTGTGCAAGAAGCGCGGGATCGCCATGCGCATCGGCACAAATCACGGCTCCCTTTCCGACCGCATCCTGAATCGTTACGGCGACACGCCGCTGGGCATGGTGGAAAGCGCGCTCGAGTTCGCCCGGATCGCGCGCAACCTGGACTATCACGATTTCATTTTCTCGATGAAAGCGAGTAATCCAAAGATCATGATTGCGGCGTATCGGTTGCTCGTCGCGCGATTGAACGAGCTTGGGCCGGACTGGAATTATCCGCTGCATCTCGGCGTAACTGAGGCGGGCGAAGGCGAAGACGCGCGGATCAAGAGCGCGATCGGGATTGGCTCGCTGCTCGCCGATGGTATCGGGGACACGATTCGCGTGTCGCTTACTGAGGACAGCCCGCATGAGATTCCGGTGGCAACAGCGCTGGTTGAGAACATCCAAGAAACGCCCAACCCGCCTTCGCCCAGCTACGGCGTGGCAGGCGCTCAACGTCCAACGCTCAACGTCCAATTGTCTTTTGATCCGTATTCGTATCAGCGACGCGCGACAAAGACAATTGCTGTAGCCGGGGTCGCTGACCCCGGCCAGGGTGTGCGGGTTGGCGGCGCAGAATTGATTCGGGTAGTCGTTAGGCAAGCCAACTTCGACAAAATCGCGCACAAGATAGACAAGATGGGCGATTACCAGCCGGAAATTATTTATGAAAACGCCAGCGTTGCCGACGTCGATCCACGCGATGATGCCGCGATTGCCAAATTGAACGCGGCGCAGAGCCCGCAGTTTGTCACCGTAAGAGACGACGTTGATCTCGCGATGATTCCGGCGTTTCGATTGCTGGCCACACGCTTGCACCCTCGGCATCCGATTTTGCTAAAGGATGTTTTCGATTCTGGGGCGTCTGTGTCAGCTCGCGAAAGCCTTCGGAGTTCACAGAGACGCCCTACGGATTTTCTCGAGACCCTTCTCACAGCATCGACAACCATCGGCTCCCTGTTGTGCGATGGAATTGGTGACGCGATTTTGGTGCAGGGCGAGGAAGCCCCCGGGCAGGCGTTGCGCTTGAGTTACAACATTCTTCAGGCAGCCGGGTCGCGGATTTTCAAGACCGACTATGTCGCCTGCCCTTCCTGCGGACGCACCTTATTCAACTTGCAAACCACCACGGCGAAAATCAAAGAGGCGACGTTGCATCTCAAAGGTGTGAAGATCGCGATCATGGGTTGCATTGTGAATGGGCCGGGCGAAATGGCCGACGCCGATTTTGGTTATGTGGGCGGCGCTCCGGGCAAGGTGAATCTTTACGTCGGCAAAACGCCGGTGAAATTCAACATTCCCGAAGTGGAAGCAGTGGAGCGATTGAAGGATTTGATCCGCGAGCATGGCAAATGGGTCGAGCCTTCGCGCGAGGCAGCCGCCCTCGAACCCGCTACATAGCGCAGCTCGATATAAACCCCGAAAGCGTTTCGGGTTTTTCGATTGCTGATGCCTCCGAGCCGTGGCTCTGGATTGTTCGCGCCAGGAGCATGTCCGCATTACAAAAATATAAGGTTAAAAAGATTGACCTGTTTTCTGTGACGGTAACAAACTCGTTCCTCCGGGAACGTGTAGGGAACAAACTCCAACTTCAGCTAAAGAAATATGAAAACTCTCCGTCGAATCAGCAAAAATCGTGCGTTTACACATGTTCGCATCATGGCTGCGGTTCTCCTTGTCCTAATCGCGGCAGCATTGCTATTTCTGGCGGCATCGCCGCCAGCTGCTGCTCAGCGGACTGGTCGCCCGCAACCTCTAACTCCAAGATTCTCCACAGCGGTAGCTTTTGATGTGTCGCCGGCTCTGCGCAGTCTCGCGCGGATTCAGAGACCACGGACCTTGGCACCCGATACAATACTAGAAGTGCGGCAAGAGCGCGGACCCGAAGGTCCACAGGCCCACGGGGTCAAGGGACATAGTACCGATGGAGTATTACAGTTGTTCAATCCAGCCCCGACCATCCCCGCTCCGTTGCTGACTTTCGAAGGGATGTCGAATCAAGACAACTTCAACATTTTTGGCTTCCGAGTGAACCCACCGGACCCGAATGGTGAGGTCGGCCCGAATAATTATGTCGAGATGATCAATCTGGTCTTTGCTGTATATGATAAGGGGGGCAACCTGCTGGTAGGACCGATAGATACTGGCTCGCTCTGGTCCGGATTTCCGGTTTCGGATTGCACGGATCCCTCAGGCGACCCCGTTGTCCTGTACGACCAGTTCATGGATCGATGGCTCCTGTCGCAGTTCACGACCGCAGGTCCGGAGTACTTCAATTGCGTGGCGATCTCGACTACCAGCGATCCAACCGGCTCCTACTATCGCTACGCGTTCTCGACCGGAGTTAACTTCCCAGACTACCCGAAGTACGGCAACTGGACGGACTCTTACGTGATTACAACGCGTGAGTTCGGACCAACAATCGAGTACGGCATCGGTGTTTATGCGCTCGAGAAGAACAAAATGGTCAATGGCGAGCCGAACGCGCGAAACGTGAGATTCTTCATCGACGGGAATGATCCCGATCTGCTGCCGCTCGTTGGCGATGGACTGTTGCCAGCGGACCCCGACGGCAAGCAGAAGCCAAAGAATGATGCTGCGATTCCGCTTGTGGGGACACAGGACGACGACGCCTCTTACGGCGCGACCTTCGACGCCCTCAACATCTGGGATCTCCTAGTGAAGTGGCGCTCGACCCCAATCGCTTCACTTGACCTTGCCATGCAATTGCCAGTCGCTTCATTCGATTCGATCTTCCCCTGCGCGCCGACGTCGCGTGACTGCCTGCCACAACCGGGAATCGTCGACCCTGCTCAGTACCTGGACATCCTGTCCTACCGCCAGCGGCCGACCTTCCGGCTGGCCTACCGGAACTTCAAGACCTATGAGGCGATGGTGACCAATCAGTCAGTTGAGGCGACACCCGGTGTCGCCGGCGTTCGTTGGTACGAGATCCGGCGGACCGGCGGTGGATACAGCCTCTATCAGCAGGGCACCTACGCGCCGGGCGACGGCGTGCACCGCTGGATGGGCAGCATCGCGATGGACAAGAAAGGCAACATGGCCTTGGGCTATAGCGTAGTGAATGGAGTGGACGTGTATCCCGGTATCCGCTACACCGGAAGGCTCAGCGGCGATCCGCTCGGCCAGATGACTCTCGGCGAAGGCGCGATCATCGACGGTTCAGGGGTGCAGACGACTACGAACTCCCGTTGGGGCGACTACACGGACATCACAGTTGATCCCACTGACGACTGCACCTTCTGGTACGTAAATGAGTACTATACGCTCGCTGGCCAGCAATCCAGCCCAGCGGGCTGGCAGACTCGAATCGGCAGTTTCAAGCTCCCTGGGTGTCAATAGAAGTAGACTACGTTCTGGAAATCGTGTTTTGACGCGAGATTTGGCTGAGAAGCCTTGCGCCGCGCCCTTTGACGCCATCTCCGATTTCCCTGCGCATCAGTGCGCGCTGAGGTTTGACTCCTCTTCGGTCTCTGCGATACTCCTCTCTTCCCTCCCCGGAAAGCCACTCTTGCATGGATAAAATCCGTAATATCGCCATCATTGCGCACGTCGATCACGGCAAGACGACGCTTGTAGATCAATTGCTGCGACAATCCGGCACGTTTCGCTCCAATCAAAAGATTGAGGAGCGCGTAATGGATTCAATGGATTTGGAGCGCGAAAAAGGAATTACAATTCGTGCCAAGAACGCGTCTTTTCAGTGGAAAGGTTACCGCATCAACATCGTCGATACGCCCGGCCACGCCGATTTCGGCGGCGAAGTCGAGCGGATCATGAAAATGGTGGACGGCGTGCTGTTAGTCGTCGATGCCCATGACGGGCCGCAGGCGCAGACACGCTTTGTTTTGCGCAAGGCGATGGAAAACAAACTCAAGCCCGTAGTCGTCATTAACAAGATCGACAGGGAAAATGCGCGTCCACACAAGGTCCTCGACATGGTTTTCGATCTTTTTGTCGAACTGAAGGCGACCGATGAGCAACTCGATTTCCCAATCGTCTACACCAGCGCAAAGAACGGCTTCGCCGTAAGCGAGTTGCACGAAAATAAGCAAGACATGACGCCGCTTTTCGAAGCAATTGTACAACATGTCCCGCCGCCGAAAATTTCAACCGAGCCATTTTTCCAAATGCTCGTATCGAACCTCGATTACAGCGATTACCTTGGGAGAATTGCGCTGGGGCGCATCGTAAGCGGTCGCGTCGCCGTCGGCGATCCAATCGTCTGCATTCACCGCGACGGCCACCGCGAACCAGCTACTGTCACTGCCCTTTTCACCCACGAGGGATTAGAGCAAGTGGAAATCAAGCAGGCGAACGCCGGCGATATCATTGGGCTAACCGGTTTCGAGGATATTTTCATCGGCGAAACCCTAACCGATCGCGAGGAACGCGCGCCACTTCAGTTCGTCGATATCGATCCGCCAACAATTCGGATGCGCATTCTCGTTAACGACTCGCCGTTTGCTGGGCGCGACGGAAAATTTGTGACTGCGCGCCATCTTCGGGAGCGTTTGCTCCGAGAGACGCGGGGCAATGTTTCGCTTCAGGTCAACGACACCGAAACCGCAGGCGTATTTGAGATCAACGCGCGCGGTGAAATGCAAATCGCAATCCTGGTGGAGCAGATGCGCCGCGAAGGCTATGAACTGCTGGTCTCGCGGCCCGAAGTGATTTTTGGGCGGGCTGCGGATGGTGCCCTGCTCGAGCCACTTGAAAATCTGTATGTCGATCTACCGAATGAAAATCTCGGCGACATCCTGCAATCCATCGCTAATCGCAAAGGCGAGATTCTCGGCATGGATCATCACGCGTCGCGCGTATCAATCGAAGCGGTCATCCCAACGCGCGGCTTGATTGGATTCGAGACCGACCTGGTCAACCTGACTCGCGGACAAGGACTGATGAGTCACCTTTTTCGCGAATACGCGCCGTTCAAAGGCGAAATCGGAGGACGCGGGCGTGGTGTAATGGTGTCGATGGAATCCGGGATCAGCACTGCTTACGCACTCAACAGTATTCAGGAGCGCGGGCGGCTTTTCATTGGGCCGCAAGAGGACATCTACGAGGGAATGATCGTAGGCGAAAACGCGCGCCCGGAGGATTTACCAGTCAATCCGTGCAGGGAAAAGCACCTCACCAACATGCGCAGCCAGGGCGAAGGCAAAGGAATTCAACTGGAAGCGCCACTGCGGATGACCTTGGAGCGCGCGATCGAATACATTGATACAGACGAGTACGTGGAAGCAACGCCAAAATCGCTTCGCTTGCGCAAGCGTATTCTGGACGCGAACGCGCGGAAACGCGCCGCCGCGGCTGCCGCGTAGTGAGGGCGCGAAAATCATTATAGCGCCATATCCGCCGGCGGAGGCGGCAGCTTTACGAACTGTTCCGTGATCCGCGACATGGAATTGTCAATGCCGCCAATCGGTGGCGGTAGAAATTACTAATTGTCGGTCTTGTTCTCGGGCTGCGTCGCCAGGACGCAGCGAAATCCGTAAATTACGTCGCGATCATTCCGATCGATCACGTTTCGATACGAGGATTGCATTTCCAGGCGATTGCTCGTCGCCCAGGAACCGCCGCGCAGTACGCCCCAGTCGCGGCCAGTTACAACGCTGTCGCCCTTATAAGTGTCGCCGCACCATTCCCACACGTTTCCGCCAAGATCGTACAAGCCTAACGAATTCGGTTTGAAACTTCCTACCGGCATCATTGCGCCGCGGTGCTGTCCTGAGGCTGCGGAATAATTTCCTCCGTCCTTGGGCGGCGGCCATTGTTTTCCCCAGGGAAACTCATTCTTGATCTTACCGTCGCGCGCCTGTGGCGTGGCACCGCTCTCGTTAACCAGCCCGACCGCCAGGCTCCACTCGAGATCGGTAGGGAGACGGTAAGCTTGTTGATCTTCGATCAAATTTTCCTCACGCTCCTTGTCGGTGAGCCATTTGCAAAATGCCATCGCGTCGAACCAGTTTACTTTCACGATCGGATGAGTTGCTGTCTGCGGAAAGTCGGCCGGCTCATAACGCCGTCCGGTTGCACGGCAAAAAGCTTGGTAATCTTGCACCCGCGTTTCCCACGCCGATATGTGAATGTTGCTGAGGGGAACGAATTTCATCCCTAGCGAATTGGTAAACAGCTGCCCGGAAGCGGGACCGGCGCTCTTTTCCAGGCGCGCCGCCAAAAATGTCTGCTGTTGCGGTTCCACTTTGCCACTGACGGAAGTCGCTTTGTAACCAGCGAGCCGCAGCTCGTAAGCTGCATTGCCCGGCTTTACTTCCTCGATCACCAGTGGTGTTTGACCGAACTCTTTTCCGTTCGCTATGACGGTCGCGCCTCCCGGCGCGCTGGTGATCTTGACGCTGCCATTCGCAAAGACAAAGTGGGCCGTGTCTTCACGCTGCGCGTCAACATCGATTCTTTGCTGTTCATCAGGCCATCCGTCGAGATGCGCCACCAGTTCGTGAAGGCGCGACGGTAAGTCCAGACGCAGCGGCGTGCGGCCGCGCGATTTTCCGTCGACAAAAATTTCGGCGCCGCTCGGCTCGCTCGTGACGTTGGTGATCGCACTGACAAAGGCAAATGTCTTGTTCGTTGTCTCGCCCCGTTGTACTTCGACTTCGTCTTGCATCCACCAATCGCCCCGATGCGCCATCAGCGAATATTTTCCCGTCGGAAGATCAACAATTGACTGCGGTGTGACGCCTTCGCGCGTAACCTGACCGTCTTCGCTTCGGAGCGAAAACTGCGCGCCAGCTGGTTGAGATTTGATTTGCAGCGCACCTTTACTCCGCACGAGATGAAAGGCAGGCAAGTCAGCCGGGCGTTTGCTGCTTAAATCGAGGTTCGTTTCCAGCGGATCATACCCCGGAGCCATGATACGCAGCTTGTATTTGCGCGGCTCGAGATCTTCGAATGTGGCCGGACTCTTCTGCGCGTGATCGCCTAACACGACGAGAGCCCCGGCCGGAGCGGTTTGAATCGTCAGGTGTAGATCGATCCCGCTGCTGCGAGATTCGCGTTCCAGCCAGAACCAAATACCCGCGACTGCAAGCGCCAGAACGAACGTCATGGCAAATAAGATTTTCGCGCGCGATTTTTTCCGAGGCTCGCCAGCCTCGAGCACCGCGAGATCGCGACGCATTGCCTCAGCCGATCCGTAACGCTTTTTCGGGTCATTCGCACACGCTTTTACGAGCACTTGATTGAGTTGCAACAGCTGCTCCCGGTCCGGCCGAGTGCTCAATTGTGAATCGATCTCCGGAAAATCGAGCCGGTCTTTTCCAGTGCAAATCTCGTAAAGAAGTTTGCCCAGACTGTAAATATCTGCGCGCGGGGTGCCCGGGCCTTCCGGCGGCACGTAACCTTCCGTTCCAACGAATGATTGTTGTCCGCTGGCAGCCACTAATCCGATGTCGGCGAGCTTCGGCACGCCCTCGATGAAAATGATATTCGATGGCTTGACGTCGCGATGCGTTAGCCCGCGCGCGTGCAACGCCTCGAGCGCTTCCGTTAATGAGAGCCCAAGGCGAATCGATTCATCAGCGGGGAGGCATTCATGCCGCGCGAGGTCACTTTTCAAGGTGCGCGGTTCGTAATTGACGATGTCGATCTTGCGGCCAGCCAAATGATCGTCGGCTAGCTCCATGCTGTAATAGAGATAATCTGCAGTCCGGCCGACGTGAAGAATGTCAACGAACCCATCGTGTGCGCGTGAGATGGGTTCGAATGCGGACATGCCTTCGAACTCCCTTAGAAACGTGCGCTCGGTTTCAAACGTGCTGCGGTACACAACTTTCACCGCCCGAAATGCAGCGGTCACCGTCCGCGCTAGCCAAATCTCCCCGTAAGCGCCGCGGCCGATCACACGTAGCAATTCGTGATCAGGGATAATCGGGATCTGAGCAGTGACTTCGCGGGGAATGCCCGATTTTACACAAGGCGCGACCGCGAGGCAATTCCGGCGAGCCGATCAGCGATCGATCTTTTCCAGGGTTTTAATCTCCTTTTTCAGCAGCGCCGCCACGCGGTGCCGCGCAAGATAGACTTGGCCGACACTGACTCGGAGTCGTTCGGCAACTTTTTGCGCCGGCCATTCTTTGCGTACGTAACAATCAAAAATTTGAAACTGTTTTGGATCGATTTTCCTCTTCACGCGCGCGATCGCGGCTTCCAATAAATTCTCTTTCCACCCCGTTTCCCAGACCGCATCAAGATCGACAATCCTCGAATCAGGGACACGGTCGATAGTTGCCGTGAAACTATCGTCCTGCAAATTCGGGCGTTTCACACCTTCCGGTTCACGTTTGCGGAATTGATCGGAGATGCGCCACCTGGTGATTTGTAAGAGCCAGCCTTTGAACGAGCCGATTGCCGGATCGTATTTCAACCTATCGATGTTCTTGGCCACGGTGTTGACTGTTTCCTGCACAACTTCCTGTGCTTCAGCGTCAGGCAGGCCGGATTTTCGCGCCGCCGAGTAAATCAGTTTCCAATAAGTGTCGAAAAACTCCTGCCAACGCCGTTGATCGTCCCAGTTGGCCAGGCGATCGACCAGGCTGCGGCGCGTGGCAATCAACCCGCTGTTCTTCATATCGATCTTCTAAGGCACTTCTGCCCACAGGCAAAATAGTATCGATTTTCTGAAAGATTCCTGCTGAACTCACGTATCCTCCTTATGAATACAAGCACCCTCCTGACCCGATCACTTCAGCTGGCTGCCCGGCCGTTTCTGCTTCTTTTCAAGTTTCTAAAGAAGATCGCTGTCGCGGTCTTCGGCCGGCTAAAATGGAGTCCGCCGCGCTGGCTTTCACAAAGCGGCGCCGCCTTCTCCAATTTCAATCGCGCACATCCCCTCATCACGGCTTCGGGAATCATCGCCATCGTTCTGCTCGCATGCGGGACGGCCTGGACGCTGCACTGGTACCAACATCGACCCAAGCCGCGCTACGTAAGCGTTATCATTGAGGCGGTTCCCGTAACGAAGTTGGAGAAGGACCTGACTTTTCCAACGCTTGATATTCGATTCAGCGATTCCGCGGCGCGCCTGGAAGATAAAGATAAAACATCTCTTCAGGGCGTCCGGCTCGATCCTCCGTTAACCGGTAAATGGATGTGGGCTAACGACAAACATTTATTCTTCAAACCAGCGGAGGACTGGCCGGCCGACCAAAAATTTAAGGTCATCTTCGACAAGAAATTCTTTCCACCGCACATCAAGTTGGAGCGATTGACTTACGAGTTCCAGACGCCGGCGTTCCAAATCGCAATCAAACAACTTGAACTGTATCAGGACCCAGCTAATCCGACCCAACGGCAGATCACCGCGACACTGGAACTGACGCACGCAGTCGAGCCCAGTGAATTAGATCGACATATCCAACTTGAGATGATCGGCGGGTCAGCTGTGTTTCCGCCTTCCGATCCGGCGCCGCATTTTACACTTAGTTACGGATTGCACCGGCGCCTCGCGTATTTGCGCAGCTCGAACGTGACGCTTCCGGACAAGGAAGATTTCATGAAGCTCGAGCTGAGCAAAGGTGTTCGGACTGCGCAAGGCAGGGCCTTAACTCGGGACGCGGCCGAACAAAAGCTGCTCATTCCTTCAAATGGGACCGCATTTCAGATCAAATCCATCGAGGGAAATATTGCCCGGAACAAGAATGGCGAACCCGAGCAGGTCCTGATTCTAAACACGACGGCGGACATCAGCAGCAGCGAGCTGGCTAAAGCCATTCAGATCCGGCTGCTGCCGAAGCGTGAGGCTGAAAAGACCGAAGAAAGCGATTCGGCAAGCTCCGATTCGGGATCCGCAGATCAAAGTAACGAAACCGACGAAAACAGGCAGAGCGCCGAATCGGAAGAGGACGAAGTAGATGACACGACGAAATCTGATAATGCGCCGAAATGGCAAAGTCCGACCGACGTGCCGGATGATGTGCTCGAGCAAGCCAGGCGAATTGAATTCACGGTCGTTCCCTCGGAAAAAGCGCAGGATCGACAACATGCTTTTAAAATACGTGTGGAATCGGAAGGCGAGCTCTACGTTCGTGTCGCAAAAGGAGTGCGCGCATTCGGTGATTATCCTTTAGCCGAAGATTACAACGCCGTCGTTGCAGTGCCGCAGCTTCCGAGTGAAGTGCAGATCGAAGGTCAAGGAGGTCTGCTTGCGCTCAACGGCGACAGGAAATTGTCGATCCGTTCACGCGCTTTGCCAGCGGTCGAATTTGAAGTCGCGCGGGTCGCCGCCACTCAAATCAACCATCTCGTTAGCCAGACCGAAGGGAAATTCGAAGACCCGGAGTTCCGGGCGCCGCTGTATTTCAACAAGGAAAACATCTCTCGCATTGCGATCGAGCAACAGCCGATTGCGCTGGAAAACAAATGGAAGGCGAATTACTCGGCGTTTGATTTCGCGGAGCATCTCCGCAAACCAGCGGATGGCGGGAGTGAGCGCGGCCTTTTCTTTCTGACCGCACGCGGCTGGGACCCGGTGAAAAAGAAACCGATAAAGTCGGCCAGAGATAGCAGATTCTTGCTCGTCACCGACATCGGAATTTTGACCAAGAAAAATACCGACGGGACCAGCGACGTCTTTTTGATGTCCATCAAAAATGGCCAGCCGATCAATGGCGCCACAGTGGAAATTCTGGGCAAGAACGGCGTGCCGATCCAGACGGCCCAAACGGGCGCAGACGGTCATTGCGCTTTCCCTTCTGTTGAAAAATCGGAGCGCGAGAAAACGCCGGTGGCGTTTGTGGCGCGCAATGGCGACGACATCGCGTTCATGCCGTTCGCGCGCGAAGACCGTGTGCTGAATTTTTCGCGCTTCGAGATTGAAGGAGCACAGAACATCGCGCCGGAAGGTCTGGACGCGTTCGTTTTCACCGAGCGGGGCGTTTACCGGCCTGGAGACGAAATTCACATCGGCACGGTGGTGAAACAGCGAAGCTGGGGCGGCAACCTCAAAGGTTTGCCCATTGAAACCGAAGTGGTGGATGCGCGCGATCTGCCGGTGCAGACAAAGAAACTTACTTTGCCGGAGACTGGCTTTACCGAACTCAGCTATCAAACCGCCAATGAATCGCCGACCGGCCTCTACACGTTCAACGTTTACCTGATCAAAAATAACAAGCGCTCGAGTTTGCTTGGTTCCGCTACGGCGCAGGTGAAAGAGTTTCTCCCCGATCGCATGAAAATCGAGACGCAGCTTTCCAAAGCTGCGCCGCGCGGCTGGATTCATCCCAAGGAAATGCACGCGTCTGTTGCGCTGGCCAATCTTTACGGCACACCCGCGACGGATCGGCGTGTAACAGGCAAGGTTGAGCTCGAGCCGGCGGCATTTTCATTTCCGGAGTTTCGCGACTTCACTTTCTTTGATCCGCTGTTTGATGAAAACAAATCTCGGACGGAGCAAACGGTCGATCTCGGCGAACAGAAAACCGATGGCGAAGGCCACGCGGACTTTGATTTGCAACTCGAACGGTTCGCCGATGCGACTTACGCGATGCGATTCATTGCGGAAGGCTTCGAAGGCGAAGGCGGTAGGAGCGTTACAGGCGATGTCGGCGCACTGGTTTCCGCCCTGCCTTACGTGATCGGCTACAAAGCCGATGGCGATCTGCGTTACATCGAGATGAACAAACCGCGCGGCGTCGATCTAGTCGCAGTGGATCCACAACTCAACCGCATCGCAATCGAAAACATCAGCCTTAACCTCATCGCGCAGGAATATGTTTCCGTGCTGAAGAAGCAGGAAAATGGCAATTATGTTTATGAGTCAGTCCTGAAAGAGCGCCCTGCCAAATCAGAAAAAATCTCGGTGGCAGCAAACGGTTATCATTACGCTCTGCCAACCGAGGAGCCCGGCGATTATGTGCTCGAACTGCGCGACGATCAGAATCGCATTCTCAGCAAGCTGCGGTTCTCGGTCGTGGGTCACGCTGCGATGACCGGCGCCCTCGAGAAAAACGCAGAGCTGCAGATCAAACTTAACGCCAAGGAGTATCGCGCTGGGGATGAAATTGAGTTAAGCGTGACCGCGCCATACAGCGGCTACGGTCTCATCACAATCGAACGGGAAAAGGTTTACGCCTACAGCTGGTTCCAAACCAACACCGCCAGCAGCATCCAGCACATTCGCCTGCCTGAAAATTTTGAAGGCACCGGTTACATCAATGTTGCGTTTGTGCGGGCGCTCGATTCCAAGGAAATTTTTGTCAGCCCGCTCAGTTACGGCGTCGTCCCATTCACTGCCAATATCGAAAAGCGCCGACTCAAGATCGATCTCCAGGCCGCAGCGAAAGCGAAACCGGGCGAACCGTTGCACATCGGCTACAAGACCGACCGGCCCAGCAAGATCGTCATTTTCGCGGTCGACCAGGGAATTCTGCAAGTTACCGCTTACAAAACGCCGGATCCGCTAACCTATCTCTTCCGGAAATGCGCTCTCGGCGTGGAGACGGCGCAGATCGTTGATCTTATCATTCCGGAATTTTCCTTGCTGCGTTCTCTCTCCGCGTTCGGTGGCGACGGCGGCGAAGTTCAAAAATTGAATCCGTTCAAACGCGTCACAGAAAAACCGGTGGTGTTTTGGTCCGGCATTATCGACGCCGACACGACAGCTCGTGAAGTTGTTTATGACGTGCCCGACTTTTTCGACGGCACGCTAAAGATAATGGCGGTCGGCGTTTCAAATGAAACAGCCGGATCAGCCGACCGCGACGCGCTCATCCGTGGACCTTTTGTCGTAACGCCAAGCGTGCCGGTGCTAGCCGCTCCCGGCGATGAATTCGAGGCCGGCGTGACCGTCGCTAACAATGTCGAAGGGTCCGGCGCCGATGCGGAGGTGGAGCTGCGCGCCGAGACATCTCCGCAATTGTCGATCTTGGGAACGCCAACCCAAAAATTGCGAATCGCAGAAGGACACGAGCAAAGCGCGAAGTTCCGCTTCCATGTCAACGACATGCTCGGCTCCGGCGAAATAAAGTTCGTCGCGCGCCGAAATGGGATCGAGACGCGTCGCCGCGCTACGCTGAGTGTTCGTCCGGCCGTTCCCTACGCGACCGATGTTCGCAGCGGTAATTTCAAAAAAGGACACGTGGACGTCCAAATTACACGGGCGATCTATTCCGAGTTCGCCAAGCGCGAAGCCGCTGTCGCGGCCATGCCGCTGGGACTCGCGCATGGTCTTTATGTCTTTCTAAAAGATTTTCCTCACGGTTGCAGCGAACAGATCACGAGTGGCGCATTCTGCCGGCTCCTGCTTTCGGATGAAGCCGACTTCGGACTCAACCGAGCGGAGGTAAACACACAGCTTGAAAAAACGTTCGCGACTCTGCGACGCCGGCAGAACGATCAGGGCGCGTTCGGTTATTGGGCGCCGGAAACAGATCAGAAGATCAGTTTCAATTCGGTTTACGTGATGGATTTCTTGAGCACGGCGAAAACAGCCGGCTTTGCGCCGCCCGCGGACATGTTCGCAAGTGGCTTGCGCTACTTGCAAAAGATGGTCACGCTCGAGCCCTCGACTCTGGCCGACGCGCGAATCATCGCCTACGGGATTTACGTGCTCACGCGCGAAGGTGTCGTAACGACCAATTACATTCTTAATCTGCGCGATTATCTCGATCAGCATCAGGCCGACATATGGCAAAATGATGTAACCGGCGTTTATCTCGCGGGCGCGCTCAAACTTCTGCACAAAGACAAAGATGCAGACGATTTGATCGGCGCCTACAAGATCGCCAATGATTCGAGCGGGGATTACGATGACTTCTGCCAACCGCTCGGAGCGAACGCGCAATACATTACCGTACTCGCCCGCACGTTTCCGGCGCGTCTCAAAGGAATTTCGGCTGCGGAATTTGAGCAAATTCTGCAGCCGATCGGGCGCGGGGAATTCAACACGCTCTCGGCCGCTTATGCTGTTTCGGCCCTGAAATCGTACTCACACGCCATCGCGCAAACGCTGCCCGTACTCAGCATTGGTGAAATTCACAAAGACAAGCGCGAGGTTGCCCTAACGAGCGGTGCGAAATTGCTGCAACGGACTAGTTTTTCGAAAGACGCGATCGCGCTTCGCTTCAACAGCGCTGGAAAGCTCAGCGGCCCGGGCGCCTTTTTCCAGGTGGTGGAAGCTGGATTTGATCGACATGTTCCAACGCAGCCGGTCACCGCAGGCCTGGAAGTTCATCGCGAGTTACTCGACAAGAACAATCAGCCGGTCACGCGGACGAAACTGGGCGAACCGATTCATGTCCGTCTGCAGGCGCGAAGCGTAGGCGATGATTCCGTCACCAACGTTGCCATTATCGATCTTCTCCCCGGCGGGTTCGAAGTTGTCGGGACATCTTTGCAACCCGGCGTCTCGACAATTTCTGGCGTCGATTATGTCGATGTTCGCGAAGATCGCGCCGTCTTTTACGCGACTGTTTCCAGCAGCGTACTCGAGATCAATTATCAGATTAAATCATCTAATCGCGGCGAATTTACGGTGCCGCCTATTTTCGCTGAATCGATGTACGAGCGGGCCATCAAAGGCCGCGGCGTTGGAGGAAAGATCACCGTGACGGAGTAGCCCCCTTTCGAGTTAGAGAAAATGAAAACGATTGGGCAGTATAAGAAAACGTTGCTCGCGTTCTCGCTTCTTTGCACGGGTGCCGCTGTTACCTGGATCGCGCTGCCCAGGCCGCCATTACTCGATGGAATCTCATTCTCGCAATGCGTTCGCGATCGCAACGGGAAACTGCTTCGCATCACTTTGACGACGGACCAGAAATATCGGGTCTGGACTTCTTTGCCAAATATTTCTCCCGCGCTGATCGATGCCACTCTCCAATTTGAAGACAAATACTATCGGTATCATCCGGGAGTTAACCCAGTCGCATTAGTGCGGGCGGCATTTGGTTTGCGACCGGGCGGGGCACGCAGCGGCGCTTCGACCATCGCCATGCAACTGGCGCGGTTGCGTTATCATCTCCTTACCCGCACTTTCAGGGGAAAGTTTGTTCAGATTGTTCGCGCCCTCGAGCTCGAGCGGCATTACTCGAAATCCCAGATTCTTGAAGCCTATCTGAATCTCGCGCCCTATGGGCGAAACATCGAAGGCGTCGGGGCGGCAAGTCAGATCTATTTTGGCAAGAGCGCCGGGCACTTGACGACGCCGGAAGCAATTTCGC
>Ga0193707_1000125_pt1 | contig 21017 bp, 14 predicted proteins | sample U3c2metaG_FD_143043 | JGI IMG/M metagenome (GOLD analysis project Ga0193707, IMG submission 143043) | Soil microbial communities from a riparian zone of the East river system, Colorado, United States - U3c2 | ecosystem: Environmental > Terrestrial > Soil > Riparian zone | place: USA: East River... | reverse complement strand
CAGTCAGCGGCGGCAGATGATAAAAAATCGAATGCAGGTGATGTGTTTTAAGCTGGCGTTCCTGCACCAGATACATCACGCCCGCTATGCAAGCCAGCGCGAACGCGCCATAGGCCACGAGAGAAATGGATGCATGAAATTCCAGCCATGGGGCCGCCGGCACCTTAACCGGGTGACGAATGTCGATCCGCGCAAGCAGCGCAAATCCCTGTAGTAAAACCACCAGCGGCGCGGTAAAGGCGCCCATGAGCGACAGCCTATAAGCCGGGCCGACGAGCATGTAGATCGCCGCAACCGACCACGCAAGAAAGATAAAAACCTCAAATAGGTTCGTGAGCGGACAGCGTCCCAGCTCGTGCCCGCGCACCGACAAGAACGCCGTCTGAAAAATGAATCCCAAACCGACGGCAAAAAAATTGAATCGCATCGGCCGAAACATCCCGGCACGCAGCTCAATAACCGTGTGCAGGACCGCTGCGAGAAAACAGAGCGTCGAAACGATGAGTAGATATCGATCCACCGGGACAGCTTTATCTTAGATTGCTGTCCCGACTTGGCAATGCTGCATCGTTTTTCGGCAGGTGTCTGGCGAGCACAATCGCGATCCTTGCTTTTGGCTAGCGATTACTCACGGACTACCCGGATTGACGCCTCACTGCAACCAGCTAGCGTTCGCGCCAATGGCCACGCCGATCATCGAGAAGCTCCATGCGGCTGTGCGCAATGTGCCCGATTTTCCAAAGAAAGGGATCGTGTTTAAGGATATTACGCCCGTGCTGAATGATCCGGAGTTGTTCCATGCATCGATTGATCTCTTTCTGGAGCGGTGTCGCGGCCTGACAATCGACAAAATCGTTGGGATTGATGCACGTGGGTTTCTTTTTGGATCGGCGGTTGCTTATGAACTTGGCGTCGGTTTCGTTCCGATTCGCAAACGCGGCAAGCTTCCCTGTAAGACAGAGATCGCTAAGTACTCGCTCGAGTACGGCGAAGCTGAAATGGAGATGCATATCGATGGTATAAACGCAGATGAACGGGTTGTGCTGTTAGATGATTTGCTCGCGACCGGCGGGACTTCTGCTGCCGCGGCCGTCCTCATCCGTAACGCCGGTGGGCATCTGCTGGAAGCACAGTTTCTAATTGAGTTAGAATTCCTCCAGGGGCGCAAACGACTCGAGCCAACGCCGGTCACGTCATTTTTGAAATACTGAGTTGATTGCAGCGCAATCGGGATCGCGCCTGCTGTGTTACACGCTCTCTCACGGTGTCCATTCCGATCCCGCACTCGCGGGAGAAGAATCTCGCATCAATTTTGCCTCGATGTTCCCAAACCGAATTAAACCAGAGATGTTTCGTTTCGCTCAATTCGCCACAGGACGAATCCGCCGTGGCGGACATGACAGCGTCACTTATGAGATGACTTTTAGACAACGAATCCTATTTCTGACGAGATGCACATTTTGGATTTTGGATTTCCAATTTTACATTACGCGTAATCGAGGTTGGCGATGACAATGTCCCGACATCTGGAACAAGTTTTGGCTCACGCCGAAAGCCGCCTTGCCGCCACTGGGGCCAGACGACCTACAGAAGTCCTCCCACTTTACAAAAAGTTTCTCAGGGTGGAAGAGCATCGCTTACGCCTCAAGCACCAGGCCGGCGGCGGTGGTCGCGAAATTTGCGCGCGTCGGGCTGAACTAGTCGACGTTTTGTTACGATACGTCTTCGGCGGCGCTGCCGCTACTACGCGCGGAAATGGTGAACCCAGAGTTCCGCTAGCGTTGATCGCTCTTGGCGGATATGGCCGCGGCGAGCTTAATCCATTCAGCGATATCGACGTGATGCTTTTGCATCACCAACGCGCAGCAAAGATCTCGCCGGACCTGGAGGAGATGGTGAATCAAGTTCTGTATCTGCTGTGGGATAGCGGCTTCAAGGTTGGACACTCCACGCGCTCGATTAAGGAAGCGATTACCCAGGCCAACCGTGATATGCGCACAAAGACCGCCATGCTCGAGTCGCGATTTCTCGTCGGCGACGGCGAGCTGGCGCGGGAATTTCGTGACCAATTTCGTTCAAAATGCGTTGTGGGGCACGAGCGGGAATATGTCGAAATGCGCATGCGAGATCAGGTCGCCCGGCACAACAAGTTCGGCGACAGCGTCTATCTACAGGAGCCGAACTTGAAGAGCGGATGTGGCGGACTGCGCGATTATCAAAATCTGCTTTGGATGACCTACTTCAAAGAGGGTTCGCTGAGCACCAACCAGCTCGTGGGTAAAGACTGGTTGAGCGAAAGCGATCAGCGACGGATCGAGAAAGCCTACGATTTCCTCCTGCGCTTGCGCACAGATTTGCATTACGCCACCGGGCGCGCCACCGACATACTGCACATCACCTTTCAGGAGGAAATCGCAAGACGGCTCAATTATTCTCCTCGAAATGGACAGCTCCGCGGTGAGACGCTCATGCGGGACTACTACGAGCACGCGCGAAATATCTTTCGAGTAACGGAACGCATCACAGAACAATTTGTGAGCGGGTATGTCACGAGCAAGACACGCGCTCTTTTTAGTTTTCTTCCTTTAATCCGAGCGGACAAAACTCCCATCGGCGACTCTTTTTTTGTGCGGAACAAACAATTACACGCAGCGCGGCGCGATGTTTTTCGCAAAGAGCCCGAGCAGATGATGCGGGCATTTCAGCTTGCACAGGAGCGCGATCTGGATCTGAGCCCGGAACTGGCAGATTTGCTGAGCAGAAGCCTCCGGCACGTCACCCGTACTTATCAATATGCACGCGGCCCACGCGAGATCTTCAAATCGATTCTATCAGAAAAAGGCAAAGTAGGGCGCATCCTGCGAATGATGCACCGAGTCGATTTTCTCGGCCGTTATATTCCCGAATTCGGTCAGCTAACCTGTCTGGTGCAGCATGAGTTCCTACATCGTTATACAGCCGACGAGCATACATTAGTATGTATCGACAAACTCGACGCGCTCGCGGAGACGAATGATCCGAAGTTGATTGCTTATCGAAATATTCTTGAGCAACTCGACGACCCGCTAGTTCTCTACCTTGCGCTTCTTTTGCACGACACCGGCAAAGCCGTTGGTGCCAGGCCACATTCTGAAGGAAGCGCGCTCTTCGCCCAGCGCGTGGCTGCCCGTTTGCAGTTATCATCCGAGCAGCGCAAGTCGCTCATCCTGCTGGTTGATCATCATCTTACCCTTTCGAGGACCGCGCAGCAGAGAAACCTTGACGACCCAGCCACAGTGATGGAATTCGGCCACATCGTAAAACATCAGAGAAACTTGAACGCACTAATGCTGCTCACTTTGGCTGATGGTCAGGGGACGAGTCCGGAAGCGTGGTCGGATTGGAAAGAATCGCTCGTTTGGCAATTGTTTCACGAGACCTCGCGTTATTTGGCCGACCGGAAATCGTACTACGAACAAACAAGAATTGAACGCGAAAGCCTGCAGGCCGCCGTCGCGGAAAACCTTTCTCCAGATTACGCCGAGGAAATCGAAGCGCACTTTGAATTCATGCCGGATAATTATTTCCGCGCGAGCGATCTCTCCGAAGTTGTCGAACACCTGAAATTGTTCCGGGGGTTTCTTGAGAATGTTTCCAGAGGCGAGTTTCCGCTGGCTCCGGCAATAGAATGGAAGGTCGTGTCCCAGCAGGGGCACAGCGTTGTCACCTTCTGCACCTGGGAGCGTCAACGGTTGCTGGCAAAAGTCGCCGGATCGTTCTCCGTTGTGCCAGTGAACATTTTGAGCGCTGATGTTTTTCCGCGCGGCGATAACGTGGTGCTTGGTATTTTTCGTGTGTGTGATACCAAAGCTCGCCCTGTCAATAACCCGCGCGACTTCGAGTTGGTGGAGCAAACCTTGCAACGAGCACTCGAAGACGAGAGCTTCGATTTCCTCCCGTTAATTGAAAAAGCAAAGCGCCAAAGCCGTCCCGCTGTACCAGGGATTGAGTTTCCGACGCGCATTTCCATCGATAACAAAACTCATCCGACGTACACCCTTATTGAGATTCAGGCGCCGGATCGAATCGGTTTGCTCTACGATGTGTTGAGCTGCCTTGATCGCGAAAATATTTTGATCCCCCTTTCTCGTATTAATACTCAGGCTGGCGCCGCCATTGATACGCTGTATGGACTGGACGGCTCCACTCATGCCAAAATCACCGATCCCAACCGTATCCAGTTGATTCAGAAGCATATCAAGAACGCAATTCTCAGTGGAGGCACCGCGAAATCGCAGTAAGTAGAAGGCGCCACCATCTGGCATCATTTTGATCTCATGAACGCTCTTATTTTAGGTGCTGGATACGCCACGCGACTTTATCCGCTGACGCTCAAAAGGGCAAAACCGCTGCTCGTGGTGGGTGGCAAACCGATTATCGCATGGGTGGTGGACAATCTTGCGGGTGTTCCCGATCTGGAAACGATTTACATCGTCACAAACGACAAATTTGCAGCTGATTTCGAGGAATGGAGTAGCCGCTATCAGGCTGCTCATCCAGAATTCAGATTCAAAATCGTCAACGACGGCTCCACGAGTGATGAAGATAAGCTGGGTGCGATCGGCGATATCAATTTTGTAGTCACGCGCGAGAACTTGAGCCAAAGCGGTCTCTTAGTCATCGCTGGCGACAACCTATTCACTGAATCGCTGGCGAATTTTGTGGAGCGTGCGAGGAAAACCGACGCAACAGTAGCGGTCTACGACGTCCGGGATTTCGAAGCCATCAAGAAATACGGCAACATTACCGTTGATGCTGAGGGAATCATTACCCGGTTCGAGGAAAAACCGAAGAAGCCTCAGGGAACTCTTGCCGCGATCGCTCTTTACTATTATTCGCCTGCAGTTCTGTCTCTGCTAACGACTTATCTCGCCGCGGGGAATAATCCCGACCAGCCAGGCCGGTTTGTGCAATGGTTGTACCCACGCAAACCGGTAAAGACGTTTCAGATCAAAGGAAAGTGGCTTGATATCGGCAGCAAAGAAACGCTGGAGAACGCAGACGCAATTCTCGCAAGTCTTAAGACTGCATCATAGCCAAGGCGGGCCAGCCACACGGTAGCCTTGGCGAAGCGGGTCATTTCAATCGTCCTTCATCAAACTCGATCAGATCGAAATAAGTCCGAATATCCTTGCGCCGTTCGCCGCCAGCCTCTTTGAGAAAATGGAGGAAACGCGCCTTTTTGGCAGCGGTGTCGGGATGCCGTGAAATCATGGCCTGGTTCCATTGTTCAACTGCTTCGGCGGAATGTTGCGCTCCGTTTTTTTGCACCCACTCTAGAATTGCGTCGTCCTCCTCCAGCCTGTTGGCGACTTCTTCAAATGCGTCGCCATCGAGTTTGAGAAACGCAAGGAAATGTTTATCGAATCCAACGGTTTTATAGTTGTAACCATCAAGTAGTCCTTTGCGGTGCAGCCTGGCCTTATCGATCAAACGCGGCAGATGAACAAAACCGCCCAGTTTCTTGTAAGGACTGCGCGGATGCAGTCTTTCCATGGAGATCGTTATTAAGTCGCAGGAAGAGGCCGCGGCGCGGCGTCTGGAAAATGGGACTCGGTAATACTCGTCGCCACCGGTTCCTGGCCCCGCAACAATTCTCCCTGTGTAATGCTGACGTCCCCGATCACAAGCTGACCGGAAAACATCCCGCCTTTCTCCACAGTGATAGCCCTCGCGGTAACATCGCCTTCAAGTGAACCCTTTTTGTGAACGGTCACCATTGTTTGCGCAATGATCTCTCCCGACATTTTGCCTTTGATTTCGACACTTCCCGCTCGAACTCTGCGGAAGCAGTGAATGTCCGCCTTGCGTTCAACGACGATGTGTTGTGCGCTGATACGGCCGGGAATTTTGCCCGAGAAATTGATGGTCGCAGTGCCGTCGCAATGCAGATTTCCGCGCAGCCTTCCTTCGACTAGGGCGGATCGGCAAACCACGCTGCTGCTCCCCAGATCGCCTTTGCCGGTTAGATGCACGTCGCCGCGTGTTCGAATGCTTCGGCTGAAACCGCTTGTGATTTTGTAGTCACGCAGATCAATATGCGTGCTGCACGCAGGGCAGATTGTCGAGGTCGCCCCGCCACAGACCTGCTGTTTCCGTTTACATTCAAAGCACTCGATAACCGAACTGCGTTGCCGCTTCCAAAAATCCTCGAACCTGCCAAAGATGGAAGGGCTCTCTGGCGGGGGAGTTTCTTCTTTTGTCCGTAGCTTCAGGCCAGGTTTTGGAACAAACGGAGAAAAAGAGCGGCCGCACTGGCGGCACATTGAGCTTTTGGCCGCGGCATATTCCATCTGCTTGAAGCCACAGTGCGGGCATTCCGCACTGACTTTTGCAGGCAACGGATTGGCCACTGGACCCTAAGCCAATATCCCTTTCTCTATGCGCGCGCTCCAAACGCCGCTTTGATCGGCTCGTTAGGCCGCACGACCTCAGGACGCGCTGATGTCACCTTTGCGGGAATCGCTCCGCTGGTGACTTCCGACTTTCCAATGAAAGTTGCTCCCTCTTCGATGGTGAGACGCGCTGCCTTCAAATCTCCCTGTAACGTGCATTTGGATTTTAGCTCGCAGCGCTCGGCCACGGTGATGTTGCCGTGCACCTTGCCATAGACGGTGATCGATTTGGTTTTTATCTCACCCCGAATGTCAGCGTTTTCACCGATTGTTAAAACGCCGTCAGAATTAATTTCCCCTTCGACCTTCCCGTCGATGAGAAGTTCCTTTTGGAACTTGATCGAGCCTTTTATTTCGACATCGCTCGACAGAATGTCTTTGCCCCCGTGATCTGCCATAGGATTTGGATTTGGATTTGGATTATGGATTACTGTTGGTGTTGGTGCTGGTTCTTCGCGACTCGCAAAATGATTGGTGTCATCTGGTTCCGGATTCCGCGGTTCTTCTCGAACCGGCGGCATCGGCCTTTGCGGGACGAATCTTTTGAGCATCTGATAGTAATGTGACACTCGCCGACGCCTGTCAACGGATTCTCGCTCGTGATTGCAAAATTTTTGTTCTCCTATCGTCCAATAGCGACGCGGTAAAGTTTGCACGTCGCATTCTGTGCGGCAAAAACCAGAAACGGCGGCGCCTGGCCGGGCGTTCGATCCAGCACGCGACACAGCGGATGCGGAGGCAACGGCTCCTTCAGGACGGCTTGGGAATTTTGCGCCATGCGTTCGGTATCATACGCAAGAACCCACGCCGCCTCGCGTTTCTTGAGAATTTCGCGCGCTTTTTGTGAATCCTCGCAAAGAAAAAATCGAGCGCTATCTTCGATGCCGCTTAGACTTTCGTGCGAACTTCCGGCGACTCCGGGCTGCCCGCTCCAATAAGCAATCGAGGGCGAAAGCCACCACGGCGCAAGGAACGGGCGTGTCTCTGTCGATTGCAAATTGACAGCGAGGTCGCGTATTTGCACCGCTTCGTTACGCTGTTCCATTCGCCAGGCTAATTGCATTTCGTTTGGCCAAAGCCTTTCATCCCAATCGCGTAAAATCGGAAAGATCGATAAGACGAATGCGATCCAAACTGCCGCGCGTGATTTAATTGGCTCGAGCAAAGCTGGCAGTGCAAGAGCGAAAATCAACGCAAAGAAATATCCCCAGCGCGCCTGCCAGATGGTAAGAAAATAGGTCGCAACCAGAAGAACGTAGATTGATAGGGCGCCACCGCCGGGCGCGCCGTCTCTTCGGTATCTGACGCGCACCCAAATCAAAACTGGCGTGAGCAGCAGAAAATAGCCGCACCAGCGCAACCAGATTACATTTGCCGGTGAGACGTGCGCGAGTTCGCCGATTGTGCTGGCCCAATTTTTGAAAATCGCGTTCGCATGGAAAATCGAGAGCGAGGGGATGCGCCGCTCAATCAAAACCGCCATGGCAATGATCAGAAGAAAACAAAGCCACCCGGCACGCCGAGATCTTGCCAGCAGCGCCTGTCGCTCCTCCAACACGCTCACGACCGTCACAATCAAAAACAAAACCAGCGATTCATAGGCAGAATTCCAAATCGCCAATCCCCACGCGATTCCACTCACAATGCTCCATAGCCGAGACGTTCGCAGGTAGGGGCGATTGACCTCAATCGCCCGCGGCCCATCGCATTGCGAGCTCCACTCCGCGCAAATCGCGATTGTCACCAGCAGAATTGCTAAAGATTGATGATCGGGCCTGCCAAGTTCCGTCCCGTGAACCAGAATGGGACTGATCGCGTACAAGGCCAACGCGACCCAGCGATATCGGAATTTCATTCGGCGCGACCACCACCAGAGAAACCAACCTCCAAGCAGCGCCAGCAACGGCGAGACAAATGCTCCCGCCAAATCCAGCGTGTGCGCCGTGAATGGCTTTAGCAGAAGCGAAAGTCCGAGAATGAGATAATCGAACGGCGCGGTGGTGTGCGGAGTTGTTCCCTCCGGATAATTCTCAAAACTATGATGTCGAACGATCAATCCCGGATTTGCATGGCACATCCGCACGCGCGTCATGCGCGCGTAACAATCCGCATCGACGAAGTAAACGTTGCCGGCGACGAAAACGTCCTCATAATTCGCGCAGCGCGTTGCCAGGATCAACACGCTGAGAAGCGCGATTTCAATTGTGCTCAGGATTGCCCGAATCACGGCTCCATCCCAAGTCCGCAATCCACAATCCGCAATCCGAAATTTTAGCTGACTGACCCGCGAAGGTTCCAGTGTTGGCTGTCGCGATATGCTAGGCTTCAGTCCCCGCAAAACGTAGCTCGTGACAATTATCGAAATCAGATCAATCCGAAACGGCTGGCAAGTGTACGAGAGTCTGGTGTCCAGCCCGTGTTCTTGAATCAAGAAAATGCAATCGACTACGCCACTGGCCGAGCGTGCTTTCGACTCCAACACGGAGCAACGTCACGCTTTTGTGTATCTGCGTGAAAGCCGCTTGATGTGACCCGGGAGGAATTAAGCCCATCTGAGCCTGCTGCCCAAGAGCAGGGTTATTGGAATCGCCATCCCGATAACAGAGCCATAGCTCAGGGTAATTAAAAACTTAGCGGTATCGAGCGCGCGTTTCCAATTCAGTGATTCGCCGACGAGTAAACTCCAGCCGCTTGAATTCCTGTTCGTCCTTCTGAGCGGCGGTGATGTGCTCGCGCGTCGCCAGCCATTTCAATTGCTCCTGCTTGAGATTCTCGCGATCCGGCGGGAAAAGCGCGCCTGCCAGTCTGTGATAGACCCTGTTGAGTTGGGCTTCCTCATTTTCGTATTCGGCCGCTGAATCCTTCGAAACCCACTTAACCGTGTTTACCTCGAACTGCGGTGTGTCGAGATTGCCTTTAACGTTAAAGACAATCTCGAAAGTGTAGGTCACCGCGTCCACTCGCTTTGAAGACAACGGGCCCATCATCACACCTAAGACGACTCGTCTCGGCCGGACGAACACGGGACTCGACACAGATATTTCGTCGTCGGACGCGCTTTTTCCTTTTTTTCCAACCGCAACACCCCGGATCGGTTTTTCGATTTGCTCGGTCACATCACTCGTCTTGTGTTCAGTCGGATTGATCCACGCAACTCTGTCGGTTGTATAACGCGCCTGGTAAATAGCAATCCCGCCGTGATTGTCCGGCGACCATCCGACTTCAAGATGGAAATGGTTCTCACGTCCCTCGGAGCCGGCGAAATAGGTGAAGTCAGGAATAGTCGCCACGATTTTGCCGCTCGCAGTATCAACCAGATAATCTTGGATGTTATCCGACTCTATAAAAGGATCGCCGAGCTTCTCGGGTGCGTCTTCCGGGATTTCGGTTTTCGAAGCCACGTCGCCGTTCTTGTCATCCTTAATTCCCCAAGCCAGGACGTAGGCGCTATCATTGGTTACGGTTTCAGGAAAACGTTTGAAGTGCGCTTGCCCAAAAACAATCGGCGAATGAAGCCAGAGCAAGGCCAGCACGACGCCGGAAATTCTGCCGGACATACCGATCAGATTACTGGTCGTCCTCTGCGTCGTCGATATTTTGTTCGAATTTCTACGCTGAACGTTGCGCGTGGAGCGTTGAGCTGCACGCGAATTTTATCTGGCACTCAACCGAGCGGCGTCCTGCACATGGAAAATCAGATCACCTCCGCGTTTATCTTTGCGGGGCCTAACCTCGTAGGTGTGCGTTGGTCATCGCGACGGCCAACGGTTGGCTTTGCCTCGTAGGCAGTATTTCTTCTAAACCAGGCCGCGAGAATGCCCTTGCAGACATGTTTGTAGTTCGCAAACCGCTCCGCTACGCCCATCTTCTGCCGCTTTCAGACCTCGGTGGGGAAAATCGTTCCGCGTGCCCTGGGCGCGGCGTGATTCTCACTTTGCGTTACGACGACCGCCGAGGCGGAGCGTGGACGATTAGAGCGATTGGGGAACAGCGCCCGCGCCAACGACGATCACTGAAACAATTAGATCTTCGTGACTTCCTTTAACGAAACTTCCTCGATGTTCCCCACCGCTGCCTTTGCGGCAGTCGGTTCGGCCGTCTTATGGGCTTCGAAGTACGCGATCGTGCCTGCGTCGGACTGGTCGATCCGCACGATCACGCCACCGTGGCGGCCGATCTCTTCGTGCACTTCCGATAGGTTCGGGCGGCCTTTGAACGTCTGTTTGTAGAGTTTCGTAGCCATGTTTTCACCTCAGATGGTCTGGAAGCAGCTCTTGCTGCGTCCGTCGAATTCGATGTATTCAGCCTGTGCCTGGACGATAGTGCCGGCGGGCAGACTATTCAACTGGTAGAAGAGGGCGGTGATCCCCTGCTCAAGGTAGGTGAGCGGGTACGTCCACGTAATCGGCTGCGGCGCCGCGCGGAGATACAACGTCACAGTTGTTCCTCCGGACTGGTAGCACAGGAGTATCCTTCGGATCTCGACCGCGTTCTTCCCTTGGTTCTGAACGTACAGCAGGGCGTTCGATCCCGATTTCTGAATCGAGACCACGACCGACGAATTGGGTGTGAAACTAAAATTTTCGCAATTGGTGCAAGCCATAGCTCTCCTCCTTTGAGTTTCGGACTGCTTGCCGTCAGCATGGCCCGCCTGTCTTATGGCGTCAAATCAGGGCTCGGAGTCCCTCATCCGCTGTCTTGACCCTTGGGCGACCGTTGGCCCCTACAACTTTCCACGTAACCTCGCGCCGGGTTTTACGCATTACTCAGGTGAAAGGCCAGAAATGAGTTCTCAATGACGACAAATCAAAGAAGGCCAAAACAGTGAAAGGAAACTAAATAAGATGAAAACAAGAATGATCAGCAAAATCATTTCAGTGAAACGAGCGTTTCATCGATTGCGGCAGTATATTCATTGGATGCGGTCTGGTATCAAATGCTGACCGGCGCATCAGGTGATCGACTGCGAAACTTCACAGCGCGACTTTTAAGCCGCCAGGGCCATGCTTAACCCGTCTAGTACCTGGAGTGGTGGCCCGTACTGCCTGCGCCCCCTGTGGTGGGTTTGGAATTGCCCGTAACGCCGCCACCACCTTTGACGTCTTTTTCTGGCTGCAGGTCACGAACTTTGATGTGTCCCTTTTTCATTCGGCGCCAAACGGACCGGACCACACTCATATTGTAATCTTTGTTTTGTGGCTCCATGGTCCCAATTATTTCGTAGCAACGTTCGCCTTAGGATGTCCAACTGACCCGATAAACGCAAGCATTTTTAGCGCGCTACCACTCCTTGAAATCGCCCGCCTATTGGTGCGTCTCGATCACGTTGCCCTAGCGGATTTAACGCATTTCCGCATCTTTCCGCGTAACCTCGAGCCGGAGTTTACGCACTACTTGTGTGTGCAAAGAAAGGAAAATGGAAATCTATGAACGATCACGACAGCGCAACCATAATCATAACGTTTCTGCTTCTTCTTCCTTGGCTTGGGCGCACCGCAGTCTCGGCGATGGCGGTATGGCGAGCACGCACGGAGTCCCAAACCAAGAAAGCAAAATAAATTGCGCATGGCCGATTGCATTGCTGATTGCGCTTGGCTCACCGTACCACAGCGGATCGAATGGCAGCCCCTGGCCACGGCCGATCGAGTTCACCGTCTGCTTGGCGGTACCGATGCGCATACCGAATTGCATTCCGTGACCGAACTTAAAGTCATGAAAGCCACAAGGCGCAAGCGCGAGACCGAGCGCTGCGTGGTCGGCTTATAGATCAACTATCGTTACATGCTGGAGGGGCTTCCCCCATTGGTCCCGAAGCGAAGGGCCCAGATCACCGTTGGACGGGACGGCGATCTCGCGCAGGCTTACCGATTTTGGCGGGACGTTAAACCGCTGGCCGCTCGCGCGGGCGTGGAGTTGTTCTTGGCTCGTATTCGTCCGCACGCGCGTTACGCGTCAAATTTTGCCGGGACTGCTATAGCTCTATTGCTCTTCGCGCGCGTGGAAGTGTTTCGGGCAAAGCGCAGCCGGCGCCGCGAGCGGCCGGCGTTTCACCCGCCGCCAGATGGATGTCGATTCGAGAAGCGCATTCGCGATCTTCAGCGCAGCCTCCGCGAGGAACGTCGCGCCTTGAGGCAAGCGGACGCGTTTTATCGTCGGCTCGCTTTTCGGTATTTCGAGCCAACTTTGTTGGCACAACCGCGCATATTTCCCACCAAGCGCAAGCAATTGCTTGTGGGTTCCGCGCTCGACGATACGGCCGTGATCAAGTACGAGAATCTGATCTGCGTGCACGATAGTGGAAAGCCGGTGCGAGATTACGATCGAAGTGCGGTCGAACATTAGGGTCTCCAGAGCTTCCTGAATGAGTCGCTCCGTCGTGGTGTCCACACTCGCCGTCGCTTCATCCAGAATCAGAATTGGCGGATCCTTCAACAGCGCTCGCGCAATCGAGAGCCGCTGCTTTTCGCCCACACTCAACTTTACTCCGCGCTCCCCCACCACGCTGCTCAATCCGTGCGGTAGCCGATCAATGAAGGGACGCGCGTTTGCCACCGCCGCCGCCTCCAGCAATTCTTCATCCGTCGCATCAGGCTTCCCGATCTGCAAGTTCTCGCGGATGGTGCCGTTAAACAAAAAGCATTCCTGCGTCACCATCCCGATGTGTTGCCGCAGCGCGCGAATACTGAAATCACGAATCGGACTTCCGTCGACCAAAATCTCGCCGCTATCGAACTCGTAGAAGCGCGTGAGCAGATTGATCACGGTTGATTTTCCCGCTCCGGTCGTGCCGACGAGCGCGACGGTCTCACCCGGTCGTGCGTGAAATGAGATGTCAGTCAACGTCGGCAGCTCATCGGAATAGCTAAAATTGACATGCCGGAACTCAATCTCACCGCGCAATGTATGAGTAAACGTTTCGCCACCCTCTGGCTCCGCCGCTGAATCGAGAATTTCGAAGACGCGTTCGCCCGCGGCCCGTCCTGCCTGCACGAGTTGATTGAGTTCATGCAGTTTCCCTATTGGCTCGTAGAGAAAACTCGCGAGCACAAGAAAAGCGCCAAGATCGCCCAACTGCAAAGCGCCCGACAAAATATCGCGCAACCCCACTCCCACCACTAGCAGCACGCCGAGCGAGCCAAACAAATACATTGAAGAATGGTAAAGTGCCCATACTCGCATGACGACGAGGCTGGCACGCCGCAACTCGTCGCTCTCTTTGTTGAAGCGGCGATCTTCCTCAGTCTCACGTACAAAGCTCTTGATCTGACGAATGCCGGAGAGATTGTCGTGCAGGAGCGAATTCATGGCCGAAGCGGCGTGGCGGTGCAGCCGGTATCGCCGGTGCGTCGTCAGCGTATACCAGAGCGCGCCGCCGGCCAGGAATGGCACCGGCGCCAGCGCGACCAGCGCCAGTTTTGTGCTGAGGTAAAACATCCCCACCACCACCACGACGATCTGCAACACCGCCACCGTGCCTTTCTCGATACCGTCGATGAGGACGCGCTCGACCGAGCTCACATCCTCCAGAATTCGCGTCATCAGATCGCCGGTGGCGCGATTATCGAACCAGCGCAGCGGCAGAGTTTGAATGTGTGAATACAGATCGCGCCGCAGATCGAAAATGACTTTTTGCTCAAAGGTGTTGTTGAGCAAGAGGCGAAGATAGTCCAAGCCTCTCTGAAGCAACATGGCGAAAGCCACGAGAATAAGCAGCGGGAGCAAACGTTCGGAGTGGGGACCGTTGATGACGCTATTAAGAATATATTTCGTCGCCGCAGGGGGAACGATCACCATGAGCGTGCCCGCGATCGCGCAAGCCAGCGTCGCTATCGCAAGCAGCGGGTAGCGTTTTAGATAAGCAAAGACGCGACAGACGGTTTTCATTTCCCTTGGAACTCAGTGACGCGGATAAGATCGACTTATTCACTCATTCGTGATCATAAGTATAGAAGCCTTGCTGCTAGCAACCTATTTGGTGGGTTCTCGTACGGTGATGCAGATGCAATCGAATGCAATCGGATACGCAAAGTTCTACAGCCGGTCGCAGATGCACTGATTCGCGTTTGCGATGAAGCGGCAGCGTGATCGAAACGCACGAACACAAGGGCGATTTCAGGAGTGGTGAAACTCGCTTTTTGATTGTGCTCGCGGGGGCCTGTCAGTGACTAACTACAAGACGCAATGCATGGCTGCTACCGCGAAATCGCCGCCGCCCCGCAACGAAAAGTGATGCTCAAGGGAATAAATACTTTGCGAAATGGTACAGTTCTCCCCGGTCGAAAGATTGGGCGTTGGATGGTGGATGTTTGCCCTGCAAAGCGGTTCTGTAGCTCAGCGGTTAGAGCAGCCGCGACGGCATTTGGGTTGGTCATCCGCGGTTCGCATGATTAAGTTTGGAAACATCACGGGCCTGTAGCTCAGCGGTTAGAGCAGGGGACTCATAATCCCTTGGTCCCAGGTTCGAATCCTGGCGGGCCCAGCCTTTCATGTCCGCGCTGGTGCTCGCCTGCGTCCGGAGTCCAGCCGCGTCGGATACTCGACATATTATTCCGGCACGACGGCTGGTGGATTCATTCTGAAGCGCGCTGGGCCAACGTTGCGACGAGTGGAATCATACCGTTGCCACCGTCGCTGCGCCTTCTTGAATCAGAGAGTCGAGTTTGTTTAGGTCAATCGGCTTTACCAAGTGATGCTGGAATCCTGCCTCGTGGCTCTTACGGATGTCGTCTTCCATCCCGAAACCGGTGAGAGCAATCCTTAGAGCTGGCTTGGACGAGAGGTTCTGTATCAGATCGATCCCGCTTCCATCGGGCAAAGCCAAATCGCTGATTAGCACATCAAATTCCTCGTTTGCGCTTAGATCGAGGGCAGATTGAAAGTTTAGCGCTGATTGCACATGGTAGCCGCGCCGACGAAGCAAATTCGTAAGCGAGCGGTTTGTGTCTTCGTGATCTTCAACAAGCAGAATCCGCATCGGTTGACGCTCCGCCAAAACAGGTGAAACGGCTGGAGCGATTTGAGTCTCAGCCTTTTCGCACGTGGGAAAAACCAGGGTGAACGTCGCGCCTTTATTTCGCCCGGCGCTTTGCGCGGTGATTGTTCCCTTATGCGCTTCCACCAGGGTCTTGCTTATGGCGAGTCCAAGACCCAGGCCTCCGAGCTGAGTCCGGCCGCCTTGTTCGAAGGCATCGAAAATCTTCGGCAGCGCTTCCGGCTCAATCCCCAGCCCTGTATCAGCGATTTCGACCCGAAGTTGTCCTTTGGAATCATTGCTGGTGGAAATTATGATTCGCCCATTCCGCTGCGTAAACTTCACCGCGTTATTTATCAGGTTCCAAAAGATTTGCTGCAGTCGCGCCGAGTCTGCTCGCATATGTACCTTGCTTGCGCCGAGGTTGAGCGAACGTGCCAGATGCTTGCGATCCATTTCCGCCTGGCAGATCTCCAGCGCATTTTGCAATAAAGTATGCGCGTCAACGACTTCAAAATTCAGCTGCACCTTGCCGCGATCAATGCGCGTCAGATCGAGCAAATCATCGATCAGCCGCGCTTCCAGCTCCACATTGCGACGAATCATCTGCAGAGATTCATGAATGTCTTTCGGCAACCCTGGCTCGCTTTCCAGTGCGAGTGCAGAGGCCAGCACGGGCGTTAACGGCGTGCGTAATTCGTGGCTGAGCATGGCCAGGAATTGGTCCTTCGCCAGATTCGAGCGCGCCTTTTCTTCCAACTCAAGGTTTGTCTTCTGCAATTCTGCTGCGAGCGATTGCGACTGTTTGAGCAGGTTTTCTGTTTGCGTGCTTGCTTCGATCGTGTTGAGCACAATGCCGATGATCTCGGTTAATTGGTCCAGGAACGCCTGGTGACTCGGGCTGAATCGCTCGACCGTGGAAAGCTCCATCACAGCTTTTACCTGGCCCTCAAAAAGAATCGGCAGGACCACGATGCTTGTTGGGTGAAATTCGCCCAGGCCGGAACTCACTTTCGCGTAGTTGTTCGGTACATCGGTCAGAAGGATGCGCTGTTTTTCCAACGCCGCTTGTCCCACCAGGCTCTCACCCATCTTGAAGCGATTCTTGGCGCCATTGCCTTCCTGGGCAGCATAGCTAGCCAGCAGCTTAAGCTCCGATTCTCCGTTGGAATTATCGAGCATGTAGAAAGCGCCTTGCTGCGCTGAAACTAATGGAGCGAGTTCGGATAAAACGAGCTTGCCAACGGTTAGGAAGTCGCGCTGTCCCTGCAGCACCCGGGTGAAGTTAGCGAGGTTCGTCTTAAGCCAGTCTTGCTCCTTGTTCCGCAATGTGGTGTCTCTCAGATTGCGGATCATTTCGTTAATGTTGTCCTTGACGAACGCGACCTCGCCTTGTGCTTCCACCTGAATTGAACGGGTGAGATCGCCCTTAGTCACTGCCGTCGCGACGTCAACAATGGCACGAAGCTGGGTGGTCAGATTTGCTGCCAGTCGATTCACGTTGTCCGTCAAATCTCGCCAGGTTCCCGCGGCGCCAGGCACGTTCGCCTGACCTCCGAGTTTTCCTTCCACGCCGACTTCGCGCGCGACCGTCGTGACCTGATCGGCGAAGGTAGCGAGGGTATCGATCATGTTATTGATCGTCTCCGCGAGCTCGGCAATTTCGCCCTTAGCTTCGAGGAAAAGTTTGCGTTTCAAATCGCCGTTTGCGACCGCGGTAACGACTTTCGCGATGCCACGCACCTGATCGGTCAGGTTGGAGGCCATAAAGTTGACGTTATCGGTAAGGTCCTTCCAAGTTCCCGAAACGCCTTTCACCACGGCTTGGCCACCGAGCTTTCCTTCCATTCCCACCTCGCGCGCTACGCGAGTGACCTCATCGGCGAATGACGACAGCTGGTCCACCATCGTGTTCACCGTGTTTTTCAATTCTAAGATTTCGCCTTTAACATCGACGGTGATTTTCTTGGTCAGATCGCCCGTGGCAACCGCAGTGGTCACGGCGGCGATGTTGCGCACTTGTGTCGTCAGATTGGACGCCATGAAATTGACGTTGTCGCCAAGGTCCTTCCATACGCCCGCCAGCCCGCGCACATCAGCTTGTCCACCCAGCTTGCCATCGGAACCGACTTCGCGCGCCACGCGCGTAACTTCCGATCCGAACGAGCGAAGTTGGCCCACCATTGTATTAATCGTGTCTTTTAGTTCCAGAATCTCGCCTTTGACATCGACCGTGATTTTCTTGGATAAGTCGCCCATCGCGACGGCAGTGGTCACTGCAGCGATGTTGCGAACCTGCGCGGTTAGGTTGGATGCCATCGAGTTCACAGAATCGGTGAGGTCTTTCCACGTGCCAGCCACACCAGGCACGCCCGCCTGGCCGCCGAGCTTTCCTTCTGTGCCGACCTCGCGGGCCACGCGCGTGACTTCTGCAGCGAACGACGAAAGCTGATCCACCATCGTATTGATGGTGTTCTTTAGCTCAAGAATCTCGCCCTTGACGTTCACTGTGATCTTTTTCGTGAGATTGCCGGTAGCAACTGCCGTCGTCACGGCGGCGATGTTACGGACCTGCGCCGTGAGGTTCGACGCCATGAAATTCACCGAGTCGGTCAAGTCCTTCCATGTGCCGGCAACGCCTTTCACATCGGCCTGGCCACCGAGTTCCCCTTCCGTGCCGACCTCGCGCGCCACTCGCGTTACCTCCGCCGCGAAGGAGCGGAGTTGATCCACCATCGTATTGATGGTGTCCTTGAGCTCGAGAATTTCGCCGCGCACGTCCACGGTGATCTTTTTGGACAAATCACCCTTAGCCACAGCTGTTGTGACGTCCGCAATGTTGCGAACCTGTGCCGTGAGGTTCGACGCCATGGAGTTTACCGAGTCGGTCAGGTCCTTCCATGTGCCGGCAACGCCTTTCACATCGGCCTGGCCACCGAGTTTTCCTTCCGTGCCGACCTCGCGCGCGACACGCGTTACCTCCGCGGCGAAAGAACGGAGTTGATCCACCATTGTATTGATGGTGTCCTTGAGCTCGAGAATTTCGCCGCGCACGTCCACGGTGATCTTTTTGGACAAATCACCTTTAGCCACAGCGGTTGTGACGTCCGCAATGTTGCGAACCTGTGCCGTGAGGTTCGACGCCATGGAGTTTACCGAGTCGGTCAGGTCCTTCCATGTGCCGGCAACGCCTTTCACGTCGGCCTGGCCACCGAGTTCCCCTTCCGTGCCGACTTCGCGCGCGACGCGCGTCACTTCCGAGGCGAATGATGAAAGCTGGCCCACCATGGTGTTGATGGTGTTTTTCAATTCCAAAATTTCGCCCTTGACCTTGACCGTGATTTTTTTCGAGAGATCGCCGTTGGCCACAGCTGTTGTCACCGCCGCGATATTGCGGACCTGTGATGTGAGATTGGAGGCCATCGAGTTGACCGAGTCCGTTAAATCTTTCCACGTCCCCGAAACCCCCTCGACTTTGGCCTGGCCGCCCAGAATGCCTTCGGTGCCCACTTCACGCGCCACGCGTGTCACTTCCGACGCGAAGGAACGGAGCTGATCCACCATCTTGTTGATGGTGTCCTTCAATTCGAGGAATTCGCCGCGGACGTCTACAGTGATTTTCTTCGCCAGATAGCCATTCGCTACCGCTGTTGTCACTGCCGCGATGTTGCGGACCTGCGAAGTGAGATTCGACGCCATGAGATTGACGTTGTCGGTAAGATCTTTCCAGGTGCCCGCAACGCCTTTGACTTTTGCCTGGCCGCCGAGCTTTCCTTCGGTGCCTACTTCGCGAGCCACACGCGTCACTTCCGAGGAAAAAGCGCCAAGCTGCTCGACCATAGCGTTTACCGTCTTGGCCGTACGCAAGAACTCTCCTTTGAGCGGCTGTCCTTCAATCTCAGTAGCCATCGTTTCGGATAGATCCCCCTTCGCGACCGCACCGATGACACGCGCCATTTCACTCGTGGGACGGAGCAGATCCTCGATCAAAACATTGACGCATCCGATCGCATCGCCCCAAGACTCTGACACGTCGCTCAACGATGCGCGTTGCGTGATTCGGCCTTCCCTTCCAACCACACGCACGATGCGTTCCAACTCCTGCGTCATGCGCTGATTGGTTCTGATCACATCGTTGAACGTGTCCGCGATCTTGCCGGCGATACCTGTCCAATCCTCCGGGAGTCGCGCGGAAAAATTCCCGCGTTTAAACGCCATCAATGCTGCAAGCAATTGCTTCTCATCGAATTCACTTCCGTTAGTCTCCGAGCGACTCCGTCGGCGCATCTTTTTAGTAACGGGCGCTTTCTTCATAAAAGGGGTGCCTTAGAAAAATCGGCTTATCTTCGCCGTTGCGAATCCGACGCAGAACATGAGACGTTTCATATTCCAGAGCCGTAGAGTAATCGCCCAATCTAGCACGCCAAGCCGCATTTTCTTCCAACAAAACCACTTCGGACGCAATTAGTCGCGAAAAAAAGGCACTCGTCGCGGGAATTCCCCTGGATGCTACGGGATGAAACACCCGGCCGCGGAACGGCTGGATCCAAAAACTGCTGTATAAGCCTTTACCGACCTTACTCGTGCTTTCTCGCACAGGCGTTGAACGCGGAAGCGAGAGCAGGGACTTCCTGCTCACTAGCGCACAGGGAATGTCGCTAAGCTGCGCAACCGGAAGCCAAAAATAATCGCCAGGACTCCGAACACGATCGCGTACGAGCCGATGAGCCACACAAGAGCCAGAGCACCGGGGATCGGGTTCCACAAAAGCATGACCGCGAAGAGAATTGAAGCCAGACCCATAAGGATGAGAAACCATTCACCTTTGATTTCCCGGCGCAGCTTGATTGCCAGCGCAATCTCTGTTGCACCGATCATAAGCGCCCACGCCGCTAAATGACCAGCGCCAGTGCGGTTATCCGAGGGGCATGAAACGTGAGGAATCCGATGATAATCCCGAGAATTCCGATGATTAGATGGAATCCCCACTCTGGATCGGAAGCACGATGCCCAATCGCACCTACAACGCGGAAGACACCGTCGACGAGCACCCAAGCTCCAAACAACAGCACCAGGACCGCGACTGTTAAGCCAGGATACACGAACGCCATTACTCCGAAGATAATCGCAGCGACACCCCTTAAGACCGGAATCCACCAATGACGTTTTAAGGTTTCGATAAGCATTCCAGTCTTTTAAAGATCGGTTTGCCGTGAGGCAAGCCAGTTTTGACAAATGGCTTAGAAAACGGTCGTCCAAGCCGCTAGGATTGGCCGATGATTAAAGCCCGCACTTTGTGCCGGCTTCGGTAATGCTGGAACGAGTTCGAAGTAGAGAGGCCAAATAGGTGTCGGTGTACGGCGCGCCATTGATTCGCGCCAGGTTCGTGGGGGTTTCAAGCCGTGAGAACAAGGCGTACGCGACCTTCGTTCGCGGAACAGCTTTTTCACCGTAACCGGACGGAACGTTGCTTGACCAAAAACGGACATATTCCACGCCTGCGCGATTTTCTCTCCCGAGAAAAATCGTGGAGTGCCCGTGCTCGTTCTTGCCGACTTGGCGCGACCAAAAGATTTTCATGAAATCGCCGGGCTTCGCCTGATCGAAACTAT
>Ga0193707_1000122_pt1 | contig 21485 bp, 15 predicted proteins | sample U3c2metaG_FD_143043 | JGI IMG/M metagenome (GOLD analysis project Ga0193707, IMG submission 143043) | Soil microbial communities from a riparian zone of the East river system, Colorado, United States - U3c2 | ecosystem: Environmental > Terrestrial > Soil > Riparian zone | place: USA: East River... | reverse complement strand
TGATTTCTGGCAGGGTGTGGACACAACACGGCGGTCGACCCCGGAGGTGACGGAACGCCTTCGGGTCCAGCGGCGCAGGTATGGCTCACGACCGCGGACCAGGCGCACTTGCTCTCCCAGCAACCCGACGTCGTCATCCGCTCCGGTGGCGACGCATCATCAGTCGTCATCGACGTAGACGAGGGAACGAGCTATCAGGAGATGGTCGGTTTCGGTGCTGCGATGACCGATGCGTCGGCGTATCTGATCCAGCACAAACTCGGCGCCCAGCACGATGCCATTCTCCACGAGCTGTTTGGCCGCAATCCTGGCATCGGACTGAGCTTCCTGCGGGTCCCCATGGGCGCGTCGGATTTCTCCACGCACGACTACAGCTACGACGATATGCCGGCGGGCCAGACCGATTCCACGCTCGCTCACTTCTCCATCGATGAAGATCGCGCCGATAAGCTCCCCGCGCTCAAGGCAGCGCTGGCGATCAACCCGCAGCTCAAGCTGGTTGGATCACCCTGGAGTCCACCAGGCTGGATGAAGACAACTGCAAGCCTCATTCAGGGCACTTTGCGCCCGGAATTCTACGATTCCTTCGCACAGTACTTTAGCAAGTTCGTCGAGGCGTACACGGCGGAAGGGGTACCGATCTTCGCCGTGACGATGCAGAACGAGCCTGCGTACGAGCCCGCGGATTACCCAGGGATGCGGCTCGATCCGCCGGTTCGCGCCGAGGTGATTGGCAAACACGTCGGGCCGATCTTCGAGAAGAACGGCATTCAGGCATTGATCCTCGATTGGGATCACAACTGGGATCTCCCCAGCTCCCCGCTTGCTGTGCTCGCCGACAGCGCGGCCCGAAAATATGTGAGTGGCGTTGCCTGGCACTGCTATGCCGGCAGCGTAGGCGCCCAGGAGAACGTGCATGCGGCGTATCCCTCCAAAGATGCCTACTTCACCGAATGCTCTGGTGGTGGATGGGCACCTGTGTTCGGGGACAACCTGAAGTTTTTAGTGGGTGAGCTCATCATCGGAAGTACCCGGGGGTGGGCGAAGGGTGTGGCGTTCTGGAATCTTGCGCTCGACGAGAACGCGGGCCCCCACTTGGGCGGGTGCGGCAACTGCCGCGGCGTGATCACGATCAACTCGGCCACGGGCTTTGTCACGCGCAACGTGGAGTACTACGCGCTCGCCCACGCCAGCCGGTTCGTCAGGCCCGGGGCACACCGAATCGCGTCGACCACCAACGTGAGCGGGCTACAGAGCGTCGCCTTCAAGAACGCAGACGATGGCTCGAAGGTTCTGATTGTTCTCAATAGCGCATCGGCCGAGGTATCCTTCGCCGTGCACTTCGGAGAAAAGGCCATTCGATACGCGTTGCCTGCCGGCGCCGTAGTCACGTTCACATGGAACTAGGGCAATTCTTGGGCATGAAACAAGGAAGGTCGCGACGCTTCGCCATCGCGTCCGCGATGTAAAATGAAAACGGGGAGCCAGTGATGGCTCCCCGTCTTGTTTTCGTTGTACCGCTCACAGCCACACGCCGGCCCGCTCACAGCCCCCGGCCGGTAGTCATAAGTTGCTTTTGAACTACGCGACCTCAGCCATCTCGAGCGGTGCCGGCGGCTCAACAGCCTCCGCCGGAACGAGCGCGATCTTGAGCACCTCGCTCAACGTCTCCACCGGATGGAAGGACAGCGTCTTCCGAACCTCCTCTGGAACGTCCTCGATGTCCGCCTCATTCCCCTTCGGGATGATGATGGTCTTGATCCCGGCGCGATGCGCTCCGAGAACCTTCTCCTTCAGACCACCAATCGGCAGCACCCGGCCACGGAGCGTGATCTCGCCCGTCATTGCTACGTCCTGCCTCACCGGACGATCCGCCATCTCCGACACGAGCGCCGTCGCGATAGCGATTCCGGCCGACGGACCATCCTTTGGAATGGCGCCCGCGGGCACGTGGATGTGCGCTTCGATCGCGCCCAGCCTGTCGCGTGGAATCCCGAGGCTGGAGGCGTTGTTCGTCGCGTAAGTAAATGCCGCGCGCGCCGATTCCTTCATCACGTCGCCGAGCTGGCCCGTGAGAATCAACGATACCGGGCCTCCGGGACCGACCTGAGTTGTTGCATCGGCCTCGCGGCTACCGTAATACCGCCTGATCGATGCCTCGACGAACATGATGTCTCCGCCCATCGGCGTGTAGTACATCCCCGTCGCGATTCCAACCTCGCTCTCCGGCAACGCATGCTCCGGATGGACGCGCGGCCTGCCGAGTAGCTCTCTCACGGTTTCGGCGTCGACCTTGTGCTCGACCTGTTCGCTCGACGCAATCTTGCGCGCGAGCTTGCGCGCCACGGCGCCGATCTGACGCTCCAGCTGTCTCACCCCACTCTCGCGAGTGTAGTTCGACACCACGGACATAATGGCGTCTTCGGTAAAGCTGATGTCTTTTCCGCTCAGCCCCGACTCCTCGAGCTGCCGCGGCAACAGGTACTTCTTCGCGATCTCGGCCTTTTCCTTCTCCGTGTAGCCCGCGAAGTCCACGACTTCCATGCGGTCGAGCAGCGGTCCGGGGATATTCTGCACAAAATTCCCGGTCGCGATGAACAGCACCTCACTCAGGTCGAACGGGATGCCGAGGTAGTGGTCCGTAAATGTGTCGTTCTGGGCGGGATCCAGGACTTCGAGCAACGCGCTCGACGGATCACCCTGATACGACGTTCCGAGCTTGTCGACTTCGTCGAGCAGGAAGACGGGGTTCTTCGTCCCGGCCTGCTTCATCCCCTGGATGATTCTGCCCGGCATCGCGCCGACATACGTACGACGGTGCCCCCGGATGTCCGCCTCGTCGCGGGCGCCGCCCAGTGCAACCCGGACGTACTCGCGGCCAAGCGATCTCGCGATCGATTTCGCGATCGATGTCTTGCCAACACCCGGCGGTCCGATGAAGAGAAGGATCGGTCCCTTTGCCATCGCCCGTGACTTGGCCTCGACCTTGTCGGTAATCGGCCGGTCGCCCTTCTCGCCAACGGCTAGCGAAGGCGTCGCATCGTCCTTGTTGGCGAAAAGGCGGGCGGCCGGCACTTCACCGGTCTTCTCGACTTCGTCCGCCATCTGGGATGCGCGCAGCTGCCTTACGGCTAGAAACTCCAGGACGCGATCCTTCACATCCTTGAGCCCGTAGTGATCTTCCTCGAGCACAGTCTCGGCGTGCTTGAGATCGAGCTGGTCATCGGACCGCTTGTTCCACGGAAGCTCGGCGATCCACTCGAGATACGTGCGAATCACCTGTGCTTCCATCGACTCGCGGCCGGCTCTCTCGAGCCTTCCGAGCTCGCGCTCGACTTCGCCGCGCGCGACTTTCGGCAGCTCGAGCTTCGCGAGCTTGTCGCGAAGCTCCGTGATCTCCTTGCTCGAGTCGTCGTCGCCCAGCTCCTTCTGGATCGCCTTGAGCTGCTCGCGCAGATACATCTCGCGCTGCCGCTCACCCAGCTCCTCCTGAACCTGCGACTTGATGTCTTCCTGCGCCTCGAGGAGGCCAACCTGCCGCTGCACGTGGACGAGAACCCGGCGTAGCCGCTCCTCCACACTCAGCGTTTCCAGAAGTCCCTGCTTTTCAGCCACGGGAAGCTCGATATAGCCGGCAACCAGGTCGGCAAAACGGCCCGGCTCGGTGACGGAATCGAGCACCTGATGAACGACTTCCTCTGGCAGTCCTCTGCGCTCGCCGAGCTCAGCCGCCCGCTCACGCGTCTCTTTCTGTAACGCTGTGAAGGCAGGATCGTTCTCAGTTTGAGGAGTCATCTCCTCTGCGGGAACGGTCACAGCGCTCAGGTAGCCGTCCGCCGTAGAATACTGAAGGGCGGTCGCGCGCTGCTCGCCTTGCAACAAAAGCTGTACGCCGCCGAGCCCACGCTGGATCTGACCAATGCGCGCAATGACGCCCATCGAGTACAGAATGTCCGCCGTAGGCTCCTCGGTGTTGTCGCGCTGTGCGACAGCGAACACAAGGCGGTCCCCCTTGAGGGCCGCCTCGATCGCACGAAGGGTTGAAGGCCGGCCCGCCGCTATCGGCTGGGTAAGGCCCGGGAAAATCACAGTCCCCCTCAAAGGGAGAACAGGTAATGTTTGTCGCTGTGCCATTGTCATTCCGAGGACAAGATTCTTATTTAGATACTACTCCAGAGCGCTCCCTTACTGCATCTTTTGCTCTCGTGGTTTTACGCCAGCACGGCACGAATCGCAACGCGGGACCTGCTGAATTGACGCGGCCAAATGCCAATTAGTCCAACCGACGAGCTCGGTACACATGTGGCTCAGGTCCTCTCTGCAAACTATGAGCTAGAGAGCGAGGTCGGTCGCGGCGGTATGGGCATCGTGTATTGCGCCCGGGACAGGCGTCTCAAGCGCGAGATCGCGATCAAGGTCCTGCCGCCGGAGCTGAGTTTCCGCGCCGACATCCGCCAGCGATTCCTGCGCGAGGCGGAGACCGCCGCGCAGCTCAATCACCCGAACATCGTTCCGATCTACACCGTCGAAGAAAAGGACAATCTCGTCTACTTCGTCATGTCGTATATCAAGGGCGACAACCTCGGCCAGCGCCTGCAGCAGCACGGTCCGATAGCGCCGGTGGAAGTGCGGCGCATTCTACGCGAAGTCGCCGATGCGCTTTCATACGCGCACAACCGCAACGTCATCCACCGCGATATCAAGCCGGACAACATCATTATCGATGAAGAGACGGGTCGCGCCATGGTGACGGACTTCGGCATCGCGCGCGCCCTCACCGACAGCGGCGACTCGCGGCTCACGGCGACGGGAATGGCCATCGGAACTCCGGCCTACATGTCTCCCGAGCAGTCAGCCGGTGATAGCGCGATCGATGGACGCAGCGATCTCTACTCACTGGGCGTGGTCGGCTACCAGATGCTGTGCGGGCAGCCACCGTTCGTCGCCAACAACACGCCTTCCATGCTGGTGAAGCATCTCTCCGAGAAGCCGATCCCAGTGGACGAGCGCTGGCCCGACCTGCCCCAGGATCTCTCGCGCGCCGTGATGATGTGCCTGGAGAAGGATCCCGCCGATCGCTTTCCGAACGCGGCCGCCTTCGCGGTCGCGCTCGACGGTGGCTCGATGCCGACGCTCGCGACACGCGCCTCCGCTGCCGCATCCACGGCGGGAACGCGGGCCAATACGCGCGAGCGAGAAATCACGGAGCCCCTGCGGGATCGCTACACGCCACCGACGCAGTCACCGTACACGCCGTCTCAGCCCAGCGCGGAGGAGTTGAGCAAGTGGAACGCGCCGATGGTTGTGTCGTTCCGGCGCAAGCTGGCGCCCTATCTCGCCGTAAACGCGATCCTCGTTCCGATCTCGCTCTTCTCGAATCACGACTTCATAGCGCTCACTGTCATCTGGACCGTGGCTCTGGCGTTCAAGTACTCGAAGCTGTGGGCCGCGGGTTACGATTGGCACGACGTGTTCCGCCAGCCACGCGAACGCCTGCTCTTCGATGTTGCGGCCGAGACTATCGACGATGCCCGGGCGCTGTTCGACGACAAGAAGCGCGCTCAGGTTCGCGCGCGCGCGCGATCGCGCGGGCAGGGCATGTTCTCCCCGATCTCTCCCCTGCCGACGATGCAGCCGTTTCAGCCCTACCCGAGAATTGGTGGCCCGACGACGAGCCTCAGCCCGATCCCGGCTGGATCGCCCGCGCCGTTCGCGGACTCCCGGTATGGATCGGCCATTCGCGAAGCGGAAAGCGATCATCGCGAGATCCATCGGCAGCTCCTCAACATGCCGCCCGATGAGAGAGAGCAGATTCCGGAAGTCGCGGCATCCGCCGACGCCGTGTTCAGAAAGGTGCAGCAGCTCGCGCTAACGCTATCCGACATGGATCGCAGCGCCGGCCGTGAGACGCCCGAGAGTGTCGAGAGAGAGATAACCATGCTCGAGTCCCAGGCGAATCCGCTCGACTACAGCGCGAGCGAGGGACGAGTGCGCCGTCTCGCGATGCTGCGGCGCCAGCGCCGCGCCATCGCGGAGATCGGGCGAAAGAAAAAGGAAGCCCAGGAGAAGCTGGACAACTGCCGTCAGCTCCTCAGATCAATGCGCCTCGAGCTGGTGCGCTTCCGCACCGGCGGTCTCAACGCCCAGCCGACTGGCCTTACCATGGTCACTCAGCAGGCACAGAGCGTGGTGAGGGAGATGGGTTACCTCTCCGACGCCAACGCCGAGATCAACGCGCTCTGACCCCGGGCGCGTCGCGCCCACACGATACCAGAAGAAGATGAATTCGGCACGGATAGGAGCGATCGCGCTCTTTTCGGTTTTGCTCGCCTGCCAGGGAGAGAAGGGCGCTCAGAGTGGTGACTTGTCGCCTGTGTCGGGCGGCAACGCGGCCGCTTCGTCCACGCCGGGAAGAACTGAATCAGTACCGCCCGTCGCTCACGTTCCCACGCCCGACACCCTCCGCGGTCTATATGTGAATCGATGGGCGGCGCTAGGCAGCAAGCTCGATCGACTCATCCGGGTCGCCAGGACGACCGAGATCAATGCCCTCGTCATCGACGTGAAGGATGATCGCGGATTCGTGCTTTATCGTTCGAGCGTCCCGCTGGCGCGTGAAATTGGCGCCGACACCGCCGACGGCCACTGGATGTCGCGCTCGAAGCTGCGCGCCGTTCTCGATACGATGACGGCGCACGGCATCTATCCGATCGCGCGGATCGTCGTCGCCAAGGATCCACTCCTCGCCCAAAAGAAGCTGGATCTCGCGATCAAGCGGAAATCAGATCTCAAGCCCTGGCTCGACAAGAACGGCCACCCGTGGCTCGATCCGCACCAGCGCGTCGTCTGGCAGTACGCCGCCGACCTCGCGCGCGAGGCCTATGATGTCGGCTTCAGCGAAGTCCAGTTCGACTACGTCCGCTTTCCCGACGAGAAGCGGCTGATCAACGAGACCGTTTATCCTTTGGCAAACGGCCGCACGCGCGCGCAGGTCATTCGCGATCAGCTTGGCTTTGTTCGCAACGCGCTCAAGCCGCAACACATGCGGGTCACCGCCGATGTCTTTGGACTCACGGCGACCGACACCACCGACATGGGAATCGGCCAGCGATGGGAGATGTTCGTCGACCAGGTGGATGTCGTGCTGCCGATGATCTACCCGTCGCACTTCGCGCGCGGCACCTACAAGCTTCGCAATCCCAACGCGCATCCATACCAGACGATCGCGCACGCACTCAAGGACGCGATCGCCCGGAGTGATTCGATTCCCAACGCCGCTCTCATCATCCCGTGGTACCAGGACTTCACGCTCGGTGCCCCCCGCTATGAAGCGGCGCAAATTCGAGCCCAGATGAAGGCTGGATACGACAACGGGTTCCAGAGCTGGATCCTCTGGAACCCGAAGAGCAACTACACGGTCGCGGCCCTGGAGCCGCGGTCGTAGCTGGGCTTAGCTGCTGCCGTTGCGGCGACTTTCCATGCGCGCCTTCATCTCGGCCAGATTCTTGTCGAACGTCGTCTGCTGATCGGCGGTGAGGATCGCGCGGATCTCGGCGGCCTGCTTGTTCTGGAGATCCATCATCTTGGTGCGCGTCGCCTCGTCCGGCTGGGCACCAGTGGCCTGCGAAGCTTTGCGAAGCTCCAGCTGCTGCGGCAGATACTTCTCGCGGATCGTCTTGACCTGATCCTTCTGAGCATCCGTCAAGTTGATGTCCTTGAGCAGCATTCCGCTTCTTTCGCCACGGCCCTGGCCTTGGCCCTGACCCTGAGGTGGGGCGCCTTGGGCAGCTGCGACCGATGTCATGCCAACGCAGAGGGCAACAGCCAGCGTGGCGGTGCGAATAGCCTTCATCCTTCTCTCCTGGAGATGTGTGTTTGACGCCGACCTGGCGCCACGGATGTTATACGCCATAGATCAAGAAAAGGTTGGAGTGCGTTGAACCCTCTCGTTCTGTTGCAGTTCCGACCCTCTAACCCATTCTCCTCCAGCGACTTAGCGTCCCGCCCCTAGGCGCCGGACCGAAATCGTGCTATTCTTCCCCGCTGCCGGCGGCTCATCCAGTTGCCGGCTTTGAGTATTGCTCCTTTCAGCGTGCCGAGCGCCGCCTGTGACTGCACCCAGTACCGCCGTCGAACCAGCCCCAACGATAACAGCATCCGCCCCGGAGCCAATCTCCTTTCCGTTGAGTTGGCTGCTCGAGCACGCGTCGCCGCCCATCAAGTACCGGGCGATGACCGAGGTCGCACGCACCGCTGACCCGGCTTCGCCCGACTTCGACTGGCTTCCGTATTCGCACCGGCCCGCCATCAGGCTCGCGGTTACGCAGTCCCGCGATGGGATGTGGAATCAGTCTGTTCTCTCACTTCCGGGGCGACACGCCACCGATTTCGCCAACGTCGGAACGATTGCGGCGGTGCGACGCCTTTCCGAGTACGGCTGGAACCGTGAATCGCCGCCCCTCGTCCTCGCTCGCAGGATACTTTTCCGACTCCTCGCCGAGGACAACGATCCTGCGTTTACGTTCGAGCTCGGGACCAAGGCGAGAGATGATGACATGGTTCGGCGCACGCGCGGCATCTTCCGTGAGGCCGCGGCCGCGACGCTCGCGCAGATGGGATACGAGAACGATCCGCGCCTGCGTGGCGCGGCGCGTCGAATTCTCGAGCGCACCGTCTCGTATCTCAACTCTCCTCTTGGCGAGAAGCCGTGGATGCGGGTCGGCAACACCCACGTGCTTGCGCCCGAATCCGCGCCGCCATCGATCTATACGCTGACGATGCTCGCGCACATGCCCATCTTCCGCCACGAGCACTTCAGCGGCGTCGAGCGCATCTATGACTGGATCACGCAGCCGCTCCCGCGTCAGGAGACAATCCAGTTGTTCGGAAAGAAAATGGTGCCCCAGCCTCATCTCATCATGGGTGACGTCCTGCCGCACCGAAACGCCGTCGAGGCGGATGTCCCGTTCGCGCTGGTGTGGCTCGAGACGATGGCGCGTCTCAACTTCCTCCGCCGCAACGAGGGTTGGATGAAGCTCTATGAGAGATTCGTCGACGATCGCGACCGCGGCGGTGTTTGGCATCCGCACAAGGGAACGGACAGGCCGACGACAACCAATCAATGGGCGTGGTCCACCTTCCCCCTCGACGACGGCACCACCCCGGAATCGAAATGGGCCGACGTCACCTTCCGAATCGGGCTCATCGGAAAACTGCTCGGCCGAGAAATCGAACTAATCTGATCTGATGCTCGGATCCGGCCGCCGGAAGGTTCTCACTCCCGGCGAGATGTTCCCCGCCGATGAACCGGCGTACCGTGTGAGTTTTCCGCGTCTTCGCTCCGGGTTGAAGGTTCGGGTGATCGAGCGGGGCGATCCGGCTGCGCCGGCAGTCGTATTCGTTCACGGCTGGGGTTGCAGCGTCTATACGTTTCACCGAAACATCCCCGCTTTGGTCGAAGCCGGATTTCGCGCGATTGCTGTGGACCTCAAGGGACACGGTTTGTCCGACAAACCTGTCGCGAGCGAAGAGTACACTATCGAGTCGCTGGTGGAGCATCTGCGCGACATCCTTGACGCGCTGCAGCTCGAGCGTCCCGCGCTCGCCGGGCATTCGCTTGGCGGATCCCTCATCTACCATTTCGCATCGCGATACCCGGAGCGGGCCCAATGTCTCGGCCTACTATCTCCCGTAGGACTCAAGGGTGTGCCGCTCATGGGGTTGTACCGCTTTTTCACCCCCGCCGCGCTTACCCCGATTATTCGCAAGATCAATCCGCGGGTGGTCGTGAAGCTCGCGTTGACCCGGGTTTACGGAAAACGCGGACAACATACCAATCGCGATGTCGAGGAATACCTCGCTCCATCGCAGTTTCCGGAATTCGCGCTCGCCATGCGCGAGCTGCTACACAGCTACGACTGGAAAGCAGCGGCTCACCGGCAGCTCGACGCAGTCAACCTTCCGGCCGTCGCCCTGTGGGGAAGCCGGGATCACATGATGCCCGACGATGGGATGGGGATCTTCACTCGGCTCCTTCCCCAGGTCGTATTGCGCGCGATTCCCGACGCGGGGCACATCATTACGGAAGAGACACCGGACGAGGTGAACGGGGCGCTCATCTCTCTATTTCGTCGTGCCGGTGTCTAACTGCAAGGAACTGAAAAGAACGGGGTAGGAGGTGTCAGAGGCGTAGGTGCCAGGTGTCAGGTCACGACGCCCGGACTTGCCTCTGTGGCATTCGAGGCACAGGCAGTTGATTGTGCCCTGATCCCGCGTGGAAAAGTCCGGGCGTAGTAACCTGTGACCTGGGATCTATGCATCTCTGACACCTCCCACCCCGTTCTTTTTGCAGTTCAGTTTGCAGTTACCAGCCTCGTACCCTGTTCTTTGCAGTTTGCAGTTGCAGTTCCGTCGAAGCCTTCCCCCCCCGTGCGTATATTACAAGCAGATGATTGAAACGAATCCCGAGGCGGAACTCTCTTTTGACGACCTCGACCTCGCCCCCGAATTGCTCCACGCGGTTCGCGACGCCGGATACACCCATCCCACGCCGATCCAGCAACAGGCGATTCCACTTGCTCTCGCTGGCCGGGACCTGATCGGTCTCGCCCAGACAGGAACCGGAAAAACCGCGGGTTTTACCCTACCCATCGTTCACAATCTGATCAGCACTCCGCTCACTGGCGAGAACGGGGAGCCCGTTCACCGCGTTCGTGTTCTGATCCTGACTCCGACGCGAGAGCTCGCCGCACAGGTGGAGGAGAGCTTCAGAAAGTACGGCAAGTACACCGACCTTCGCGTCGTTCCGATCTTCGGCGGTGTTGGAATCGAGCCCCAATCCAAGGCACTGCGGAATGGGGTGGATGTCGTGGTCGCTACACCTGGCCGGCTGCTCGATCACATGGAGCGCCAGAACGTATCCTTTGACGATCTCGAGGTCCTGGTTCTCGACGAGGCGGATCGCATGCTCGACATGGGATTCGCACCCCAGCTCAATCGGATCGTGGCCGAGATCCCGCCCTACCGTCAGACGCTTCTCTTCAGCGCGACGATGCCGCCTGAGGTCGAAGCCCTGGCGCGGAGATATCTACGGAAACCACTGGTCGTGCAGGTCGGACGCCGCTCCGAGGCGGCCAGCACCGTGACACACGCCGTCTACCCGGTGCCGCGCGATCGAAAGAGCACGCTGCTGGTCGAGTTGCTGAAGGAAGCGAACATGGACTCGGTTCTCATCTTCACCCGTACCAAGCACGGCGCCGACCGCGTCGTAAGGCACCTCGAGGATCAGGGAATCGCCGCGACAGCGATGCACGCCGATAAATCGCAAGGTGAGCGCACACGCGCGCTCGAGGATTTCAAGTCAGGCAAGATCCGGGTATTGGTGGCGACGGACATTGCCCAACGGGGGCTCGATGTAAGTGGCATCAGCCACGTCATCAACTACGATGTGCCACAACAGCCGGAGGATTACGTGCACCGCATCGGTCGCACTGGCCGAGCCGCCGCGACTGGCGATGCCTACACTTTCATGTCGCCCGACGAGATCGCCATGGTGCGCACCATCGAGCGCATGATCGGGCAGCAGATTCCGCGGATCTCGGTTCCTGGCTACGATTTCGGGACGACATCGGATGTGGCTGTTGCGGTCGCAAGTGAGCAGGACCCCGTAGACATCGCGCCGCCCGCGTCGATCAATGCCGAAGGCGACCCAGTCGCGACACAAAAACGGTATCGACGGACGCGTTCCGTCGCACGAAGACGCTGAGGTTCGCGGCACCGTATCCCATGCCAGTCGCTGAGTAGGACATCCGCACACGACTCGCCGAGAGCTGAACTCCGTGATCCGCTCCAACCCTGCGCTTTCGAAGCGTGTCGGCTCCAACACTGACGTAGAGTGTCTGAGTCGCGGTGTCGATATCGACTGTCGCCTGCGCGGACTGCGCGATCGCCAGGTGTCGCGCACCGCTGAAAGTCGATTCGATCTCCAAGACCGCGCCGCGAATGTGGACCCTGTCGAGCAATTCGCCGGCCCATGGCACGGCGATGGCGGACAGTACGGCCACAACGCAGATCGTGATGGTGAGCTCGACGACGGTGAACGCGCTTCGCATCAATGCCTGTCCTTCAGCCGTAAACTGGTTAGATAGCATATCATGAAAGCATCCAACGCAGCTGGCCCGAATCACCCGAACATATTCATCCTGTTCCAGCGTAAAATGAAAGGACCATTCCTAATGGGCGCCGCTGCAAGCGCGCTCATCGTCGCTTGCGCGCCGCCGTCAACGACTCCGTCGAGAATTCCTTCGACCGAGATCCAGCAGCCTGTTCTTCCTCCGTTTCAGATGGACACGAGCCGGTCCGTGGATCGTGTTCCACCCTTTCAGGAAACGCCGCTGATCGTCTGGGGCCCGCCGCCCGATGGAGTCACGCACCCGGAACGAGTGCGGAAGTACGATCTTCAGCATCAAGTGACGATCGTCCGCTTCGACTGGCCGCGTCAGGCGGTGGTCGGAACGACGACGCTGACGATCGCCGGACTCCGGGGCGCCGCGCCACTCTCAAATGTCGTCATCGATGCCGGCGAGATGACGTTCAAATCCGTCGCCACCGGCGCCACAGCTCTGAAGTACGATTACGATGGACGCGCGCTCACGGTGCACCTCGCGACGCGCCTGGCCTCGGGGCAAACGACAGCCATTACCATCGAATACGATGGGGCCAATCGCTCCAAGGGCGCCTACTTCAGGCCCGCCAAGCATATCGTCTGGACTCAAGGTGAGACCGAGGACAATCACTACTGGGTTCCCACCTACGATTTCCCGAACGACAAAACGACCTGGGAGTTCTACATCTGGACCGCCAAGGGCGAGCGCGCTCTCTCGAACGGCCGCCTCGCCGGATCGCGCGCGGTGGGCGACAGCATCGAATGGCACTGGGTCCTCGACAAGCCCGCGTCGACGTACTTGATGACGACGGTCGTCGGCAACTATACGGTTCTCGAGGACAAGGCGTGGCGCAACGTGCCGATCGGCTACTGGACGTACCCCGATTCGGTCGACGCCGCCTGGCGCGGATTCGCCAAGACTCCGCAGGCCGTCGATCTGTTCTCCCGCAAGACCGGCGTTCCGTATCCGTGGCCCAAGTACGACCAGATAGTCATTCCTGAATTCCAGTACGGCGGAATGGAGAATGTCACCGCGACATCGCAGAACGACGCCGAGATTCTCCACCCCGCGTGGTCGGAGCCGCAAGCCAACTCGGTGGGCCTCATGGCCCATGAGCTCGGGCACCAATGGTACGGAGATCTCCTGACCACACGCGATTGGGGAGATGTCTGGCTCAACGAGGGGTTCGCAACGTTCATGGAGCAGGTCTTTCGCGAGGAGGATCTCGGCGTCGACGAAGGCGCTTACGACCGCCTCGGCGCGCAGGAGCAGACGATCGATGCGGACCGTCGCACCAGAAGACCGATTGTATGGAACAAGTGGGTCAACGATCCCATCGAGGTGTTCTTCAGCGGTCACATCTACCCGAAGGGCGCGACCATTCTTCAGATGCTTCGCCACCAGCTGGGCGACGATCTGTTCTGGAAAGCGATGAACCATTACACGACGGCGCACGCCTACGGCAACGTCGTCACCGACGATCTGCGCAAGGCATTCGAGGAAACGACGGGCAAGGATTACAAGGCGTTTTTCGACCAATGGGTGTATGGCGCCGGCTTTCCTGTATTTCAGGTCTCGTCACTGTATGATCGCGCCGCCCGCCGGGTGGTGATCAGCGCGAAAGAGATACAGCCTCGCGACAGCCTCACCGGATTCTTCGATGTCGACGCCGATGTCGAAGTCCGCACCGACAGCGGCGTCGTCCGCTTCGTGGTGCCGGTTCGGAATGGAACCGGAGAAGCCGGCACGAATCTCAAAGCTCCACCCCGCTCGATTCGCTGGGACAAGGGAAACTGGATTCTCGATATCACCGATTTCCCGCGCTCCACCGCAATGCTGCGCTACCAGCTCGTTTACGACGACGACGTACTTGGCAGAATCGAAGCCGTCGACGTGCTGTCGCAGCGACCCGCAGATCAGGCGGCGCTCACCGCCCTCATCCTTTCGACGCGCAACGATAAATTCTGGGCAGTGCGTGCTCGCGCGGTCGATGCGATCGGTGCCTGGGGAAGCGATCCGACCCGCGCCGCGATCGCGCCGATGCGGAGCGTCACCAATGCTCTCGTTGCCGCGACTCGCGATCCGGATAGTCGGGTGCGCCAGGAAGCCGCGATGGCGCTTGGTCGGCTGACGCTGAGCGGAACTTCCGCCAGAGACGTTAACATCCGCGTCCGCGAAATCGCGCGCAGGGATCCGAGTCTCATCGTCCGCGGCGCGGCCCTCGCGTCGGACATCCTGCTCGAGAAGAATGCGGCGCTTCCGCTCGCCAAGCAGATGATGGCGTCGGAAGTCTGGCAAAACGTGATCCGTACAGCGGCAATCAACGCGCTGAAAGCCGTCGGGACGCCGGAAGCGCTTCAGCTAGTCCAACAGTACGCACCGACTGCTCAATAGAGCTCAACGTCCACCACGAGACGAATGAAGATCAGCATCGAATACTGCGTAGTTTGAAACTACCAGCCGCGAGCCGCCAGTTTGGCGGCTGAGATTCGTCAGCGCTTTCCCGACGCGGAGCTGCAGATGATTCCGTCGAGGGGCGGCAGGTTCGAGATTATCGTAGATGGTGTTCCAGTTTACGAGAAATCCAAGACAGGTCGGCACGCCAAGCCGGGTGAAGTCCTATCACTCATAGAAGAGAAATCGTGAAATCATGAGAATCGCGTTGTCCACCGGTGGAGGCGATGCTCCCGGGCTCAACGCTGTCATACGCGCCGCCGTGCTCTCAGCTTGTAACCGGGGCTGGGAAGTGCTCGGTATCAAAAAGGGATACGCCGGTTTGCTCGGCGAAGAAGAGGTGATCCCGATGACCGCTTCGACGGTGCGCGGAATCGCTCACCTTGGTGGAACGATCCTCCGCACCACCAACCGCGGGAATCCGTTCAGCTATCCGATCCCGCAACCCGACGGGACGTTCGTCGACAAGGATCGGTCCGGTGAGCTGATAGAAAACGCGCGTAAGCTCGGCATCGACGCCATCATCTCGATCGGCGGAGACGGATCGATGGCAATCGCTCACGAGCTCTGTGAGCGTGGGATGAAGATCGTCTGTGTTCCGAAGACCATCGACAACGATGTAAGCGGAACGATCACAACGTTCGGCTTCGATACCGCGGTGAACACGGCACTCGAAGCGATCGACAAGCTGCACACGACTGCGGAGAGCCACGATCGTGTCATCGTTCTCGAGGTGATGGGCCGCAACGCGGGATTCATCGCGCTGCACGCTGGCCTCGCCGGCACGGCCGACGTAATCCTCATCCCGGAAATTCCTTACAACATCGAAAGTGTCTGCGAGAAAATTGCTGCCCGCAGCCGGGCGGGGCGGCACTTCTCAATAGTGGTGATCGCCGAAGGGGCATATCCAAAGGGCGAAGCTCCAGCAATCCGCGGCAAATCCATGCCTGGTCAGGCGGTACGAATCGGTGGCGTCGCCGAGCGGCTCGCCGACGAGATCGAGACGCGCACCAAGAAAGAAACGCGCTCATTGATTCTTGGACATCTTCAGCGCGGCGGCCAGCCGACGGGCTACGACAGATTGCTGGCGGTGAGATTTGGCGGTGCGGCGGTGCGCGCGGTCGCCGAGGAGAAATGGGACCACATGATCGCGCTTCAGTCACCACACATCGTGACCATTCCGCTCACCGACGTGCTCAAAGTGCCAAAGCGCGTCGAGATCGACCATGACACGGTATTGACGGCGCGTGCGACGGGCATTTCTTTCGGGGACTAGCCAAACCGGGTCAAGGCATTTGAGCCGCGCAGGTGTCTCATGGGTGGCCTGGAAAAGAGGGTCTCTTGGTTCTGCGAAGAGGGTGGATTTGATGGCCGAACCAAATGTGTATCAATCTCGCGCTTTCTCGTCCCTTTGAGAGGACACCGAGGGCTTCAATCGAGTCAGCCTTGTGCAGGTAACTGCATGTGCCATAATAAGTTAGCCCAATTGGGAGGGTATGGCACCGCACGTGCACCCCTATCCGGCATGATTCACCGTTCAGGCACCAACTCACTCTGGTCTTTTTCGCGGTTCGCGATGCCCGTTATCCTGGGACTCATTGTCTCGGCGAGCGCGGCAGAAGCGCAACGACCGGTTCCGGCAAAGCCCCAGACGCCTGCGGTCCAGCAATCGCAGTCGCGTCAGCAGATCGTGCCGCCCGGGTTCTTTCCGCCGACCGGAATGTGCCGCATTTGGATCAACGATGTACCGGCCGCGCGTCAGCCGGCGCCAACTGATTGCGCGTCGGCAGTGAGAAATCGTCCGGCCAATGGCAGGGTTCTCTTCGGAGATGATGTGCCGAAGACGAAAAAAGGAAAAAACGACAAGAGCAAGTCCAATCCCGCCGACGAGCTCGTCGATCTAATTACTCGGAGGATATCAAAATGAAGGTCTTCGTAATCACACTGGCACTCGCGAGCATCGCTTCCGCGGCGACGCTCGATGCTCAGATCCTGGGCAGTCGGCCGTTACCAACCAGCAGCGCCTCGGTGAACGTCGATGGATCGTGGCGTATGGTCGGTCGCGATGGCAGCGGCAACACGATTTATGAGCGCCGCACCCAGGACCGTAACGGCAACATCATAGTTCAGCGTGCGCGGCGCGATTCGCGTGGCAACATGTCGATCATCAGCACGAACACGATCGGCAATGTCAACAATACCAACAATCGCAACACCAATTGCAGTTACAACCAGAGCACCAACACCGTCGGCGACATCATTTTCGGTCGCAGCGGCAACAACGTGAACTGCAACGACAACGGTAATCGCGTCGATGGCGGCTGGTATCAGGTAGGTCAGGGCCGCGACAACAACTCGATCTACGAGCGTCGCGTTCGCGATTCGAACGGCAACCTGGTGATCCAGCGCGCCCGTCGTAACCGGAACGGCAGCTTCTCGATCATCAGCACCCGCCGCTACAACGACAGCAACGACAAGCAGTGGCAGAAGGAGCAGGACCGGCAGCGGAAGGAAGACAGAAAGGAACAGAAGCGAGAGGATAAGGACTACAAGCACAATCATTAGCCTTTCAGTCATACGCGACGGCCCCGTGAGACTTCGGTCTTCCGGGGCCGTTTCGCATCCGGTGCGATGTGTGCAACTTTCCACGTGAATGCAGCGCACCGTAACCGACAGATACCTCCCTCCGGACCACGAGGCGTACGTAGCGGCTGAGCCGCCGACAGGTCGCCTCATCGTCATCGCCCCCACGCGCGCAGCCTGCGAAACAATCGAGCTGGCGCTCGGCCTGCGGATCCCGACGATCCTCGAGAAGCAGCACGGCGAAGAAATTCGTCAGCTGGCGGCGGCGGGGAAGGGATTCGGGATCGTGGCCGGCACCGGCACCGGCAAGACACTCTCTATCCGCCCGATCGCCGAGACGATCCTCGGCACCGACGTTTTGAAAACCGGGGTAGTGAATCGCGAGCGCGAAGCTACGCCTGAGACGCCGACCTGGAACGTGATCGTGGTCACGACCGGAATCGCGCGCCGCTGGTTCCAGGACGGGGACATACTTGCCACCGACACCCTGGTCGTCGACGAGATCCACCAGACGTCAGCAGAGCTGGAGCTGTGTCTGGCTCTCGGCAAGAGAGTGGGGTGCCGGTTCATCTGGCTCTCCGCGACCGTGGATCCGACGTTTTACGCCCGCTATCTCAACGCCGCGGCAGTGCTGGAGACGTCGGCGTTCGATCCGTCGAAAGCAGCAGATGTGAAGATCGTTCGCAAGGATCCTCGGACATTTCTCGATGACCGGTTCCTGCAGGCGGTGGTGAAGGAAAAGCGCGGAGTCGGGATGTTCCTCCCCACCCGGGCAGGAGTCGAAGAAGCGGCGGAGCTGGTAGGGGACCGCTTTCCCCGAATCAACAGCGCGTTCTATCACGGCGGCGAGCCGATCAGAGTAATTCGTCCTTTTCTCGAGGGCGAAGAGAAGAAACCGTATTTCCTGGCGATGACGGCGGCGGGGCAGAGCGCTCTGAACGTTCACGGCCTCGACACTGTGGTCATCGACGACACCCGGTTCAGCAACGTCATCGAGCGCGGCAAGAACGTCCTCACCAGACTCCACCTCGGCGCCAACGAGATCCTGCAAATGGCGGGACGAGTACACGGCCGTGTCGCCGGCGGAAGGGTCTTCATACTCTCCGATCGCGACATTCATTTTTCGTCGCTGCGGCCGACGGCCCCCGAGTTCCAGCTGGCGGGGGATTCGGAGCGCGTCGCGATGACGTGCGCGGACCTAGGCGTTGCCGCGGACGAGCTGGAGCTCCCCGTTCCGCTCGATCGCGTCGCCTATCGGAAGGCCATATCGCTGCTCGAGCAGCGGGGCATCATCGAGAACGGCCGGCTGTCGCGCTACGGAAAATCGGTCGAGGCGATGCCGGTGGATCGCCCGTGGGCGGAGCTGCTCGTGAACGCCGACGACGAGCTCGTTCCTTACCTGGCGGTGATGAGCTCGATCGAGTCACTGCACCGAATGACGCGCGAGGAACGGGATCTCTCAGGCATCATCGTGCCGGGCAGCGACAACCTCACCGCGTACAACTTGTACGCCGAAGCGTATGCGCACTGCGGGTACATCGGTGAGGTATACGGGCTTCCCCGGCACCTTTTCGACGAGAGCATCGAGGGCTGGGCGGAGCAGCGCGGTGTGCTGGTGAAGGCAATTGAAGACTCGGCCCTGGCAACGGCAAGCATCTATCGGGCCCTTGGCATGGAGCTACCGACGAAAATGGTGAATGCGCGCGATCACATCTATCGAAAATTCGCGGAGCTGCTCGCGCAGTACATGCCCTTCGATCTCGTCATCAACGAGCAGACGGCAGATGGGACCGAGGCACGGGTCTCCAAAACGAGCGTGGCCGGGAGTTGGGGCGCGATTGCGGGGGACCTCCGATACTTTGCCGACCGTTCCGGCATTCCGCGCGCGGCGATCGAAGGGACGCAGATCGCGATGGAGCTGATCCATCGTTACGCGACCCGCGGCAAAGTGGAAGTTGTCTATGATCCGCGGCGAAAGCACGGTCCACTCGTGCAGAAGCGATCGCTCGACTATTTCGGCTTCGAGCTCGAGAGCGAACTGGAGACGGTGGAGGAGTTTCCACCCGAGCTGGCGACGGAGGCGCGACACGTGCTCGCGCAAGCGTTGGCGCGCGGCGAAGCCAAACATTTCGCGGTGAAGAAGAACCGCGATGTGATCGAACAGATCCGTGAAGCATACAAGCGCTCAGGAGGCGAGACGAAACGTCTTGGCTTGCCCGAGCTCACCGCGCTGTATGAAGAGCAGCTGGCCCATGTCAGCTCCATGGATGATTTCCAGGCAGCCAGGCTCGGCGTGGAGAGGGAGAGGTTCGTTCCTTTCGAGGTCCGGGAACGCCTCGATCGTTTGCCCAATCAAGTGACCATTCGCGACCGCGATGTCGAGATCGACTACGACGTGGAGGAGCGCGATGGCGAGCGTCGCGGCGTGGCCAGACTTCGTCTTCCGGAAAAAGTCGCGCGCACGCTGACGGCGGCGGAAATCCCCGCGCTCGATCGTCCGGTGCGATTCGTCGTCCTCCGCGGTCAGCGAGGCGCCGTGCGCGCCGACACGCTCGAGGACCTCCAGGAACGCCTCGCGCAGCCGTGGTCGCCGGACGAAGTGGAGGAAACTCAGGACGATCGCAGCATGTTGTCGCACGCCGAGAGCGAGGTGCGGCGGATTGCAGGCGAGTTTCGGCAGCATCAGAGAAGTGGCGATCACCGGCACGGCGCGCGACACGGATCTCGCGGGGGACCGCGATCCGGCGCTCGTGGACGCGCTGGATCTCACGAGGGTGGACGAAAACGCGGTCCAGGTAGAAGCTCGGATCCCAGGCGCCGCCGCCGTGGGCGCTAGCCGCCGCGCGCACTGGCGCCGACTGCTCTCGCTCGTATAATCCGCTCATGCCAGCACAACACTTCGCCACGCACTTCAGCGAGCATCGCAAAGTCATCGATGCATGCATCGCTTCGCTCCAGCCCGCATCGGACGCCGCCGCGGAAGCCATCATCTCCTCCCTCGGCCGCGGCGGAAAAGTTCTCGCCTTCGGGAATGGAGGCAGCGCGACTCAGGCCAATCATCTCGTCGAAGAGTTGATTGGTCGCTTCAAGGAGACCAGGAGACCGCTGCCCGCTATCTCACTGGTTGGCGACTCGGCCGTCATCACCTGCATCGCCAACGACTTTGGATATGGCGCCCTTTTCGAGCGTCAGGTGGAAGCGCTGGTGACCATGGGTGATGCCGTCGTCGGGATCACGACGAGCGGCCGCTCTGAGAACGTGTTGCGCGGACTCAAAGCCGCGAAGGACAAGGGCGCGCTAACGATCGCGCTATGCGGGAAGCAGGGGCTGACGGGTGGCGAGGCCGATCATGTGGTTGCGGTGCCGAGCGAGGAGGGCGCGTTTATCCAGGAAGTTCACCTGATGCTCCTTCACGTCTGGTGCATCGCGGTCGACGCTACGGTCAAAGCCGGCGGGCTCTGAGCATCACACTAGGCTGAGTCTCGGCCTCTCCTCAGAGAACGCGAGCGCATCCTCCCGATAGGAAAGCCAGCCAGTCGTCTCGTCGGCGACCAACTCCACCTCTGTTCCGAGGGGAAGCGTGAGATTCGGGACCTCGTGGCCAGAGGGGAAGTCCATCAGAATCGGCACCTCGAGATCGGACACCAGATCAAGGAGGAAATCCTCGAACTCATCCTCTTCCGATCGATCGAGCGAGAGTTGGCCGAAAACGATGCCACGAACATGACGGAGCAATCCGGCTGCGCGCAGGTGGAGTAGGCGCTCGTCCACGACCGACATCGGATCGCGGGTCTCCTCGAGGAAGAGAATTGCGTCCCGGGTATCGATCTCGTAGGGAGTGCCGATGGTCTGCTGCACCAAAGACAGATTTCCCCCGGTGAGCCGGCCGACTGCTGTGCCCGGCCGCACGGCGCGCGCACTTCCGCGTCCGATCTCCGACTCGGGGCGCGGCGTAGACAGAGCCGTCAGAAGGGACATAACCGTTGGATCGCTACCACCCGGGAAAAGATCGTCGAGGGTCGGGCCGTGAAAGACACGCAACTGGGCTCGACGCATCAGCCAGAGATGCAAGGCCGTGATGTCCGAGTATCCCACGAAAGATTTGGGATTCCGACGGAAAACTTCGGGGTCCAGAAACGGAAGGAGTCTCACGGCCCCGTAGCCACCGGTCGCGGCGATGACCGCTTTCACATCGGGGTTGAGCCAGATGCGCATCAGATTTTCAGCGCGCCGCTCATCCTCACGTTGCTGGAAGCGGCGGAACCGGTCTACCTCGTCGCAGAG
>Ga0193707_1000120_pt1 | contig 21531 bp, 31 predicted proteins | sample U3c2metaG_FD_143043 | JGI IMG/M metagenome (GOLD analysis project Ga0193707, IMG submission 143043) | Soil microbial communities from a riparian zone of the East river system, Colorado, United States - U3c2 | ecosystem: Environmental > Terrestrial > Soil > Riparian zone | place: USA: East River... | reverse complement strand
CCGGATACGAAGCCCCGGTGGACCTGCCCGCCCAGGAGCGTGAGGTGCGCGCCTACGCCGCCGACTCGGCGGATGTGGTGCTGCGCCGGGCGTTGACCGGGGTGCTGGCCGAGTACGACGCGATGCGGCCCATTGTCGAGGCCGCTATGCGGTATGTGGCGGCGCATACCGGGCCGGTGACATTGTCGAGGGACACGGAGAAGGCACAGGCGATGGTGGAGTTGATTCGGGCAGTGAAGGAGCGTGAGCGCGGTGAGTGAGGTACCGGCCGCCGCTCTGGACGAGGACACCCCGTGACCTCCCCCGACCTGTCGTGCTCGAACTGCGGCACCACGACAGGCGTCGCCCACGTGTCGTTCGACCTGGACTTGCCGACCATTGCGCTGTGCCGGATCTGCCGGATCACCATCGTGTCCGACCCGGTGCTGTTCGAGAAGATGGGGAGGGGTGGGCGGTGAGCGAGGGTGTGGGCAGTTGGACTGGCCTGACCATCGGTGGCACCTACCGGGTGGGATGGCACAACCATGACTACGACTGCGGGGGCAGCTTCACCAGTCAGCTCACCGCCGTCAACTTCTACGATGTCGAAACCGACATCGTGAAGAGTGTCGAGTTCTCCAACGGGGTCACGCTCACCGGCGAACTACACGGCCTGGACATCACACCCGTTGTGGAGTGGGCGGTGAGCGACACCGAGCACGACGACAGTTGCCGCCGCGCGATGCGCGTTGACGGCCTTGGCTCCATCGCCGGCCCGCACCCCGGTTTCCAGTGCTGGCACAGCATGCCCGACGGGACACGGGAGTGGTGGCAACGCCGGCCGGGTGAACCGTGGGAGCTGCTGGAGCGGGTTGAGCCGCGCCCAAAGTTCTACTTCGATGTCCTGGCCAGCTTGCGGCGATCTGACGTGAGCGCGGAGAACCCGAACTGGACGTTGACCGTGGGCGACACGGTGTTGCCGATCTACGACTTCGGCAGGGGCTACTACCACGGTGGACCTGGTGCGCTGTGGACTTCCGGGCCGGGAGTCCTGGACAGTGTCACGTTGGGGATCGAGAACATTCCCGACACGGTCTACGCCCGGCTGGAGAAATCCAAGGTCGTCCTGCGGGGGCCGGACGGCATCGAATTCCCCGGACGGGTGCTCGTCACGGACTCCGAGCGACACCCGCGCCAGCCCTGGCGTGCGGAGATGCGGTTCAGGCCCGACAGTTGGGCCGAACTGCGGAGCAAGTTGGAGTAGCGATGAGCGGTGACCAGATTTACAGCGACGACGAAATCCACCAGACCATGGCCGACAGCCGGCACCGACGCAACGTCTACGTCCAGTACGCGCTTGAGGATTACGGTCCCGACTCGGACGAGTACCGGCGCGCGGTCGGTATCGCGGAGCGTGAGGAGCGGTTCCTCAACTTGATGTCCGAATGCATGGTGCTGCGCGATCGGCGCCGCGAAGCCTGACCTCGGCTTCTAGTCCGAACGCGCAGGGTGTCGGCATAAGGACGAAAAAGGACGGGCCCCGCCAGTAACGGGGCCCGTCCAGTAACACATGTCGCAAAGTTCGCGACCACATCAGTACTCCTACCGATAAGAATCGACGGTACCACCCATGACTGACATCCTTCCCCCCGCCGCCGTCTCCCCCGACAAACGCCCGTGGCTCACCCGCCGCGCTTGGTGGGCCGGCGTAGGAGGCGGTGCGGCGGTACTGATCGCCTACCTCGCCATCTCAAATGCCACGTTCACCATGAACGGCACCTACACCTCCGGTGTCCGAACATCGGACTGGTCAAGCGCCTACCCCTGCGACACCCTCCGCACCCCCACTCAAGGGGCAGACGTCACCATCACCGACAAACACGGTGACGTCGTCGGCCGTGGCACTCTCGGGCAGGGAGTCGCTGTCCTCGGCTACCGCTGCGAGTACAGCTTCACCGTCGAGGACGTGCCCTACTCGGGTGGCCCGTTCCTGGTGAAGGTGGAAGACGTGGATCCGGTGGCGTTTGATGTGGTGGATGCGCGGGAGCCGCACATCGAGACCCCGGTCTACTACCCCGTCTACCACTGATGTGGATCACCAGGCGGGTTGATCGCAACACCCACGTCACCTACTCCCCCGCCGGCTGCGTCTGGTCCTTCTTGGCACTCAGCTTCGTCGGCCTCATCGTCGGCGTGCAGCTCGTCAAGTCGGACATGTTCGGACTCGTCATCGGCGCCGCCCTCATCAGCCTGACCATCATCCTGTGGGTGGCGTGCAACCGGCCCTCGAGGAAACGCCAGGACAGGGAGCGGCAGTGACAGACGCCTGGACGGAGAAGCTCGACGAGCTCGCGCGGCACCTGGAGTGGTTGCGCGAGCAGATCTACCTCCAGATCACGGTGGCTGGCCAGCAAGATTTGACCTACAGCAACCCCACCCGTCACGCTATGCCCCGTGGCGAAGCCGGAAGCCCCTCGTAACTGCCCGCACAGCTCCACCCGTGAACAGCCGTTCATGGACGGCAAGGGGCGCGTCATCGGGAAGCACATCGTCTGCAACAGCTGCGGCATGATCATCGGGACGCGTTGATGAGCGTCCCCCGCGAAATCCAGATGCCCGGCCGCACCCGCTCCATGGACGCCGAACTCCAGTCCGAACGCTGGGACTTCACCATCACCGTGGCGCTGATCCTGCCGCTGTTCTGGGTGGCGTTCGGATTCGCCCAGACCGGGCAGTACGTCAACTGTGCCGCTGTGGCGTTGCCGGCGACCGGGTTCCTGGTGCGGTCCATCATCCGCTTCTCCAACGTCTGAACCCGTCGGTCAGGATCGGCGTTCCCGCTCCTTGATGGCCTCGGTGAGCAGCACGATCAGTTCAGAGTTGATGGACCGATTGTCAGCGGCGGCGATGGTCTTGACCTGGGCGTGAAGTTCGTCGGGCAGTCGCACGTTTAGTTGCTTCATGGGTCTAGTTTGATGCTAGAATGGCCTCATGTCCAGGAGGCTCCCCCGGGCGGGGCACCTGGACATAGCCGACTCCCTTACCTGAGGACAATCCATGAGCACGGACGTCGATCTTGTCGCGACCGAAGACAGCCCCGAACCCGAGAGGCCGTCGAATGCCGTCTACCGCATGTACGACGAGAACGACGTCCTGCTGTACGTCGGCATGACAGTGAACGTCGAGAAACGGATCTACCAGCACTTCGGCACCAAGGACTGGTGGTCGGATGTGGCGATCATCGAAGTCCAACATCACTACAGTCGCCAGTCCGCCGCCGAAGCTGAGCGCATAGCTATCGCGCGCGAACGGCCGATGTACAACCTGATGTCTCCTGCCCTCTTCGAGAGCGAGCCCCTCTCCGAGAATGTCCTAGATGATCTACTCGGAGACCGTCAGACCGGAGACCGCAAGACAGACCTCATCGCTGGGATGGTCGAGTTCGTTCGGCGCCAGCGGGAGATCATGCTGTCGGGCGCCGCGATCGTGAAGGTAATGAAGTCCGAGATGGGGATGACCTACCGCGAGATCGAAGAGAAGACGGGAGTTCCGCGGGCTACCGCTCAGCGTTGGGTCCGGTTGTCCCTGATGCACGGCGAGGATGAAGGCGAGACGGCGTGAACTCCCGTCGGATGCGCACGCTCATTGTCGAGAAGGACACCACTCTGCGGGTCAAAATTCATGACCCCTGCGGCTTCACGTGTACTTTTTGTCACGACGAAGGGACCCCGGTCACGGCCGACAACTCCCGCCGGCAGGTTGGTGATTTCGTCACCGCCGGGCCGAGTGGCCGGGTGTCTATCTATGCCGCGACGAACGGGGCGACGTTTGTGTCTGCCCCGGTGCGTGCTGACGAGCGGTTCGGTGAGGCGCTCGTGGCGCTGCGGGAGAAGCTCCACCTCACCGAGCTGCATCTCACCGGCGGTGAGCCCACGTTGCACCCGGCGCTGGCTGAGTTGACCCGTATCGGCGTCGAGTCTGGCTACGGGGTGCGGATGACGTCGAACGGGGAGAACGGCGCACGGACCATCCCAGCGGCCGCGCAGGCTGGTTTGCGGAAGGTGAACTTCTCCGTGTTCGGCACCACGGCGGCGGAGTTGGCGGAGGTGCAGCACGTACGTTTCCGCAACGTCGCATTGGCGGAGCGGAAGATCGCCGCCCTGAAAGCCTCCATCGCCGCCTGCGAGGAGCACGGGGTGAGGGCCGACGCGAACATCGTGGTCCTCGACCACAGCCACGCCCCGCGGGTGCACCGGCTGCTGGACGAGTACTCGCCGCAGCTGTCGGTGCGGCTGCTCAACTCGCTCGACCACGGCCGGGCGTCGATTGAGGCGATTGAGCGGATCCTCGCCGACCGTGGCGCGGTTCCCGTGGCTCGGCATGTCACTGCGGGGGTGTCCGGGGCGCGCACCGCCTACCGGTTGCCGGAGGGGCGGACGGTGTTTTTCAAGGAGATCCGGCCGGTTCGGTTGCCGGAGACGTGTGCTGGGTGTCGGTTCAACAACGGCAAGGACTGCCAAGAGGGTTTTTATGGGACGAGGCTGTATGTGGATCGGCAGGGCACCTATCAGGTGGGGGTGTGCATTCAGCGCATGGACTTGTGCCAGCCCCTCGAAGAGTTCCTAGCCGGCTCGCTGCCCGATGAGATCCTCGAACTCCGTGCGCGCGAAACACGTACGATTGATGTATGATGCTGACATGGCCGAGTTGACCCGCATCACCGTGAACCTCATCCCCAAGGCCGACGACGCCCTCACCTGGCTCGCCGAACACACCGGGATGAACCGCACCGACGTCATCAACCGAGCACTCCAGCTCTACCAATTCACCGAGGAACGCGCTGCCGAAGGCGACAAGCTCACCCTGCTCAAGCCCGATGGGCAACTCGACACCGTCCGGATCCTCTGACCAGAAGGAGATCAGAATGGCCATCGAACACGAAGCCAAGATCCTCGACGTAGACCCCGAGCTCGCCGAGCGGCTCATCCTTGGCAAGGGCGGCGTCAAGGTCGCCGAGCGGCTGATGCGCCGGTACGTGTACGACATCACCCCCGGCGATCAGTCCAAGTGGATTCGGCTCCGCGACACCGGCACCGAAGTCACGTTGACCGTCAAGGAGATCAAGCATGACGGCATCGACGGGACCCACGAGGTTGAGGTCACCGTGGACGACTTCGAGGCCACGAACGCCCTGCTGGCCACGCTCGGATTTACCCCGAAGGGGTATCAGGAGAACAAGCGCACCAGCTACGAACTCGACGGCGCACAGCTGGAACTGGATCGCTGGCCGCTGCTCCCGCCGTACTTGGAGATCGAGGCTGAGTCGAAGGAGGAGGTCATCCGAATCGCCTGCCTGCTCGGATACAGCGAAGACGACCTCACCGGAGAGAACACCACCAAGGTCTACGCGCGATACGGGATCGACTTGACCACCATCCCTAACCTTCGGTTCTGAGTACCGACGGAGGACACGATGGGGGCCAGGGATCTTTACCTCTCAACGGCAGCGGCGTGGGTCCTCACCGGCGCCCTATTTCTGATCATGATGCTCGGCGCCCCCGCCGCGATCAACGGGGTGGTTGGTGTCGGGATCGTGGCAGGTTACTTCACCGCACTCTGCGTTGTTGACTTCTTCGTGAACTGAACCGGCGACCGGGATGAGGGGCATCTCTCCCGGTAACGCAGAAAGACCCCTCTCCGCAGCCACTGGGTGTGTTGGCCGCGGAGAGGGGTCGCTGCGTTCTGGCACATGCTCTGACATGGTAAAATACGGGTATGACGGACGGGATTCTGGACGCACTCCAGCGAGCCGTGGGAGACGGATTCAAGGTCTACCCCGGTGGTGGCACGTTCAGCGCAGACACCTCGAACTGGCCGCAGCTCGTCATCACCGACCCCGACGGCGTGCAGACCACCGTGGAACCCGAGTTGCCAGCACCGGGCACACCGACCATGACGGTGCGCATCGAACACTCCCCCGAAGGCACCGGCTGGACGGACATCGGACCGGACGATCTACCCCCTCTCGTCTAGGCGCCTTTGTCCTGAAATGCAAAAATCGCCCCACCCCTGGGAGGCCAAAGGGCCTGCGACCAGAGGTGGGGCTTTGCGCCGCCGCTGTAGACGAGCGGGTCCAGCGGCGGCGGACCTAAATCATCGGTCCCCGGCCAACCCCCCGAGGTGGAAGGGTTGGCCGGGGACCTTTGCGCATGCCGCTGGGACTCGGGGCAACAGCATGCGTGTTCGGGGAGCGGACGTTCAGATGGGGAAATGCCGGTACAGGCACCTGTACTGCTCGTGGTCGGTGCGGATGCGTTGGGCGGTGTCCTCCCGGCCGAGTTCGTAGGACCACGCACCGTGACACCCGTACTTCGCACGGCGACAGACGAGTATCTGGCTCAACGACCCGCCTAGCAGGTCAACGTCGTCGTCGGACTCGTCCACGGCTATCCCCCCTCGGCGATCTCGGACAAACGGAAACATGACGCTCCCGTTCGATGTCAGCGGTGCGTTCAAACCACGCACGAAACTGCCACTCACACAACGGGTACGGGCACGACCGGAGGTGGATCATCAGTTGGCGCGGCGGCGGCCGTGTGTTTTAGCCGGGGCGAGGGAAAACAGCAACCCCCAACCCTTCCCGTTCTGCGTGCCGGCGGTGACCGTGTCCAAATCTGTTGCGTTCAGCGTGGCCGCCGCCGTCTTCGCGGCAATGGACACGGAACTGCCCGACCCTGGAACAATGGCGTAATCGTTGGCCCATGCCGAACCGGCGGCGGTCGTGAGGATCCCCTCGCCACCTTCAACCCAGCTGAGACCGTCCGCGCCACCAGAAACCACGGCAACACTGCCGCTCGCCAAGGGTTGTTCATGCGACACCAACGCCAACGCCAATGACCCAGGGGCGGCTGTCAAAGTCCCGGTAGGACCCAGCACGGTAGTGCTGGCACTGGTGGCGTAGGTGATACCGGTGGTTGTCAGGGTGTTGTCGTTCGGGTTTGTTAGATCCAACCCGGCGGGGGCCGCGTCGAGCAGGTCCAGCAGGTTGACGGAGTATTTACCACCGATCACCGCGAATAGTTGGATGGTGACCAGATCGGTGAGAGTGGTGGCGGTGTAGTTGAAAATTGGCGCACTGTCACCGGGCACCCATTTTTTGCAGAACAACATGAACCGCACTGTGTGCGCAACCAGCGTTGATGACCCGGTAGCGGATGCCCGGGTGCTGATCAGTCGGGTCCAACCTGCCGGGGTGCTGGGGCTAGACGGAGAGCTGGCGCCCGGCAAGGTGGTGAAGGTCCGCCGGGCCCGTACCAGGGCGTACATCATGTCCCCCGCAACTAGCGAGGCTGGCAACGCGGCGGTGATGGGGACCGGGTTTTGAGCGCCGGTCGTGTCCCCCGCGGTGTTTTGGAACTGGGTGGCGACAGCCCACCGAACGTTGGACACAATGTCAAATACTTGGGTGCCGAACGTCAGAACTCCAGGCACAGTTTCGCCGTTGTGGAATGTTTGAACGTCGCGGTAGCCGACTTCACCGTATTCGTTGATGTCAGTTTCGAGACCACCTGTGCCGTTGCCGACATGTTTTGTTTGTAAATAGCAACCCCATTTGAAGTAGCAGGCATCCGCGCTCGATGGGAATAGCGACGTCGATGGGTAGAAATCCGGGTCGGGCAGGGCCCCACCACCGGGGTTGCCCATTGCTGGCATCCCTGGATCCGAAGACTTGATTTTGGGGGTGACCATGTCACCCAAATAGGTTTCCCAGCCCACACCCCCGGACGCGATCGCACCAACTCTAATCTTCACCGCATACACGGTGTTGTATTTGAAATCGGCGACTAACTTGGGGATACCCGAGGAGGTGCCGTTGATTCGGCACACCAACTCAACTTTAGGGTTCGTGATCTCGTTGTACCCGGAGACAGGTTGCACAGCTAATTCGATGACATCGTCGCTCTCGTCGTGCATCTGCAGCACCACCACCGACGGCTTTTTGGGTGGCAGGTGTGTCACTTTAAAGATAACTTTGCACCAGTGGTCGCCGGTGGCTCGAGCGAATGATCGTTCCGTGGTGCCGTCCAGGGCCATCTCACGGCCCTCGGTGCGGGGGTATCCGTTCGTGGCGATCGGGTCCGCTGTCACACCGGAACGGTGCATCATCATCGAACCGTCGGGCGATACGTACATGATGTTAGAGATGTCGCTGGACGCCGCGTATTGGGCGGCGGTCAGCGTGGTGACCCCATCACCGTCGCCCGTGGAGTAGTCAAGTTTGTAGTTGTTTTTCCCAGCACCAACGCCAACATTGCAGAGAGCCGCCGCGGTGGCCATTAGCTTTGCGCCTTCTTGCCCATGTATAACCACCCAATCGCGGCGATATACTCAAAATAGAGTGACGCCCACTTACCGGAGGTTATGGTGACCGCGGTTGTGGGGTCATCTGTGGATGCCACGAACCCGGACAAGGTGATGACCCGCTGGGCGCCGGAGGCGTTCACGATGACCCGGTACGGTTGGCCTTGCGCCGGGTTCGCTGGTGGGAACAACGTGGGGGCGGCGGTGGCGCACACCCAAACACCGGCTTGGGTTAGCCCGTTGTTCGCGTTTGGTGACACGCTCACACCGTCGGTCAGGGTTTCGACCCGGTCTGACCAGCCCGGGGTAGGTGAGGTCAGGTATTGCCACCTCGCGGACGTCGAGTTGTAAACAAAGGTGACGTAGTCACGATCAGCTGCCGATGTGGACAGTGCCGGCGCGGAGACGGTGTCGAACACGAAACCGCCGGAACCGGATGTCCAGGTGACGGTGCGGGAGCCGGTGGCGTCCTGTAGGAGTTCCAAGGTGATGATTTGGCCGTCGGTGGCGTTGGTGGGAACACCCATGGTGCGGTTGCCGCCGAGGGTGACGCGGAAGGTGTTGCCTAGCGAAGCGTCCACGACGATCGTGGAGGCGTCAGTCAGCGCCACGGGGGTGCTGACTATCTTGGCGGCGGTAACCGTCCCGGTGAACGTCGGTGACGCCAGGGGCGCTTTCGCGGCGAGGTCGGTAACCAGGGCTTTCGCGGCGAGGTCGGCGACGAGGCCGGTGACCTGGGATTCGGCGATCACCCCCACCGCAACAGTGGGGACGGTTGCGGTCCCGGCGATGACGATGGTGGTGTCGGCGGCGTTGAGGTCCGTCAATCCACCGGGGGTGGAGGCATAGCGCCATTTGTTGGTGGTCAAGTCGTAGACGAACGACAGGAAATTCCTCGCCCCAGGATCGGTGGCGAGGATGGGGGTGGGGACGTCGAACGCGTACCCACCGGTGGAGCTGGACCAGGTGACGGTTCTCGAGCCGGTGCCGTCTTGGATGATTTCGAACAGAACCTGCTGACCGTCGCTGGGGGTGGACGGGACACCCATCGTCCGGTTACCGCCCAGGGTGACCACGAACAGGTTCCCCAGGCTCGCATCCACGGCGATCGTCGCCGCATCCGTGAGGGCTACCGGTGTGCTCACCGTCTTGGCGAAGGTGGCGGTACCAGTGAACGTCGGCGAACTCAACGGGGCGAGAGCGGCCAACGTGGCCCCAGCAACCATCACCGTGGGATCGGATGCTGTGCCGCCGATGGCGATGGTGGCGTCCCCCGCGGTCACCGACGACACGGAGCCGGAGGCGGCGGCAGCCCACTTCAGACCCGTCGTGGTGGACGAGTCGGCGGTGAGTACCTGGTTGTTCGACCCCACACCCAGCCGGGCGATCGTCGCCGCCGCGGTGGCCGCGACAATGTCACCCTTCGTCGTCACCGTGGACAGGGCAACCTTGCCGTTCAACGCGGTCAACTGTGCCGAGGACACCGGTTTTGCACTATCCGCCGTGTTGTCGGCGGACCCCAAACCCACGTCGCCCTTGACGATGCCAGTGGGGGTGTTGATGACCGGGCTGGTTAACGTCTTGTTCGTGAGCGTTGCTGCAGCAGCCCGTTCCGTCACATTCGACGTGTTGTCCACATTGGACAAACCCACGTCCGCCTTGACCAGGCCCAGCGACGTCTTCAACGCAGCGTAGGTTTTCGACACCCACCCCGCACCATCCGCCGCCAACACATTGCCTGCACCAGAGGTGAGTGCAGCGATAGCTGTCAGGTCGGAGTCAATTGGTTGCGCACCCACATCACTCGCAGTGATACCCGTGGGGGTATTGATGACTGGCGAGGTGAGGGTCTTGTTCGTCAGGGTCGCTGTGGCCGCACGCTCGGTTGCCATGGAAACGTTGTCGACCGAGCCCAAGCCGACGTCGGCCTTAACCAGCACCAAGGCAGTCTTCAACGCCGCGTAAGTCTTCGAAATCCACCCGGAACCGTCCGCCGCCAGAACGTTGCCTGCACCCGGGGTCAGTGCGGCGATCGCCGTCAGATCTGAATCGGCGGCTTGCTTACCCGCGAGCCCAGACGTGAGCGCGGAGGCATCCGCCTTGAGGTCAAGCGCGGTCTGCTGCGCGGTGGAGACCGGCTTGTTCGCATCCGACGTGTTCGTTGCGTTGCCCAGCCCAACATCGGAGGCGGTCAGGCTCAACGCCGTCTTCAGCTGCGCGTAAGTCTTGCGGATCCAACCCGAACCGTCAGTGACCAGCGCACCAGCCGTAGCGGAGTCCAGTGACGCGATAGCGGTCAGATCCGTGTCGACCGGCTGCTTACCCGCCAAGTCGCTGACGAGACCCGTCACCTTGCTCTCAGGGATCGCGTTCACCGCGACAGTCGGATCCGAGCTCGTCCCCGCAACCGTGACCGTCGCATCCCCGGCAGTGACAGTGGCGACACCGGACGGGGCCGGGCTAGCCCACTTCACACCCGTGGTCTGTGAGGAGTCAGCTGTCAGCACCTGCGCATTCGAACCCACCCCAACACGTGCGGGCGTGGAGGCGGCAGCGGCGACGTACAGGTCACCCTTCGTGGTGAGAACGGACTCGTCGACCTTCGCCGCCAGATCCGCTGTCAGACCCGTGACATCAGCCTCGTCGAGCACCACATCGCCAGTTCGCCCGGCCACGGACAACACAGCTGAGCTGGACTCGAACCCGTCCAATGCTTCCGCGATGGCCGCGTTGGTCTGGGCAGACGTATAATAGCCGGGGATCGGCGGCGGAGGCGGCGTGGTCTCCGCCGCGTCAGTCAGCCACACCGCCTTCATAAATACACCTGGCGAGACTTCTTGCACGGTGGCGTTGTAGTCGACACTAATAGTGGTCGAAGGGTGACCTTCGCGCGTGACCGTCCACGTAGACGGAGTCAAATCCGGGTCGTTCGAAGCAATCAAATCAGCATAGAAATAGGCGGTGTCCTCATCGGGGGTGACGACAACACTGGCGGTTTCGATGTAAGAGAACTCCGACGCATCAACCAAGTTCGACAACTGCGGAGCGAACGTGACCGTCAGCGGAGCACCGTTGGCACGCTTAGCGCCCCCACCAGCCATGGCGAACCACTTACCCTGCACTCGGACAATATCGACGTTCGCGGGCAGCGGCGCGGTCATGCGACCACCGTCGCAGCAGTCAGCCAGAGAGCTTGCATATCTTCGGCTTCCCCCACGTCTTCAAACGGCGAGTCGTACGGAACTTCGATCACAACCGCGGGAAACCCAGGGCGGGTGACCCGCCAACGCGCCGGAGACGGAGTCAAATCCGGATCATCGGTGGCGATCAGATCAGCGAAGAAATAAGCGGTGTCCGGATCGGGGGTGGCAGTCACAACAGCGGTTTCGATGTAGGCGTGCTCGGTCACGTCGATCAGGCTGCTGACCAGCGGTGTGAACGTGACAGTCAGCAGAGACCCGCCGCCGCCTTGGCGATACCACCAGCCCCGCACTCGCACAATGGCGACATTGGCTGGCAGTGGCAGCGTCACGAGTTAGCCCCTCTGATCTTGGCGGCCCTACGCAAGGCGCGGAGGCGTTGGAACTCGGCAATCACAAACTCATCAGCCGGCTGGATTTCCGCCGCTCGAGCTATGCGACGCACAGACCTCAACTGCTCCGACGCACCCGAACCCGAGGTGGACTGCGGCCCCGACACCAACACCAACGGCGCCTTAACCGGGACAGCCACGAGAATCAGGGGGGCATCTTTCGGGCCCGACACCAACACCAACGGCGCCACGGACGGGCCCGTGATGGACGGAGGCCACCACGCAGGGACCGGCACCAACGCAACAACACGCTGACCACACCCGACGGCCGACACATGCCACGGCCGGTCAAAAACCGCCACACCCTGGGTCACCCCCGTTGGCGAACCAACAGCGGACGCGAGCCCCGAGCGGTCGTGGCGGATAACATCCACCACGACGATCTGACCGGGAGAACTCCCGGCGAGAACCGCGGCGGGCCGGTCACCGACTACGACACTTGAGATGGCCTGTTGTGGGGGTGTTCCCGCCGTGACGCTGCCGGGCCGGTCAGCCCGAATGACGTCAACCAGCACGATCGGGCTAGGCGCATGCCCACCGGCCGCGGTGGGTCGATCGGTCAGCACCCGACCAATTAGCAGCGACTGGCCAACAACGGCGGCTGTGATCAGCCCAGGCCGGTCGGTGACGACCCGACCGATGGTCAGACCGGAACCCGGGGAGCCCGCTTGCGCCGCTGTCGGGGAATCAACCAAAACCCGACCAGTAACCAGCGTTTGCCCCCCACCGCTCGCCGTGACAGCAGTGGACCGGTCGGAGACGGTGACGTTGACAGCGGCGGAGATTTGCTCCGCCGGGGGACGCCCCCCGACTGCCTGAGCGGGGCGGTCCGCGAAAACCACGCCGACAGCCAGTCCCACTGCCGTAGACGCGGCCCGCGCCGCCGACGGGGAATCGACCACGGACCGGTCCACAGCCAGCCCTGTAGCCGGTGCACCGGCCTGAATGATCGTCGGGCGGTCAGTGAGGACCCGACCCACTGCAACCGTCGTGGAGCAGCTGAGGGCCAGCGCCGCCGACACGCCGACCTGAACCAGCCGGTCAACGACCAACGTTTGGCTCGGGGTGGGCGCGGTCACGGAACTGGGCCGGTCGGTGACGGCAACCCCGACTGCCTGAGCCTGCGTGGCGCCCGCTAACAGCGCCGCACCAGGCTTGTCCGCCAGGTCACGGCCCACCAGTAGCGCCTGCGTGACACTCCCAGCCAGCGTTGCGCGAGGGGTGTCCGAGAGGTTGACGGCCGCCCCCGCGGCGAGCACCTCAACGGCGACGATCGACCACGTGTCCGAGGTGAGCGTGTGGGACATGGTCACCGACCCGCCCCCAGCGGCGGTGGACTGCGCGCCATTCCCGGCACCAGTGTTGCCGTTCGAGTTAGACCGCCACCGCAACGTCTGGGTGTCCGCGCTGAACCCCGACCCGGCGCACACCGCGTCAACCACCATGTTCCCGGACGTGGTACCGGTGACCGTGACAGCCGCGGTGACACCCGACCCCGCCACCGTTTGGGCGGTACCCAACGGAGTGACCTGGCCCGCCCCAGTGAACGACACCGAACCGCCGGTAATCGTGTCAACAGCGATCGCGGTAGTGACGACAACGGTGTTCGCGCCGGCCGCCGGGTTGACGAGCCGGAACAGCTCGACGAACCCGAAGTCGCAGTGGTTGTGCCGCTAATGGCGATGCCCACCGCGACCCCGACAGTCAGCAACCGGTTCGACCCGCTACACGTGTGCGACCACGAACGCGTCGTGACACTGCCCTGCACGAAAGTGCCAGCTGAGCTGGGCCCGACAGCGTCGAACGCTACAGCCATGAGCTGACTCCTAAGGGCCGGTGATCTTATAGTTGTCGATATAATGGATCGCCGTGGCCGTATTCACCGGATCCCGATAAAGACCGGTCTTCAAATAAGCGCTCGTATCCCCAGGAACCAAAGTCATGCGGAATTCATGGCTAATCTTCTGAACCCCATCAACCCACACCTCGGCGTAACCCACCGCGGGATCCTCGGAGAACCTCGCGTGCACAACCCAACGCTGCCACGTATCCCGAACCATCGCCTGAACCGCAGTCCGCTGATACCCCCCCGACACATCATTATTAGCCAAATAAATGACATCATCGGTGTCAATGTCCAAAGTCAACGCGGGAGACGCCGTCCCCGTCGCCTGATGCCACTGCCAAAACAGATTCCAACCGCTCGACGCATGCGGAACAGGCCAAGAGGCATGGAACTTCATATCCCACGCTATCCAACGCGCCGCCCCAGGAACGGCGTCCACCGAAACGGCCGGGATCGGTCTGGAAATTTCGGCGCGCTCACTGGAACCGAAGGGGATATCCCCGTCCCGCACCTCGAACCGGGCCACATTCGGCCGGCCGTCGATAGACACGATTTGCGCCGAATACTCACCGGTCCCGGAGTAGGCCGTCCCGGCGGTTTGACGGATCGTCCCACCGGAGTTCCACTCCAGGAAACCCCACTTGGAGAAGTTCCCGGTAGCGAAATCGTCGGTAAACAGACTGGTACCACCCTGGGGTTCGACCGTCACATACGCCTTGCCGATGATGTCGCCATACCAGGTGGTGCCGCCGTTGTAGCTGGTCAACGAGACCCGATCCACCGCCGCCGCTGTCAACGACAGGATGGGTGGGACGCCGCCGGCCCATTTCACTGACGTCGGCCACGTCACTGTCCGGCCACCGGTGGCGTCCTGAGTGAGCACTAACTCCAGCCGGGCGCGCTTACCCGACGTGGCCCCGGCCAAAGTGACCGTGCAGTCCGTGTTCAGCGTGATCTGCTTGACCGCGCCGGTGGTGGCGACGTTGATCGTCAACGTCGCCCCGGAGTTACCCACCGCATGCACGCCCGCGACAGCGGTTTCCAGCACGGTGTCCCGCGAATCCAAATCCTGGACCGCGGTGTTCACCTGCCCCAGGTTCGCCGCACTCAACGGTGAAGTAGTGGCAGGGCTATCCGCCCAAGCCGGCAACGTGTACGCCATTTCGGCGGCCCCCCTTTTCGATAGAAAACGACGCGAACCATTAGTCGGCTATCAGGGGATTAGCAGTTGCAGAATGCCTTGCGCGTCGAAGACGACGGCAAAGGACCCCCCGCCCCCACTTTGATCACTGCCAAAGTCGATCAAGCCCAGAAGGGGCTGCGTCGCCGCCGTACCCGGGGTCCTGTCGCTGATGACGCCGTAGCGAACCCCGGTGAAGGTGGCCGTCGCCCAGGTCGCGTCGGCCGCGTCGAGCACGATGATGCCGGAGCCGACACAGTCCCAGACGACAGTCCCGCTGGTCTCTGCGGTGTTACTCCCCAGCGGCGTGAGGAACGTGGGGGCCACGCTGTGCGAGGTACCCGCCACCGCGCAGCGGTACAGAAACCCGTTGCCCGTGGCCGGGCGCACGATCTGCCCCACCGTGTAGGCGGTGGAGTTTGCGCGGGAGGTGCCCCAGCTGTACGACGCCGTATAGGTGACGGTCTTCGACCCAAGAGTTACTCCACCAGTCGAGTAACCACCGGATGCGGCGAGCTCATTCGTCAAGTCATTGACGTAATCGTCGGCGTCCAGTGCTGGCGTATATGACGACGTGTGCAATGTCAAAGCGATCGAATCAGAATCATAGTCGACCTCTTTGTTAATGATCTTAACAAGGGCGTTGCGGTACCAGGTTGCCACTAAAATCAGACTCCTTGATTGAGATCGGTATCGACAACGAACCTGCCGGAAGCGAATCGGACATCTTCACCGGATGGGTGAGTGAGTTCAGCCTGGTAATAGGCGGACACGACAGGCCATTCGCCGCTCACCGCTGATGGGGGTTGAAAGAAAATCTGCCCTGTTGAGGTACGTCGCCACACGTCGGCATCCTCGAGCTCCAACAGCGTGGTGCCGGTGCCGTCATTATGGCTGGCGACCGTCCCATTCACTGCGTAGCCGGACACGGTGAGGTCCAGAGGCAGGCCAGTGCCAGGGTCGGTGAAGGTCCAGACCACCGGGTCGAAGCTGCCGGCCTTCACGTACAAATCGTGCGAGCGGGACAACTTAGCCCCCCATGTGGATACTGGCGTTGCCAATCAGCAACGCAATGGCGAGGATTACCACAGCAACCGGGGTGAGCAGCACGCGACTATAGGTGGCCACCGCGTTCCACAGGACAACGTCAAGGAACGCCAGGAGGAGAGCCACCAGAATCAGAACGGATGCGAGCGACATGACGTCTCCTTAACCGGTGAACCCGGCGTTCGTGTACAGCAGCCCGACGTTGCCCCACAACAGTGCAAACCCGTACAGCACAGTCGCCACGCTGAGCCAGAAGACGGGGTCAACAAACCTTGACGAAGACTTCGGCCGCGCAAACCAGAAGATCAGCGCGATGATGCCGCACACAAACCCGATCAGACAGGCAGCGATACCAGTCCAGGCCGGCATGGCTAATACCACCTACGGCCGGCGTAGTGGCCAGACGCACCGAGTGCCCACAGCACGGCACCAATGACGACCAGCAAGATCCCGATCGTGTACAAGATCGAGATGCCCAAAAGCCAGCCGATCAACAGCAGGACCAAACCCAAAATTAGCACGGCTAGTTCCCTTCCTTCACGAGCGAGGGAGTCCCCTTAACACCGGTCTGAGACGACGCCAAAGACGTCAGAATGCTGATCAGAGCCGCACCGGCGGACAGGCTCAGCGTCGACTGCCAGGCGATGTGCAGGATGTCCAACGGGCCGGCGCCGAGGAGGACTAGCGCGGTCTGCGCGAACGTCTTCCCCGCCCGTTCAAAGGCTGAGGCCCAAAACCCGGACGTTGCCATTTCATCCACAACCGCACGATGCGTAATATCCGCAACCGTCTCAGACGTGCGCTCATGCACACCCTCCACGATGCGTTCCACCGTCGTGTCATGCAGCTGCACCTGACGGTTCTGCAGCAACTTCTGCAGCATGATCGCGCACTGATGCACCTCGACGTTATTTCGAAGTGCCAGCTGCAAAACGTTGTACGGGGTTCCCTTTTCGTCGGTAACCCCACCACCCCAAGCCTTCACCACGCCGGTGACCTGCTCGTGGATTTGGTCAACCTGCTGTGCTGTGTTTGGGGACATACCACCTGCTCCGTTCACTTCGGCGAGAACAGCAGCCACTTCAGCTTCCGGAGCATCGATCTCAATGTGCATGCCGTCTTTTCGGCCCGTGTAATCCCCACCCCAGCGCAAAGCACCCTTCGCGTCAGCGATGATCCGGCGAATCGCCTGGATCTGCGCAGCCGAAAAGTTGCTGGACGGCTCGGTGCTCAACGGATGTTGCGGGGCGTTCAGATCAATCGCGGTCCCCGAAGCGTGGTTGGACAGCTCAGTCCCGCCCCGAATCTGGCGTTCCGCGTACCCCCAGCACGTGCCCGGGACCAGGGGTTCAACCTCGTTGTGCCACCTCTCGGCCGCCCACATCAGCAGTTCCCCGCACGCACCTTTGCGCACGGGGAACGCCACGCCGGCCACAGTCAACGTGGCGATCAACGAACGGTTGTTGGCCAAAAACCCGTTCTGCGAGGTGGGGATGGCGGCCATCTTTGAGGTTTGCGGGTCCGGCTCGTCGGACCATCCATTCCCGGTACGGAGCTTCAGCTCCTCCGAGTAGACCCAACCCATGACGTGTCAGCGCCCGTGAACGTTCGGGGTCGGGCCTTGAGTAGCCTTGAACGCTTCGATCTGCTGCTCAATCGACATCAGCAAGGCGACAGCGTCGCCAGCCGGCGGCGGAGTCACAGGAGGGTCAACCGGCGGCGGCGGATCGACCGGCGGCGTCGGGGTGACGTTCGGGAACGGGGACGACCGGTCACCGGTGAGTGCCTGGTAGTCAGCGTTGGCGGCGGCGAAGTCCAGACCGGCCGGGGTGAGCCCGGAGGTGGACAGCCAATCCGCGTCCACGGGAATCCAATTTTCCACGAAGAACTTGCTGTAGAACGCCCAAGTGACGCGCTGAATCGCGCTCCACGTGACCACGTACAGGTACTGGGCGTCGTAACCGACGATCGGCACAGCATGCCCACCGACGATCTGAGCGCGTCCTCGGACAACATCCCAGGGCTGGCCCTTGTCGAACTGGGTCATCGCGTAGGAGGGCACCTGCAGGGCGGCATAGGTGACGCCGAAGAACTTGACGCCGTTCTTCAACAGGTCGGTGTTGCGGTAGTCGATTTCGGCGAACGCCTCAAGCTTGTACCGGGCGGCGCCCACGCCGGTGGTACGCCAATAGTTCAGGCCGTCCTGCAGCGTGGCGCCGACGTCGGTGCTCGGGTCGTTCGGGTTGTAACCCGAGATCGCCGAGTACATCGACAGCGCATCCTGGGTGGTGAACCCAGTGTCGATACCTCGGGCGACCTTCTGAACCAGCTGCTCACCGTGATGGGCCGATGCCGCTACGCAATCCCCAGCCCCATCGTTACCGAGCATCCCCCACAGGTTCGCGGGAACCTGGCCGTAGTAACCGGCCTGCGCATCCGGAGCCGGCAGCGTGGGAAGAGCGCTCAGCTTCACGCGCGGCTTCGACGGATCGTTGGGGAGACAACCGAAGTGCATGCTCGTCTTGGTCTTCTTGTGCTTCTTGCCGAGTCCCATTTCTTGCCTCTCTCAGTTACGCAGCGACCACCCGCCGCCTCACGCGTCGGGGGATGTTGTTCCGCCACTCGACGAGCAGACGGTCGTTCTTGGTTGCATTGCACCGTCTACACGCCGGGACCACGTTCCCGATGGAATGCCGACCCCCGCGGGCGAGAGGGATGACGTGCTCAAGTTCCAGCGTCTCCCCCGCGCCGCCCCCGCAGTAAGCGCATCGGTGCTGGTAGATCAGCAGCATTCGAGACCAGTCGCGCTCGCTTATCTTCAGTGCACCGCCACCGTTGTTCCGCTTCCGCGCGTACCGGTTCGCCGTGTTGAGTTGGCGCTTCTCGGCGTTGTCCAGTGCATAGCGCTTGTGGTACGCCCTCTGATAGTTCTTGTGGTGTTCCAGGTTCTCGTCCTGCCAACGCTTCTGGCGGGCGTAGATCCGTTCGCGGTTCTCGTCCCGATAACGTCGGCCAGCGGCCAGAACCTTCTCCGGGTTGTTCTCTACGTACCGTCTAACCGCAATGTCTATCCGCTCCCGGTTATCCCGGTAGTCGCATCGGTTCGCGCAAAAGTCGGAGCAGACCTTCGCGTCCGCGCGCATGTGCTTGATATCGGCACCGCACCATTGGCACTCAGTGAACGAGCGGGCTGCCTGCCGTGCTGCTTTCCGCTCGGCAGATTCGAAGCGCGACTTGCAGAGGTTGGTGCAGTAAGCCCGCGTTCGCCGACCCCTAGTTTGTTCGTACAACTCACCGCAATGTGGGCAGGTGCTGACGACCGTCGGCTTCGCGGCAGCTTTACGCCGCCAGAGCAGCTGCTTGTAGTGGCTGGTGCACAGCTCGCTGCACCGGATGGGGAGTTCACAGGTCGCGACGGAGCACGTACCCTTAGGCATGTCAGGCCTGCTTTCACCAGGTTTGACGCTGACCCCGGTTGCCTGTTAGCCGCAGGCGCCGGGGTTCTTACGTTGATTCTATCGATCTACGTTCATGATCGCGACTTTGTGAGGCTCAGCCCCTGCCGTGGGGAGCACGGCAGGGGCTGAGATCAAACAGGTGGAACGTTGGAGCTACTTACTCAGCCGGCGGCGGGTTCGCAGCGGCGTTCGCCGCGTCCACCACTGCGTCAGCGGCATCCACAGCGGCCTGGTCCACAGCGTCATCAGCGGCGATAGCAGCAGCCACCGCTTCCTGGGTGGCCTGGTCGGCGTTGGCCAGCTGCTCCTTGAGGATGACGTTCTCCGCCACCACAGACTGGTAGCCGGTCACGAGGACCTGGAGGTCAGCGTTAAGTTCGTCGAAATTGGCGGCCATGTTTCGGAACTCCTTCAGGGTTGTTTCACCGGTGGTCTTTATCTCCTGCAGCAGCACGTAGCCGGCTGCGACATCCCGCTGCAAGTCACTTAGCGCTTCGCGCGGCCATCGGAAGTAGTCAAGCCAACTGGACATGTCATGCTCCAGACGCTGGATGCGATGCTCTATGTCTCGGTCACGATTGGACTGGCATGGGCAATCACTCATGGAGTCGCTTCCCGCATTGTCGGGGAGTTACAGGTTCATGATCTTCCGATACCTGACATCGGCTACCACCCGGCGGTCCGTCTCCAAGCCCTTTTTCCTCCGCCGGTAGGCCACGTTGTGCGCGCTCTGGCACGCACGGCATGACCTGTGACCCTGGCTCGACTTTGACTTCACCAAATTGGGCTCAACCAGGTCGTGCTCAAACGGGCACTGCTCGCGGAGAACGCAGGGGTTGGTCCGGTGAGTTGTCCGGTCGTAGTTGTTTGACGACGGCGTACCCCACCGCAGGTTCTCTAGCCTGTTGTCCTCAGCGTTGCCGTTGTTGTGGCAAGCCTCGGTGCCATCGGGCGGTGAGCCCTTAAACGCCATGAGGATCAGCCGGTGCACTAGGAATCGCTTCGCCCGTGTGCCGGTTCGCGCCAGAGGCACATAGCAATGCCCGTAAGCCCCCGGACTCGGCCGCAGGATCCTCGCGTGGACCGTCTGCTGGACACCGTTCGAGCGCATAACGACCCGGTACAGGCTTCGAACACGCCCCCGGTCGCTGACCTCGTAATACCCCTGAAAGTCAGGGACGGGTAGCCAGCGTTCGGTCGCGACGGTATGTTCTGGCATGTCTGGCACGTTCGACTCCCCATAAGTCGGGCGACCCCTGTCGGGCCGTGGCCCCGGACCTTGTTGACGCAAGGTCGCGGGGTTCTTGCTGTTGATTCTATCGATCTACGTTCATGATCGCGAATCTGTCAGGTGCCCTCACGAGGTCGCGGGATCATTCGGGCGAGTGTTTCTTCGGCGAGCTGGCGGATGATGCACGGGTGTTTGATCCACGTGGTTTGTGACCGGCATCCTGCGCATTCGCCTCGGTCATCGGCTATGTGGACTTCGCGTAGGTAGATGGCTCGGCCGATGTCTTTTGCGAGGAAGTTGATTACAGCGGACGCCGCACGTTCCCCGGGGTTCACGGCTACGGGGCAGTCGGCTTGACGGTGACGAGATCAGCCCAGACCGCAGTCTGATTAAGGTAAGAACCCTTGACTACTGCGCCAGGTCCACATGTTAGAAGGATCAAGGAAGGTCCCGATCCCCCGTACACCTCGGCGGTGGGGAAGGAAGTCTTGAGGAACACCTTCGTCTTGGTCACCTTGAACACGGCGGTCTTCTGGTCGCTGCGATCCACCTCTACGATCGCGCCGACCTTCACCTGAGCGAGCTTGGCGAAAGCGCCCTGCACACCATTGGCATTGATGTGGGCCCCGAGCACCGTCCGCTGTACACATCCCTTCCCGTTATCGAAAGAGCACAGCGCGCTCTCGCCGGGGATCGGGCTGTCTTTGTACCAGCCCACTAGGCCGGGCTGTGACAGCGGCGGAACCTCAAGTTCGCCGCCTACCAACCCCACCTGCATGAACGTGTGGTTGTTTAGCCCGATCGACGGGATGCGCATGCCCATTGCGATGACGCCCA
>Ga0193707_1000119_pt1 | contig 21614 bp, 25 predicted proteins | sample U3c2metaG_FD_143043 | JGI IMG/M metagenome (GOLD analysis project Ga0193707, IMG submission 143043) | Soil microbial communities from a riparian zone of the East river system, Colorado, United States - U3c2 | ecosystem: Environmental > Terrestrial > Soil > Riparian zone | place: USA: East River... | reverse complement strand
TGTGCGCGCAACCGGGTCGGCAGCACCTGATGGAGTTTGGTCATCGCGGAGATCGCCGCCTCCTCCACCCCGACACCGTCGTGGTCGTCGCGACGCGCAGGCCGACCGCGATCGCCACCGCTTCCTCGTCCTCGAGCAGCAGTGGTGGGAGCCGGCCGCCGGGTCCGAGGTGGTAACCACCACCGATCCCGGCTTCGGCGTCGACCGGATAGCCCAGTGATCTCAGCCGGGCGACGTCTCGCCGTACGGTCCGAGGCGTGACGTCGAGCTTCGCCGCCAAGTCGGCGCCGTCCCACTGCGGGCGCGACTGGAGCAAGGACAGCAGGCGGAGCAACCGGGCCGCGGTATCCATGATCCGACCATTCTGCCTCGACCTGCGGACCGATCCTGTCCGCAGGTCGTTCTACGGTGAGTCGATGACCACGACACTGACGCAGAACCTGCTCGGCCTGTCCGACTTCGCCTGGCAACGCCTGCGCGGACGGGTCGCCGGGCTGACCGACGAGGAGTACTTCTGGGAGCCGTTCGACGGCTGCTGGACGGTCCGCGAGACGGACGCGGGCCTCGCTGCCGACTGGGCCTGGATCCCGCCGGAGCCGCCGCCGTTCACCACTCTCGCGTGGCGGATCACGCACATCGTCGACATCCTGCAGGAGGAACGCACGGCCACCTGGTTCGGGCACGAACCAGCGGCCGACGACGGCGAACCGCCAGTGCCGGAGTCGGCCGAGGCCGCGCTCGCGGCGCTCGACCAGGCGTACAACATCTGGCGTCGACGCCTCGCCGCGCTCGGTCAGGACGACCTCGACCGCACGATGGGCGAGATCGCGGGTCCGTACGGCGACAGCGACGGCGCCTCGTTCGCCCTGCACATCCTGGACGAGCTCATCCACCACGGCGCGGAGGTGGGCACGGTCCGCGATCTCTATCGCGGAATACGCGCCGAGGATCCCTTCGCGGCCGCGCTCGCCGGCGAGGTCACGCCGGCCGAGCGCCCGGCGCTGCTCGCCGAAGCGGCCGCGGCACAGCGATGGGAGGTCGTCCCGAAGCTCGCCGACCTGGGCTTCGGCGTCAACGAGCGGACCGCGCAAGGAGCCTCCGCCGCTCACGTGGCCGCTGGGACCGGCTCGCTCGACACGCTGCGGTTCCTAGTGGAACACGGCGCGGATCTGTCGGCGACGGATCCGCGCTTCGGCGCCGACGTCCTCGGTTGGGCGAAGTGGTTCAAGCAGCCGGAGGCTGTCGAGTACCTGGAGAGCGTCTGATCAGGGCACGAAGGCGCGCTGCGAACGGCGGCAATCGTGGCCGCCGGAGCATTCGTTGCCGCTAGCAAGGAAGCGGCGTGCTCCAGGCGGAGGTCGGTGACGAACGCCGTCGGGCACGCCGTTCGCGGACCGCATCGAGCGGGAGAGGTGGGCCGGGCTGACGCCGGCCAGCTCGAGCAGCCGCGGGACGCCGCCGCGGAGGTTGCTCTCGGCGCATCGCTGTACACGCCCTGGCCAGCCAGCTCGGCGTCCCCGGTTCCGCGGTGTCCGCCGCGGGTACGAGCACCCCGAGCAGATCGATCCAGAAGCGGATCAGATCGGACGGGCCGGGCTCCGCCTGGAACCGGTCCAGTGCGTCTTCGAAGACAGCGATTGCCTCGGTTGCGCGGTAGCTGACGGGACCGCGCGCCGACGACCAGCCGGCCGCCGGGACCGTCCTGGTCAGGACCAGGAAGCCCAGCCAGGCCGAGGTCGGAAAGGCCACGTTCACGAACTCCAGCCCTTCCGGAGCGGAGCCGCGAACGGCGTGCCGGTCACTCGGCCGGACCAGGACCACGTCACGCGGCCGCAGTTCCTGGGTCCCTCTCGTCAGCAGATGCTCGCCGGTGCCCGAGACGATGCCCCTGAACTCGTGGAAGTCGGCATGCGTGTGCAGCTCGGTGTCGCGCGCACGGGCGGGGATCCGGAGGCGAGCCGCGTGGTACGGCCGGCCGAACGCGACGTCATCGACCAGGAACTGATCAAGGAAGTGAACGATCATGTCGAGTGGTTGCAGGCCCGGCGTCCCGCTGTCCGGCCCGAGCAGCTCGGCCACGTGTACCTGCGGGACGACCCGTTCTGGGTCCGGCTGGTGAGTGACGATCGACTGCCCGACGCCGGCGAACGGCTGCGTGCGGGTGATTCCCGGCAGCCATCGGTCCGGGGTGGCCGGGATGCGGGACAACACCGCGGTCGAGAGCGTCCTCGGGAAGGAGATCGCGGTCGAGGTCGACGAGTCGGCGGCGGTCGGCATGGTGCTGGCGCCCGGTGATGTCGAGGTGCACCACCCGAACATCGTGCACGGCAGCAACGCGAACACCTCACCGAACCGGCGCTGCGGGCTGACGATCCGCTACGTTCCTAAGTCGACGCGGATCACGGATCCGGAGGTGCCCTACCCGAGCGCCTTCCATCTGCGCGGCGAGTCCGGCGTGAACAGCTACCAGCCGCGGCCGAGGTACGTCGACGGCCGGCACGTCTCGTTCACCGGAAGCAGCCAGTGGGTCTGAGCAGGCACACGCCCGCCCCGGCCGGTGTGGCCGGGGCGGGCGTGTGGTCGATTACTCCAAGCAGATTCTGAACGGGTGACCCGCGGGGTCGGCGTAGATACGCCAGCCGCGGTCGTTGTGGGCGGGCGGTGGATCCAGGGGTTCGAGCGGTTCGGCTCCGAGCGCGACCACGGTGGCGTGGCCGCTGGAGATGTCCTCGACGATCAGGTCGAGGTGGAGATCCTGCGCGTCGGTGCCGGGCCAGGTGGCCGGCACGTACTCCTCCGAGCGCCGGAAGGCCAGCGACGAGAAGCCGAGCGACGAGCCGGGGCCGGTCAGGCTCCGCCAGTCGTCGTCGCCGTTCTCGTCGATGTCCAGCCCCAGCAGCGCCGAGTAGAACTGGGCGAGCTCGAGTGGGTCCGGGCAGTCCAGCACCACCGAGCCGAGCCGCCCGGCAGTAGTGCCTGGCTGCTCTGCCACCTGCGTCATCTGTCCTCCAGCTTCTGTTTCATGACTGCCTGCCCGTGTCGGGGCAGGACCGGCCAGGGCCCATCTGGTCGGAAGGCCCGGCCGCCTACGATGACAGGTCCGACGGACAGTTCGCATCTTTCGACACGCCTTCTTGACCGGTCAGCCGGTCGCGGACAGTCAACAACGGCGGTCGCTACCGCTGATCACCCTTGACGGTGGTAGCTCGGCGGCGCTCCGCGAGCTTGCGGATCTTGGTCCGGGTGCCGCAATCCTCCATCGAGCACCAGCGACGCGAACCGTTCCGGCTGCGGTCGAGGAAGAGCCAGCCGCAGCCGCCCTCGTCGACCGGGCAGGTGCGCAACTGCCGGAGCTCGACCGTCCGAACCAGCTCGACCACCGCGAACACCAACCGGTCCGGGATCATCAGCGCCGGCGCCGTGCCCACGACGAAGTCCGCGACGCCCCGGGACACACCAACGCGGCGTTGTCGTCGTACGCGGAACTCAACGCCGACGGTGAGGCGCCGCCGTACTACACCGGCACCGAGGTGGGGTTCACCTCGCTCGCCGTGGACAAGGACCTCACCTACGAGTTCCTGGACGACGTGTTCCGGGAGGTCGCCGAGCAAACCCCGGGTGACGTCATCCACCTCGGTGGGGACGAGGCGCACTCGACTCCGCACTCGGACTACCTCACGTTCGTGCCGAAGGCGGCCGAACTGGTCGTCAAGCACGGCAAGCGGGTGATGGGTTGGCACGAGATCGCCGATGCCCCGTTGCCGGCCGGCAGCATCGTGCAGTACTGGGGAACCGACGACGAGCGCGTCCAGGAGCTGACCCGCAACGCCGCCGCCCAAGGGGCTGAGGTGGTGATGTCACCGGCCAACCGCGCGTACCTGGACATGAAGTACGACCAGGAGACGCCGTACGGGCTCGACTGGGCCGGTCTGATCAGCGTGGAGAAGTCCTACCGCTGGGACCCCTCGACACTGATTCCGGACCTGCCTGAGAGCGCCGTGATCGGCGTCGAGGCGCCCCTGTGGTCGGAGACCCTCGACGATATGGCCAAGGTCGAGTTCATGGCGTTCCCCCGGCTGCCGGGGGTCGCCGAGCTCGGGTGGTCGCCGGCGTCCGCGCTGGACTGGGCAACGTACAAGGACCGTCTGGCCGATCAGGGCGCACGGTGGGACGTGCTCGGGGTCAACTTCTACCGTGCACCGGAGATCAACTGGCGTTAGTGCCGCAGGATTCGGTCCAGCAGCCAGGCCGTGGTCTCGTCCACGTCCTGCTCGGCGACGGTGTGGTGCGTGGCATCCGCATCAGGGGCGTCACGCACCTCCAGCCGGTAGACGTAGCGGTCCGGCTGCGGGCGGCTGGATCCGAGGTCGGCAGAGCCGAGTGCCTGCACCGCGGCCTCGAGCCGACCCGCGTCCGGTTCCGCACCCGTGTCCAGTTCGCCGTGGGCCATCAGGCCGGCGAATCCACCGCTACGCGTTACTTTGACGATCAACCAACGTCTCCCTCGGCTTGTGGTGGCTCACGATTGCCCGCCGCGCAACGATTGTCCAGAGCCGCGCGACACGCCGGGAGAATCGATCAGCAGTACGCGTCCATCACCCGGCGTACCGGCCAATTGTCCTTCGTTGCCATCCCGCGCGGCCACACCGCGGGCAGGAACCAGCAGGTCGGCGCGGGTTTCCAGGTGAGAGCGGGACCTGACGGGCCTGGATCCGGACGGCCACGGAGCGTGGCGGGTGGCGACAATCAGCGACACGTGTTCGTGGTCACCTCTTCCACGCGGCCTCAGATCGGCTACAGTTATCGCGTTGCACTTTTGGACTCCCACTGACTTTCGCTGTGCTGCATGGCCGGTTCTGTCTTCTGGGGCCTTTCGGCGACACGTGGCCCATGAGGTGTGGGTCGCGGTTTGTTACAAGCCATCAAGGAGATAGACACAAATGGCTGTCGGTACTGTCAAGTGGTTCAACGCTGACAAGGGCTTCGGCTTCATCACCCCGGATGACGGTGGCGCGGACGTGTTCGCGCACTACTCGGCCATCCAGACCTCGGGCTTCCGCTCGCTGGACGAGAACCAGCGCGTCGAGTTCGAGATCACCCAGGGCCAGAAGGGCCTTCAGGCGGAGAACATCCGTCCGATCTGATCTCCGGATCAGCCTTCTCGTAACTGATCGAAGGGGCCGAACACCACACCGGTGTGCGGCCCCTTCGCCGTTTCCGGCCACCGGGTGGCGAACAATAGGACCGTGACCGACAGAGAGCGGTACCAGCGGCCGGACGAGGACCCCGGCAAGCGGCTGGACAGGCAGTGGAACGAGTTGCTCCAGGAGCTGCGGCTGGCCCAGACCGGGACGCAGATCCTGTTCGCCTTCCTGCTCAGCATCGCCTTCCAGAGCAGCTTCCAGGACGCCGACAGGTTCACCCACCAGACGTACGCCGTCACCCTGATCGCGTCCGCGCTCGCGGTCGGCCTGTTCCTGGCACCGGTGTCGTTCCACCGGATCGTCTACCGGCACAAGCTCCGCGACCGGATGCTCCCGATCGCCAGCCGGATGGCGATCGCCGGCCTGGGCTTCCTCGTGGTGGCCATCATGGGCGGCGTCCTGCTCGCCGTCGACGTCGTCCTTCCCCGCCCGGTCGCGCTCCTGATCGTCGCGATCGTCTTACTCTGGTTCGCCGTCTTCTGGTACGCCGTCCCCACCTGGGTCCGCCGTATACTCGCGAGCGAGGAATCACCTCGGTGACGATCTTCTCGAGGGTGTCCTCGGAGCCGGCGTAGACGCCTTCGTGGCGGGGCCAGTGCGTGATGACGTCGGTGAAGCCGAGGGCCGCGGCACGGCTGACGACGTCCTCGAACGCGGCCGGGCTGGACAGGGCGAAGCGGGCCGAGTCGAGGGCCACGTAGCGGTCGAACGGCTTCCCCTCGAGTACGTCGTCCAGGCGGTGGCTGAGCTCGGTGACCGACGCGAACCAGGAGTCGAAGTCCGGCGACTTCACGCCGGTGGTGACCCAGCCCGCGCCGTACTCCACGGCGAGGTTGAGTGAGCGCGGTCCGTTGGCCGCCATGATGAACGGAACTCGCGGCTGCTGAATGCATCCCGGCAGCGTGCGGCCGTTGCGGGTCTCGAAGTACTCACCCTGGAAGTCGACGCCGACCGTGGTCAGCAGCCTGTCCAGCAGTACGACGAACTCCGCGAACCGATCTACTTGCTGCCGCGGGGTCAGGTCCGGGCCGCCCTGGATCGTCGCGTCGAGGCTGCCACCCGAGCCGAGACCGCAGAGGAACCGCCCGTCCGAGACATCGTCGATCGCGAGGATGTCGCGGGTCAGCGCGAGCGGATGACGGAAGTTCGGCGAGGTCACGAAGGTGCCGAGCTTGATCGTCGTCGTCACCAGCGCGGCCGCCGTCAGGGTCGGCGTCGTCCCGTACCAGGGCGAGTCCTGCAGGCCACCCCAGGTCAAGTGGTCGTACGTCCACGCGTGGTCGAAGCCGAACTCCTCCGCCCGCCGCCACAACGGCGCGGCGCCCTTCCACCGGTACTCCGGCAGGATCGTGATCCCGAAGCGCATGACCGGACCCTAGTGCGGTGGGGTCCGGAAGGTGGCGAGGGAGCTGGTGCCGATGCTGCCCAACCAGACCCTGCCGTCACGCTCCCGGACGCCGGTGGGCATGTGGAAGTTGGCGTGTCTGGCCCGGAGGTCGTGCACCAGCGTGCCGGCGTCGTCGTACGCCTGGATCTCGATGACGTCGGCGGCCTTCGGCTTCAGGGCCTCGGGAAGGCTCCAGACGAGCTTGCGGAGCGCGGGGTGTTTGGGCAGAAGGAAGTCGAGCATCGCGTTGCGGGGTGAGCCGACGGCCACCCAAATCAGGCCGTCGGACCCGCGGGCGATGTTGTCCGGCAACCCGGGGATCGCTGCCACCTGCACGGGCTCGGCGTTCTCGACCGAGAGGTCGAGCTGGTACAGCCCGTACGTCGCGGTCTCGACCCAGAAGAGGGTACGGCGATCGCCGCTGAGCGCGACGCCGTTCGGGAAGGCACGACCGGTCGACAGCCGCGTCACCTCGCCGTCCGCGGTCAGGCGGTAGACGCTCCCGGTCGCGGAGTGCTCGAGCAGATCCGCCATCCACTCGTCGACGCCGAAGCGGGTGGACGAGTCGGTGAAGTAGATCGTGCCGTCAGGGGTCACGTCCGCGTTGTTGCAGAAGCGCATCGGACGGCCGTCGATCTCGGACAGCAGGGTCGCGATCCGGCCGTCCTTGTCGAGGGTCAGCAGGCCGCGGTTCGCATCGCAGATCAGCACCTTGCCGTCCGGCAACCACTCGAGACCGAGCGGCCGTCCGCCGGTGTCGGCGACTGTGGTGATCGTCGTGCCGTCCGCACTCACGCGGAGGATCCGCCCGTCCAGCAAGCCGGTCAGGACGCTGCCGTCGTCGTCGATCAGCGTGTCCTCCGGGCCCTCCCCCGGCACCGCGATCGCTTCCACGTCGACGCTCTTCGGGTGCCGCACCGGCGGCGCGGGCGGCGGTGTCCAGCGGACGGGCGCGATCGACGACTTCATGCCGCAGACCTTAGCGCGCTGCGTCCAGGTGACCACCAAACGCCACAGCCCGGTCCGATCCAGCGGATCGTCCCGGGCTGTTACGTCGTACCTGTTAGAAAATGACCTCGCCGCGGGCGCGCCGGGCGCGGAGCTTCTCCAGGGCCTCCTCGAGGATCTCGGCCGCCTCCTGCTCGGAGCGCCGTTCCTTCACGTAGGCCAGGTGGGTCTTGTAGGGCTCGATCTTCGGCGGCGGAGGCGGGTTGTTCACATCGGTGCTGGTCGGCAGACCACACCGCGGACAGTCCCACGCCTCCGGAATCGCCGCCTCGACCGCGAACACCGTCGCGGTCTCGTGCCCGTTGGCACAGAAGAACACGATGCGCTGCCGCGGCGCTGAGTCGCCGCGCTCCGCCTCGCCCATTGGTCCGGCACCGACCCGGCTGCCACGAATAGCACTGCCACCACCAGCCACGGGAACCTACTCCCTCAGCCGAGCTTGTAGAGCAGGCCGAGCGCGACGATGGCAGCGAACCAGACCAGACCGATGCCGATCGTGATCCGGTCCAGGTTCCGCTCCGCGACCGACGAGCCGCCCAGGCTGGACGACACGCCACCACCGAAGAGGTCCGACAGACCGCCACCGCGGCCTTTGTGCAGCAGCACCAGCAGGGTGAGCATCAGGCTGCAGATGATGACGACGATCGAGAAAGCGAGAATCACGAGGAGTAGCCTAACTGAAGGTCCAGGTAACGGCAGATACCGGCGAACTCGTCGGCCTGGAGGCTCGCGCCCCCGACCAGGCAGCCGTCGACATCCGGTTGGGCCATGATGCCACCTGCACTGGCCATCTTCACCGACCCACCATAAAGAATCCGTACCGAGTCGGCCACCGAGGGTGAGATCGTCTCCTCCAGCCGACCGCGGATCGCCGCACAGACCTCCTGCGCGTCCTCCGGGGTGGCCACCTCACCGGTTCCGATCGCCCAGACCGGCTCGTAGGCGATGACGATCTTCCGTACGTCGTCGGGCTTCAACCCGGCCAGCGCGCCGTCGATCTGCCCGAGGCAGTGGTCGACCTGCCCGTCGGCCTTGCGGACGTCCAGACCCTCGCCGACGCAGACGATCGGGACCAGACCGGCCTCGAGCGCCTTGGCCGCCTTGGCGTTGACGACCTCATCGGTCTCGTCATGGTACTGCCGGCGCTCGGAGTGGCCGGCCAGCGCGTAGGTGCAGCCGAGCTTGCTCAGCATCGCGGCCGAGATCTCGCCGGTGTAGGCGCCCGCGTCGTGCGTCGACACGTCCTGCGCGCCATACTTGATCTTCATCCGGTCACCGTCGACCAGCGTCTGCACGCTGCGGATGTCGGTGAACGGCGGCAGCACCGCTACCTCGACGCGGTCGTAGTCGTGCTTCTTGTCCTGCAGCGTCCACGACAGCTTCTGCAGCAGATGCACGGCCTCGACGTGGTTGAGGTTCATCTTCCAGTTGCCCGCCATCAACGGCGTACGGGCATCTGAGATGCCGGAGCCTGCCATGTCGATCAGTCCTCTTCCAGTACAGCCAGACCTGGGAGCTCCTTGCCCTCCAGGTATTCGAGCGACGCCCCACCACCGGTGGAGATGTGCCCGAACGCGTCGTCCGCGAAGCCTAGCTGGCGCACCGCCGCGGCGGAGTCACCGCCACCGACCACGCTCAGCCCGTCCACCTCGGTCAACGCCTGCGCGACGGCCTTGGTTCCGCCCGCGAACGCGGCCATCTCGAAGACACCCATCGGGCCGTTCCAGAACACCGTTCTGGCGCCGGCGATCTCGGCCGCGAACGCCTTGCCGGACTCCGGGCCGATGTCCAGGCCGAGCTCATCGGCCGGGATCGCGTCCGCGGCGACCACAGTGGCCGGCGAGTCCGCCTTGAACTCGGGCGCGACCACGATGTCGGTCGGCAGCACGATCTTGACACCCTTGGACCTGGCGGTCTCCAGGTAGCCCTTGGCCGTGTCCAGCTGGTCGTCCTCGAGCAGGCTCTTGCCGACCTCGTGGCCCTGCGCCTTCAGGAACGTGAAGACCATGCCGCCGCCGATCAGCAGCTTGTCGGCCTTGGCCAGCAGGTTGTCGATCACCGCGAGCTTGTCCGACACCTTCGCGCCGCCGAGCACGACGACGTACGGCCGGGCCGGCTCCTCGGTCAGCTTCTTCAGTACGTCGACCTCGGCAAGCACCAGGCCACCGGCTGCGTGCGGCAGCTTGCGGGCGACGTCGTACACGCTGGCCTGCTTGCGGTGCACGACACCGAAGCCGTCGCTGACGAAGACATCGGCGAGCGCGGCCAGCTCCTCGGCCAGCGCGCCCCGCTCCGCCTCGTCCTTGCTCTCCTCGCGCGGGTCGTACCGCACGTTCTCGAGCAGCAGGACCTCACCCTCGTCCAGCTCCTGTACGGCGGACTGCGCGCTGTCACCCGTGACGTCACCGGCGAAGCGCACGGTAATGCCCTCGGGCTGCAACAGCTCGCCGAGCCGCTTGGCCACCGGGGCCAGGGTGAACTCCGGGTTCGGCGTGCCCTTGGGGCGACCGAGGTGCGCGGTGACGATCACCTTCGCGCCGGCCTTGGCCAGCGTGATCAGCGTCGGCAGCGACGCGCGGATGCGGCCGTCGTCGCCGATCGTCGCGTCCTTGATCGGCACGTTCAGGTCGGAGCGGACCAGCACCCGCAGCCCGGCCAGATCGCCGAGGTCTTCGATGGTCTTCACAGTTCAGCTTCCTGCTTCGTCGGGACGCCAACGCCCGAAGAACTGTGCGCTAGAGGCCACAGTTCTTCGGACGCAACGTGGGTGGAGAGACGTCAGAGCGAGGCGCCGACGTGGTTGACCAGGTCGACGAGGCGGTTGGAGTAGCCCCACTCGTTGTCATACCAGCCGACGACCTTGACCTGGTTGCCGAGCACCTTGGTCAGGCCGGCGTCGAAGATGCAGGACGCCGGGTCGGTGACGATGTCGGTCGAGACGATCTCGTCCTCGGTGTACTTCAGGTAGCCCTTCAGCGGACCCTCGGCGGCGGCCTTGACCGCGGCGTTGACCTCCTCGGCCGAGGTCTCCCGGCCGACGTTCACGGTCAGGTCGGTGGCCGAGCCGGTCGGGACCGGGACACGCAGCGCGAAGCCGTCCAGCTTGCCCTTGAGCTCCGGCAGCACCAGGCCGATCGCCTTCGCGGCACCGGTGGACGTCGGCACGATGTTGAGCGCGGCGGCGCGGGCACGGCGCAGGTCCTTGTGCGGGCCGTCCTGCAGGTTCTGGTCCTGGGTGTAGGCGTGGATCGTGGTCATCAGACCCTGCTGGATCGTGAACTCGTCGTGGATCGCCTTCGCCATCGGGGCCAGGCAGTTGGTGGTGCAGGACGCGTTCGAGATCACGGTGTGCTTCTCGGCGTCGTACAGCTCGTGGTTCACGCCCATCACGATGGTCAGGTCCTCGTTCTTCGCCGGGGCGGAGATGATGACCTTCTTGGCGCCGTTGTCGGCGTGCGTCTTGGCCTTGGTGGCGTCGGTGAAGAAGCCGGTGGACTCGATCACCACGTCGGCGCCGACGTCGGACCACTTCAGGTTCGCGGGGTCGCGCTCGGCGAACGCCTTGAAGCTGTGCCCGGCGACCGTGATGTCGTCGTCGGTGGCGGAGACCTCGCCCGGGAAGCGGCCCAGGATCGAGTCGTACTTCAGCAGGTGAGCGAGGGTCTGATTGTCGGTCAAGTCATTGACGGCGACGACCTCGATGTCGGCACCGGACGCCTGCACGGCGCGGAAGAAGTTACGGCCGATCCGGCCGAAGCCGTTGATACCTACGCGTACGGTCACGGGACTGCGTCTCCTCAGAACTAGCTTTCGAGCACTGCCGCTACAGCCCGAACATTAGCCCAACAGCCCAGTGAGCCAACTGGTAGCGTCCACATCAGACCACCACCACTGACCGGTAGCTCCACGAGCAGACCACCACGACGCAGCACTGCCCCGGAAACCTTCGGGGCAGTGGGTTGAATACCAGTTGTCCTGCTGGTGACGTGGCATCAGGCCGGGTCGAGCATCTCCGGAGTCAGATTGGCCTCGGTGTTCGGGATGCCGAGGTCGGTGGCGCGCTTGTCGGCCATCGCCAGCAGGCGGCGGATCCGGCCTGCCACGGCGTCCTTGGTCAGCGCCGGCTCGTGCAGCTGGCCGAGCTCTTCCAGGCTGGCCTGCTTGTGCTCCAGCCGCAGCTTGCCCGCCACCTGCAGGTGATCGGGTACGTCGTCGCCGAGAATCTCCAGCGCCCGTTCGACCCGGGCACCCGCCGCCACCGCCGCGCGGGCGGAACGGCGCAGGTTCGCGTCGTCGAAGTTGGCCAGCCGGTTCGCGGTCGCGCGGACCTCGCGACGCATCCGCCGCTCCTCCCAGGCCAGCACCGACTCGTGCGCGCCGAGCCGGGTGAGCAGGGCGCCGATCGCGTCACCGTCGCGGATCACCACGCGGTCGACGTTCCGCACCTCGCGGGCCTTCGAGCCGATCCCGAGCCGGCGAGCCGCACCGACCAGGGCCAGCGCTGCCTCCGGACCGGGACAGGTCACCTCGAGTGACGACGACCGGCCGGGCTCTGTCAGCGAGCCGTGCGCCAGGAACGCTCCGCGCCAGGCCGCCACCGCGTCGCAGGACGCACCGGAGACGACCGCGGGCGGGAGGCCACGCACCGGCCGGCCGCGGTTGTCCACCAGGCCGGTCTGCCGTGCCAGCGCGTCACCGTCGCGGACGACGCGAACGACGTACTTGGTCTGCTTCCGGATTCCGGACGGGGAGATCACGACGACGTCCGACGGGTGCCCGAAGATCTCGGCGATGTCCTTGCGCAGCCGCCGGGCCGCGGCACCGCTGTCGAGCTCCGCCTCCACGACGATCCGGCCGGACACCAGGTGCAGGCCGCCCGCGAATCGCAGCACGGAGGACACCTCGGCCTTGCGGCAACAGGGTTTTGTGACCTGAATACTGGTCAACTCGGACTTCACCTGTGCTGTCATCGCCATAAGACGCATCCTCCCACCGCTGTCAAAGACCCCCGGGGGTCTACACCAGACCAACGCAACGATCTGTGCCCTGTTACGCGGGTGTGCAACCTTCCTGCTCGTTGATCGCGTTCCATCGGCGACACTGTGGAAAGAGGGGCATGAAAGCACGGGACGAAGCCGAGTTCACCGAGTTCGCGGCGACCACGGTCAGACGGCTCCGCCGTACGGCGTACCTGATGTGCGGCGACTGGCATCGCGCCGAGGACGCGGCCCAGGACGCGCTGGTGCAGGTCTACCGCCGCTGGCACCGCATCGACCGCACCGAGGGCCTCAACGGTTACGCGCACCGCTGCGTGGTGACCGCCGTCCTCGACCAGTTCCGACGCCCGTGGCGCCGCGAGCGTCTCAACGACACCGACAACACCGACGTATCCACCGTGCTGATGCCCGACGTCGTGGCGCCCGTCGAGGATCGCCTGCTGGTCGTCCAAGCGCTGGCCGCTCTTCCACCCAGTCAGCGAGCCTGCGTCGTCCTGCGGCACTACACCGACCTCAGCGTCGATCAGACCGCGGAGATCCTCGGCATCGGCGCCGGCGGCGTCAAGAGCCAGACCTCCCGGGGCCTGGCCAAACTCCGCGAACTTCTCGAACAGACCGAAAGGAGCGCCTCGTGAGCACCGACATCGAACGCCTGCTGACAGCCGCCGCCGACGACTCCGACCAGCCACTGCACAGCGACGTCGACGACATCCTCATCCGCGGGCGTCGCTCCGTCCGGCACCGCCGCATCGCCACGATCGCCACCGCGACCCTCACCACCGCGGCCGTCATCGGCGGCGTCGCCACCTGGTCCTCGACCAGGAACGACAGCGCGGCTCCGGCCGGCACATCGACGGCCACCATCACGATCGATGTGAAGACCGGCCTGGTCATCGACGACGAGACCGGCAAGCCCATCGCCCCCGCACCGCCGGTGAGTCTGCGGAGCGACCGCGACATCATCACGAAATGCATGGTGCTCGACAAAATTCCGACCTGGGACCCCAGGCCCTGGGACAAGGCAGGCCCCCTCAGCTCCCGGTGGAGTGTGGCAGTCAAGACAAGCCGGGGCCACAAGGTCGCCGCGGTCCTGGTCGCCCCGGACCACAGCGTCGCCGCTCACTGCCAACTCGACGATGATCCAAAGTCTCCGAGCGGTTCGTTCGGACGCATGCAGCTCACCACTGTCGCGCCCGACGGTGCTCTCCTGAGGGCGGGCTACGCCGACGGGCTGCGGGTTCCCGCCGCTGTCGGCAAGATCCTGGTGGACGTGCCCGGTGAACCACAGGTCCGGCAGGCGCTGATGGGTACCGACGGCTTCTACACGCTGGAGGCTTTGGACAGCCGCCTTGGCACGAAGCCGACGGTCGGGCACCCGAAGCCCCGGATCCGTGGGTACTCCGCCGACGGCCGCAAGATCCTGGACCGCCAGCTGCCCTTCGTCGTCCTGCTACCGCCGGTCCCCGAGCACTGACCGGGATCAGGCGAAGATCTCTCGGTAGACCTTCGCGAGCTTGTCCGGCGCGTGGTGCAGATCCCGGTCGTCGTCGGCGATGTCGGCGATGACCAGCTCGGCTCCGAGGGATTCCGCCGTACGGCGGAGCGACTCGGGGTCGGGCACGTGGCCTTCGTCCGCGAGGACGACGTCGATCCGTAGATCGGGGGCGTGGGCGGCGAGGACCTCGAGGTGGGTCTCGGGTGAGAACCCGTCGGTCTCGCCCTTCTGCTCCCCCAGATTCAGCGTCAGGAGCCGGCGGGCGCTGGTCTGCTCGAGGCCACGGCACAACGCGGGCACCAGCAGGTTCGGGATGACCGACGTGAACCACGAACCCGGCCCGACCACGACCCAGTCGGCCTCCGCGATCGCCACCAGGGCCTCGGGACAGGCCGGCGGGTCGGCCGGGTCGAGCGCGACGTCGACCACGTGGCCCTCGGTCGTCGCCACCGCGGCCTGGCCGCGGATCTCGGTCATGACCTCCGGATGCCCGGGATCCAGCCCGATCACGCGCGCGGTGATGTCCAGCGGCACGGAGGACATCGGCAGCACCCGCCCTTGCGCACCGAGCAACCGAGCCACCCAGTCGAGCCCGTCGACGGCCTCGCCGAGCAACTCCCACAACGCGACGATCAGCAGGTTGCCGACCGCGTGATCGTGCAGCTCACCGTTGCTGCGGAACCGGTGCTGCAGTACGTCGGCCCACGTCCGGCCCCACTCGTCGTCACGGCAGAGCGCGGCCAGCGCCATCCTCAGGTCACCGGGCGGCAGTACGCCGAGTTCGCGGCGGAGACGTCCGGACGAGCCGCCGTTGTCGGCGACGGTGACGACCGCGGTCAGCTGGTCGGTGACATGTCGAAGCGCGGACAGGGAGGCGGCCAAGCCATGTCCCCCACCCAGTGCGACGACCCGGGGAGCCCGTGACACTACGGTGTCACTCCCGCCCCAGATCCCGGTGTACCACCAACGTCGGTGACCCTTTCTCGCGCAGCCTCCGGGCGATCTCTTCGGCCATCGCGACGCTGCGGTGCTTTCCCCCGGTACAGCCGATCGCGACGGTGACGAAGCGCTTGCCCTCGTTCAGGTAGCCGGTCCGCAGGGTATCCAGCACGTCCACGTAGTTCTGCAGGAACTGCTGGGCCAGCGGATGGCCGAGCACGAAGTCTGACACAGGCTTGTCCTGCCCGGTCATCGGGCGGAGGTCCGGCTGCCAGTACGGGTTCGGGATGAAGCGCATGTCGGCGACCACGTCGGCGTCCACCGGGATGCCGTACTTGAACCCGAACGACACCACGGTCGCCCGCAGCTCGGCGTTCTCCTCGTCGCCGAAGGCGTTCACGATCTTCGCGGCGAGCTGGTGGATGTTCATGTTCGACGTGTCGATGACCAGGTCCGCGCCGGCCCGGATGTCGCCGAGCAGCTCACGCTCGCGCTGGATGCCGGTCAGCAGCCGGCCCTCGCCCTGCAGCGGGTGCGGCCGGCGGACGCTCTCCTGCCGGCGCACGATGACGTCGTCGGACGCCTCCAGGAACAGCGTCAGCGGCCGGTACCCCTTCAGCCGCAGGTCGTGGACGGCCGAGCTCAGCTCCTCGAAGAACAACCCGGTCCGGACGTCGACGACGACCGCGAGCCGTGGCGCCGCGCCGGTGCCGACAACCTGCTCGACGAGCGTGGTCAGGAACATCGGCGGCAGGTTGTCCACGACGAACCAGCCGAGGTCTTCCAGTACGTCGGCGACGGAGCTCCGTCCCGCACCGGACATCCCGGACACGATGATCAGGTTGCCGCCCGTGTCGTCCATCAGCTCTCAGTTCTCCCTGGTTCCCCGTCGGCCGCCTTGATCGACCGCAGTCCGGCCGGCGCCGGGACGTCATCGCTCAGTATCTCGCCCGTGGCGGTATTCACCGACGGCGCCCGGCCGGTTTCCGCCGTCGTTGCGGCAGCGTTCACCGCCAGTACGACGGACTCCGCCGTACGACGGCCGAAACCGGGCAGCTCGGCCACTTCGTCGATCGTCGCCTGCCGCAACTTCTTCAGCGAACCGAAGTGCCGCAGCAGTGTCTTGCGGCGGACGTCGCCCAGGCCCGCGACCTCGTCCAGGACGCTCTCGACCATCGACTTCGACCGCCGGTTGCGGTGGTGGGTGATGGCGAACCGGTGCGCCTCGTCGCGGAGCCGCTGCAACAGGTAGAGGCCTTCGGACGTGCGGGAGAAGATGACCGGGTCCTCCTCATCCGGGACCCACACCTCCTCCAGCCGCTTGGCCAGGCCGACGACCGGGACGTCGCCGAGACCGAGCTCGTCCATCGCCTGGCGCGCGGCCGCGACCTGCGGCGGACCACCGTCGACGACGACGAGTCCGGGCGCGTAGGAGAACTTGCGGGCTCGGCCGGTCTCCGGGTCGATCAGCGCGGCCGACGGATCCTCGTCCGCCTGCAGCGTGGCCCGCTCGTCGAGCAACCGCTTGAACCGTCGGGTCAGGACCTCGTCGATCGAGGCGACGTCGTTCTGCCCGTCGACACCCTTGATCACGAACCGGCGGTACTCGCTCTTGCGGGGCAGGCCGTCCTCGAAGACGACCATCGACGCGACCACCTCGGTGCCCTGCAGGTTCGAGACGTCGTAGCACTCCAGCCGCAGCGGCGCCTCGGGCAGCTCCAGGGCGGCCTGGATCTCCTCGAGGGCCTGGTTGCGGGTGGTCAGATCGCTGGCCCGCTTGGTCTTGTGCATGGTGAGCGTCTGCAGCGCGTTGCGCTCGACCGTCTCCATCAGCGCCTTCTTGTCGCCGCGCTGCGGGACCCGGATCTCCACCCTCGCGCCGCGGATCCCCTCGAGCCACTCGGTCAGCGCGTCCGCGTCGTCCGGCATGGTCGGGACCAGGATCTCCCGCGGGATCGGGTCGCCCGAGTCAGCGGCGTACGTCTGCTGGATGAACCGCGACACCAGGTCGCCGGTGGTCGCCGTACCGTCGGCCTTGTCGGCGATGAAGCCGCGCTCACCGCGGATCCGGCCGCCCCGGACGTAGAAGATCTGCACCGCGACCTCGAGCGGGTCCTCGCTCAGCGCGATCACGTCGGTGTCGGTGCCGTCGCCGAGGACGACCGCGTTCTTGGCCAGGGCCTTCTCCAGCGCGGCCAGGTCATCGCGGATCTTCGCGGCCCGCTCGTACTCGAGCTCGGCCGCGGCCGCCTTCATCTCCTTCTCCAGCCGGCGGACGTACGTCGCGGTCTGGCCGGACAGGAACGCGGTAAAGTCGTCGACGATCTTGTGGTGCTCCTCCTGGCTCACCTGACCGGTGCAGGGGGCGGCGCACTTGCCGATGTAGCCGAGCAGGCAGGGGCGGCCGATCTGGCGGTGCCGGTTGAACACGCCCTTGCTGCAGGAGCGCATCGGGAACACCCGCAGCAGCAGGTCGACGGTCTCCCGGATCGCCCAGGCGTGACTGTACGGACCGAAGTACTTCACGCCCTTCTTCTTCTGGCCCCGGCCGACCATCACCCGCGGGTAGTCCTCGTTGAGGGTGATGGCGAGCCACGGGTACGACTTGTCGTCGCGATACTTCACGTTGAAGCGCGGGTCGTACTCCTTGATCCAGGAGTACTCCAGCTGCAGCGACTCGACCTCGCTGGCGACCACGGTCCACTCGACCTTGGCGGCCGTCGTCACCATCGCCTGGGTGCGCGGGTGCAGGTTGACCAGATCCTGGAAGTACGACGACAACCGGGCCCGCAGGTTCTTCGCCTTGCCGACGTAGATCACCCGCCCGGCGGCATCGCTGAAGCGGTAGACACCAGGCTAGTCGGGGATCGACCCTGGAGCGGGACGGTACGAGGACGGATCAGCCACTCAACCACCCTAGTTCGGGTCGCCGACAAATCCGGAATTCCGGCAAAGTCTCAATGGGCTTCAATGACAGACTTGAAGGCATGACTGTTGAAGAGATGGATCTGGTGATCCGCGCGTACGACGGACTTCGGGTGCTCGAGGCCCCCGGACGCGATGAGCTGTCCCAAAATGCACAGCGCGATGAGCTGTCCCAAAATGCACAGCGCGATGAGCTGTCCCCAAAAGAACCGCCCGATCTGTTCTACCTGTACGACCCGGCCGCGGACCTGCCGCCGGAGCGGCAGCAGCCGTTCGCCACGATCGTCACCGGCGACCACTACGAGAAGGTCTCCCGGCTGGACGAGCCCGGCGCCTGGCGACTCAACGTCGGCCTGACCAAGGCGACGTACACCTCGTTGTTCGGTCCGGTGCCGACCGAGCGCGACGCCGACTGGGTGCTCGACGCCGGCCAGGACTACGCCGCCCGGGACACCCTCATGCCGCATCCGTTCTACGCCTCCCAGCACTGGGTCTGCATCGTCGCACCGACCGACGCCGCTCCGTTGCTGCCGCTGCTCCAGGAGGCCTACGACTTCGCCGTCCGCAAGTACGCCAACCACGAGGCGCGCCTCGGTACCCCTTGAGTAGGTCGGCACCCCTTGAGTAAGCAAGTGAACGTTGCGGTCATGTTGCGGGTTGGCTCATAAGGCTGGTTTGACCCCCGATTGGGATGAGCGGGAGCTCTAGCTTGTGACCCAGGGTAGACGTGCAGGACCTTTGCGTGAGGCAACTGGGCCTTGCGCTGACTCGAGGGAGTTCCGCCCATGTCCCCCAATGTTCCAAGACTGCGCAGCATCCGCGGATCGCGGGCCGTGCTGGGAGCGGTCGCGGCATCCGCGCTCGCCGTCACCGGGCTCGTCGCCACCGCGGCCGGCAGTGACGCGTCGCAACCGGCATCCGTCACCATCCGCGGCGCCGGCACCGCGGATGCGATCCCCGGCAGCTACATCGTCGTCCTGGCCGGCCAGCGCTCGCAGGCCCAGACCCGGGCCACCAACTCCAGTCTCGCCACCAGCTACGACGTGAAGGTACGCGACCAGTACGACGCGTCGATCAAGGGCTTCTCCGCGAGCATGAGCGAGGACCAGGCGAAGAAGCTGGCCGGCGACTCGCGGGTGGAGTACGTCCAGCAGAACCAGAAGATCACCGTCGCGCAGGACGACCCGCCGTGGGGCTTGGACCGGGCCGACCAGCGTGACCTGCCACTGGACAAGAAGTACGAGGCGTCCACCACCGCGGACAACGTCAACGTCTACGTGATCGACACCGGGATCTACGCCGCCCACAAGGACTTCGGCGACCGTGCCGCGGTCGGCACCGACACCGTCGGCGACGGCCAGAACGGCGTCGACTGCATGGGCCACGGCAGCCACGTGGCCGGCACCATCGCCGGTACGACGTACGGCCTGGCCAAAGGTGCCAAGGTGTTCGGCGTCCGCGTGCTCGACTGCTCGGGTTCGGGCTCGACCGAGTCCGTGGTGGCCGGGATCGAGTGGGTGACCAAGAACGCGAAGAAGCCCGCGGTGGCGAACATGAGCCTGGGCGGCGGCGCCGACGACGCACTGGACGCGGCGGTGAAGGCCTCGGTCGCCTCGGGCGTCACGTACGCCGTTGCCGCTGGCAACGAAAGCGCGGACGCCTGTCAGGGTTCGCCGGCCCGCGAGCCCTCGGCGATCACCGTCGGCGCGACCGACGACCAGGACCAGAAGGCGTCGTTCTCGAACTGGGGCAAGTGCGTCGACCTGTTCGCCCCTGGCGTCGACGTCATGTCGGTCGGCATCACCGACCCGGACGCGACCGCCAAGATGAGCGGTACGTCGATGGCCACGCCGCACGTGGCCGGTGGGGTCGCGCTCTACCTGGCCGACCACCCGGACGCCACGCCGGCCGATGTCGCGACCGCGCTGGTCGGCGCGTCGACGCCGGACAAGGTCGGCGCCCCGGGCACCGCCTCGCCGAACAAGCTGCTGTTCGTCGGCAAGGTCGACCCGGCCCAGAACTGACGACTGCCCGAACACGAAGGGCCTGGCCGTGACAGCCAGGCCTTTCGTGTGTGCTCAGGCGGACTTGACGATGTTGCTGCCCTGTACGGCGACGTTCACCGCGGGGAGCGGCGACTGGGCCGGTCCGCTGACTGGGCTGCCGTCGGTGATGCTGAAGTGGCTCTGGTGGAACGGGCAGACGATCTGCCCGCCCTGCACCGACCCGACCGGGTTGCCCTGGTGGGTGCAGATCGCGGAGAAGCCCTTGAACTGGCCCGCAGTCGGCTGGGTCACCACGACCTTGGCGTCCGAGAACACCTTGCCGCCACCGACCGGTACGTCGGACACCGGGCCGAGGACCGCTCCCCCGCTGCTGGTCGCCGGAGCGCTCGAGGACGGCGCCGTACCGGTCGGGGCGCTGGTCGGGGTCGAGCTCGTGCCGGTCGTCGCCGGCGCGGAGCTGGAGCCCCCGCCCGCGTTGTCGCTGCCGCCGCAGGCCGCAAGGATCGGGGCGCTGGCACCCGCGAGGGCGGCGATCGCCGCGCAGCGGAGCACCGACCTCCGGTCGCGCAGGTTGTCCCCCTCGGGGGTCTGCTGCGGGGTGGTTGGTGCCCTCGTGTCATCGCTCATGAATCTGGACCTCCAGGAGCCTGCCGGTCGAAGTAGTTGAACGCTTTGCTTCTGTGTACCCGACCCTGCCAAACCGGGCCGATACCGAGTCAAACGACCGGATCATCCGATCGGTTCAACCAGCGCCGGATTCAACCGGCATTTGAGCGTTCGCTGTGAATCAGCTGGTAGCGCGGGTGACCGTCCCAACCACTCTGGCGGCCAGGTGCAGCACCGCGCGCCGGGTCTCCTCCTGCAACTCCTCCGAGTGCAGCGGCCAGGCCTGGGCGATGTGCGCGTCGTACGGCAGGACGACGGGCTCCAGGCCGCGTTGACGGAACGCGTCGACGAGCCAGCCGGCCGCGCCCGGATGTACGTTCTCGACCATGCTGACGACGATGACGCCGCGAGTCAGCAGGACGTCCTGGCCGTCCGGCGTGAGCTGATCCAGCTGCGCCAGGCAGTACTCCGCCACGTGCTGGACCGACGGTACGACCAGCACCGTGCAGTGCGCCGACGACGCCATCTCGGTGCTGATCTGCTCGTACATGGTCCCCGGGCAGTCGACCAGGGCAAGGCCGACGTCTCGCGATCCCTGGCCCTGCACTTTGGCAAGCGTCGTACGGATTGCTTCGGCGTTGCCGTCGCAGCGGACCAGGGTGACACCTTCGATCGGTCCGGCGCCGAGGGACAGCTCCAGTCGCCGGGACAGCTCGGCGCCACCCGGGTCGGCGTCCACCGCGACGACCCGGTCGGAGCGTTGCGCCGCGAGCATCGTCGAGAGCAGTGCGCTGACGGTCGACGTCGCGCCGTTCGTCACCGGGCTGAGCACGCCGACGCGGCGCATGATCGCGATCGGGCGGCGGATGGTCGCGATGGTGTCCACGTCGCGCTGCATCCGGCCGGAGGCTCCGACCAGGTACGCCGCCTCGGACGCGAAGCGGCGGAACCGGCGAAAGACCGAGTCACCCTCCTGCTCCGGCGGCATCGGCCTGCCAAGGTGGTCCGACGGTGGGGCCATCGGAGCGGCACCCCAGCCACCTTCGG
>Ga0193707_1000118_pt1 | contig 21620 bp, 20 predicted proteins | sample U3c2metaG_FD_143043 | JGI IMG/M metagenome (GOLD analysis project Ga0193707, IMG submission 143043) | Soil microbial communities from a riparian zone of the East river system, Colorado, United States - U3c2 | ecosystem: Environmental > Terrestrial > Soil > Riparian zone | place: USA: East River... | reverse complement strand
GATCGACACCCCGGCCAGCTCCACCACTGCAGTCATGCTCAAAACTTACGGGGTCCGTCGCGCTCAACCGACACCCCCTCCCACCGCCCACCCCGAGCCTCCACCCGCCGCTCACCGTTTCAGGGGTCAACCCCGCAGGTGGTGGGTTCGGCCGTCAGATTTTCAGGGGCCAACCCACCACCTGAAGGGCTGACCCCGGAAACGCACGTTGGGTGGGGTGGACGGCAGGGAGGTGGGAGACTGTCGAGCGTGCTGACCACCTCCGCCTCGGTCCGGTTCACCGTATGGACGAACGCGATGCTGACCGGCTCCTGCGATCCCGACACCGCCGCGCAGAAGATCCTCGCCGACGACGTCGGTCACCACGTCGCGGGTCTGACCGGCCATCCTGAGCCGGCCACCCTGCCGGTCGCGCTGAACCTGTTGCGCGCCGCGGGTGCCACCGAGGCCCACCTCGCATTGCCCGTCCCGGGTGATCCGATCGGGCTGGGCGGTCCACCGACCTTCAACGAAGCCGCGTTGGAGACGGGTGAGGCGGTCGTACTCACGGGCGCCGAGATCGGACTGGTTCCGGCGTACGTCGGTCCGGCCGTGCAGTGGACCGTGATGCCCGCGGCGACCCCCCTGCCGGCCGACTTCGGCGAGGCGGATCGCGGTCTGCGGATGGCCTTGATCGAGGCGGCCGAGTCGCTGGCCGCGCTCGATGTCGCGCGGTGGAAGCCGGAGGTCGCGGACGCGCTGATCGACATCCGCCGGATCGGCAGTGGCCGGAACGACGACCTTGCTCCCGGCTACCAACCGCGGGCGGTGAAGGCGGCCGCGACCGCGCGGCGCTGCCTGGCGATCGCCGACGCCGCGCTCGAGGACGACGGCGCCGCGGTCACCGGAGCCGACGCCGACGCGCGCCGACGCGCCCTCCTCGACCTCGCCGCCGCGGCCCGCCGCGCCTTGGTCGCGGCCTGCGCCCCGCCCGTTCACGCCTGAGATCTGGACCGAACGGCGGAGCCGCAGCTGAAGTAGGTAGCGTTCGTGCTGCGATGACTGAACAAGCTGAGGACGAGAAGCGGTCCGCCGAGCGCCCGACCGTGCTGGTGACGTTGACCGGCACCGACCGCCCGGGGCTCACCTCCGCCGTGCTGTCAACGATCGCCACCCGCGGGCTCGAGGTGATCGACGCCGAGCAGGTGGTCCTCCGGGGCCGGCTGGTGCTCGGGGTGCTGCTGTCCGCGCCCCGCGACCAGAAGGACCTCAAGGAAGAGCTGAAGGCGCTGGCCACTGTCCTCGACGTCGACATCTCGGTGAAGAAAGGTGTCGGCGACAACGAACCACGGCGCAAGGGCCGCAGCCAGGTGACGGTGATCGGGCGTCCGCTGTCCGCCGCCGGACTGGCCGCGATCGCCGGCCGGATCGCCGACACCGGCGCCAACATCGACCGGATCAGCCGGATGGCTCGCTACCCGGTGACCGCGATGGAGTTCGCGGTCTCCGGTGCCGATCCGGACATGCTCCGGACCGTGCTCGCGCTGGAGGGCGTCCGGCAAGGGCTCGACGTCGCCGTCCAGGACGGCGGTCTGTACCGCCGGGCCAAGCGCCTGATCGTGATGGACGTCGACTCGACGCTGATCCAGGGCGAGGTCATCGAGATGCTCGCCGAGCACGCCGGCCGGCTGGAGGAGGTTGCCGCCGTCACCGAACAGGCGATGCGCGGCGAGCTCGACTTCGCCGAATCGCTGCGGCACCGGGTCGCCCGGCTCGAAGGCCTGTCGGCGACGGCGCTGGACGAGGTGTACGACGCGATCCAGCTGGCACCCGGGGCCCGGACGCTGGTGCGGACGCTGAAGCGACTCGGGTACCAGTTCGCGATCGTGAGCGGCGGGTTCAGCCAGATCACCGACAAGCTGGCCGCCGAACTCGGCATCGACTACGCCAAGGCGAACGAGCTCGAGATCGTCGACGGCAAACTCACCGGCCGCGTCATTGGCGAGATCGTCGACCGGCCCGGCAAGGCGACCGCCCTGCGCCAGTTCGCCGAACGCTCCGGTACGCCGCTGAGCCAGACGGTCGCGATCGGCGACGGCGCCAACGACCTCGACATGCTCGCCGCCGCCGGCCTCGGCGTCGCGTTCAACGCCAAACCGGTCGTCCGCGCCGCCGCCGACACCCATCTGAGCGTCCCGTACCTCGATACGATCCTCTATCTCCTCGGCATCAGCCGCGAGGAAGTCGAAGCCGCGGACGCCGACAACCCGGCCTGATTGCAACAACCTGCAAACCCCGCGGATCCTGCCCGCGGTGCGGGACGATCGAGGCATGGTGCCATCCGGGTTCTCGAGCCGCGCCGCCAGTACCGACGACGCGGACGCGATCTACCAGCTCGTCGCGGCCGCCGAGGCTGACGGTCGAGCGGTCCAGCTTCCGGCCGAATGCCTCCACCCTCGCGTACGCCGGTGACGAGCTCGTCGGTGTCGTCATCGCACTCGACCTGCCGGACACGAACGAGGGGTACGTCGAGCAGCTCGCGGTCCGCGCGGATCAGCGGAACAAGGGCATTGCCCGGGCGATGCTCGACGACACCTGTGCCGAATTCCACCGGCTCGGGCGGCGGACCTGCATCCTCTGGACGCACTCCGGCACCGGGGCTCTCGGTCTGTACGAACGCCTCGGCATGCGCGTCGGGCGCGGTACGACCGTCTACCGCAGCGCCAACTGATCGCCTTCATTCCGTGACGAGCTGTTGACACGATGCGATGAGAGCGCTCCCTTGGCGCCCGTGCAACGAGATCACGGGGATCGGCGCCAACCGCGCCTACCTGGGATCGTCGTGCCAGACCGCATTCCACACCTACCGCTTCGAGTGGGACACCAGCGTGTCGCCGACCAGTTGCGTTGGTACGTCGACGAACAGCAGTTCCACTCCGTCAGTCAGGGCCAGTTGCCGGCCGACACGTGGACCACCATGACCTCGCACGCCGGCTACTGCGCTCCCTAACCACCTTCACCCACAGGCTGGTGCCGATCGCCGGCACCAGCCGGTCGCCCCTGGAATACGGCCTGAGCGGGGGTCACCACCTATTCTTCGGCTATGTCTGATCTGCAGGGTGGGCCGGGGGCTCTGTTCGCCATTGGTGGTGCCGAGGACAAGCTGAAGAAGCGGACGGTGCTGCAGGAGTTCGTCGAGGCGGCCGGTGGGTCCAAGGCGCGGATCGCGGTCGTGCCGACCGCCTCCGCGCTCGGGCCCGATGTCGTCGACGTGTACCACGCCCTGTTCGCCGCGCTCGGTGCCGCGAGTGTTGTCGGCGTACGCCCGGAGACGCGGGAGGACGCCGACGACCCGGCGTTCCTCGAGCCGTTGAGCGACGCCACCGGGATCTTCATGACCGGCGGCAACCAGCTCAAGCTGGCCGGAGTCGTCACCGGTACGGCGTTCGGCCGCGCGGTGACCGCGGCCCATGCGAGAGGCGCGGCGGTCGGCGGTACGTCGGCCGGAGCGAGCATCCTGGCCGAGCACATGATCGCGTTCGGCCGGTCCGGCGCGACCCCGCGGCAGCGGATGAGCCAGCTGGCCGGCGGCCTCGGCCTGGTCCAGGGCGCGATCGTCGACCAGCACTTCGCCCAGCGGAACCGGTACGGCCGGCTGCTGTCGCTGGTCGCCCAGTCCCCCGGCCTGCTCGGCATCGGGGTGGACGAGGACACGGCGGCCGTCGTCCGCGGATCTCACCTCGAGGTGGTCGGCCGCGGCGCGGTGACGATCTTCGACGGCAGCCGGATCACGTCCAACGCCCACCACGCCAAGCGGTCCGAGCCGATCCTGGCGTCCGGCGTCGTACTGCACGTCCTGCCGGCGTCCGCGACCTTCGACCTGCAGGACCGCGTCCTGCTGTCGTACGGCCCGCAGCCGCCGGCCGAGGAGATCGCCGAGCTCGAGGCCGCCGAGGCGGACCTGCGCAAGCTGGCCGACGAGATCGCCGCCGAGGGGGTGTCACCCAGGTACTACGCGGAGCGCAAGCGGCGGGCGGTACGCCGTACGGCGAAAGCCACCAGGCCGGCCGCGGCCGGGGAGTCCAGACCGGAGGCGACCGAGCCGATCACGGCCGGCGCCGAACTCAGCCACCCCGACACCCCGCAACCAGACAGTGGGAGCGCATGACCGACACCCGTGGCACCGGCGCCACCACCCACGGCGCCCCCGCGCCCGACCTGAAGATCATCGAGACCCGGGTGTACCGCGGGCCGAACATCTGGAGCTACGACCCGGCCATCCACCTGGTCGTGGATCTGGGGTCGCTGGAGAACTTCCCGTCGAACACCATTCCGGGGTTCAACGAGACGCTGCTCGAGTACCTGCCCCGGCTGGACCAGCACCACTGCTCACGCGGCCGCAAGGGCGGCTTCCTCGAACGGCTGCACGAAGGCACCTGGCTCGGCCACATCGCCGAGCACGTCGCGCTGCAGCTTCAGCAAGAGGCCGGCCACGACCTGCGCCGCGGCAAGACCCGCCAGGTCAAAGGCGTCCCGGGCCGCTACAACATCACCTACGCGTACGCCGACGAAGCGGTCGGACTGGCCGCCGGTGAGGTCGCCATCCGGTTCGTGAACAACTTGGTGCAGCCGGATCCGGACTTCGACTTCACCACCGAGCTGGAGACGTTCATCAAGCGGGCCGAGCGGACCGCGTTCGGTCCCTCGACGCAGGCGATCGTGGACGAAGCGGTCTCCCGCGACATCCCGTGGATCCGGCTGAACAAGGCCAGCCTGGTCCAGCTCGGCCAAGGCGTCCATGCGAAGCGGATCCGGGCCACGATGACGTCCGAGACCGGGTCGATCGCGGTCGACATCGCCAGCGACAAGGACCTCACCACCCGTCTGCTCGCGTCCGCCGGGCTGCCGGTGCCGCGGTCGGAGGCGGTCCGCACGGTGGACGAAGCGGTCGCGATCGCGACGAAGATAGGCTACCCGGTCGTGTGCAAGCCGCTCGACGGCAACCACGGCCGCGGCGTCTGCCTGAACCTGGCGGACGCGGACGCGCTCCGGGAGGCGTTCCCGATCGCGGCCGAGCAGTCCCGGCGCGGCTCGGTGATCGTGGAGAACTTCGTCACCGGCAAGGACTACCGCTGCCTGATCATCAACGGCCGGATGGAGGCGATCGCCGAACGCGTGCCCGCGCACGTGGTCGGTGACGGCATCCACACCGTGACCGAGCTGGTCGACATCACCAACGCGGACCCGCGCCGCGGCGTCGGTCACGAGAAGATCCTGACCCGGATCACCATCACCGCGGCCGCCCGGGAGCTCGTCCGGACCCAGGGCTTCGAGCTGGACGACGTACCGCCCGAAGACGTGATGGTGAAGCTCACGCTGACCGGCAACATGTCCACCGGCGGCATCTCGATCGACCGGACCTGGGAGGCCCATCCGGAGAACGTCGAGATCGCCGAGGAGGCGGCCCGGATGATCGGGCTCGACATCGCCGGCATCGACTTCATCTGCCCGGACATCACCCAGCCGGTGCGCGAGACCGGCGGCGCGATCTGCGAGGTGAACGCCGCACCCGGCTTCCGGATGCACACCAACCCGACGATCGGCGAACCGCAGTACATCGCCAAGCCGGTCGTCGACATGCTGTTCCCCCGCGGTGCGACCAGCCGGATCCCGATCGTCGCGGTGACCGGGACGAACGGGAAGACCACCACCGCGCGGATGATCAGCCATGTCTTCAAGGGCATCGGCCACAAGGTCGGGATGACGTCCACCGACGGCATCGTGATCGACGAGCGACTGGTGATCCGGGCCGACGCGTCCGGGCCGAAGTCCGCGCGGATGGTCCTGCAGAACCCGCGCGTCGACTTCGCCGTCTTCGAGGTGGCCCGGGGCGGGATCCTGCGGGAAGGGCTCGGGTACGAGCGCAACGACGTGGCGGTCGTCCTCAACGTCCAGCCGGACCACCTCGGCCTGCGCGGGATCGACACCCTCGAGCAGCTCGCCGACGTGAAGGGCGTGCTGGTCGAGGCCGTGCCCCGGACCGGGTACGCCGTACTGAACGCCGACGACCCGTTGGTGCGGAAGATGCGGCGGAAGTGTTCCGGCCAGGTGGTGTGGTTCAGCATGGCCGAGCCGGGCAGTGAGGTGCGCGACTACATCGAGGGGCACTGCCGGCGCGGTGGCCGGGCGGTCGCGCTGGAGCGGTCGGAGCTCGGCGACATGATCGTGGTCAGGCACGGCCGCCGGTCGATGCAGCTGGCCTGGACACATTTGCTCCCGGCAACATTCGGCGGCCGGGCGATGATGAACGTGCAGAACGCGATGGCAGCCGCGGCCGCGACGTTCGCGGCCGGCGCGTCGTTGCACGACATCCGGCAGGGCCTCCGGACCTTCAGTACGTCGTACTACCTGTCGCCCGGGCGGTTGAACGAGATCGACGTCGACGGGCGGACCGTGATCGTCGACTACTGCCACAACGCGCCGGCGATGCGGATGCTCGGGGACTTCGTCGACCGGCTCGGTGAGAGTCTGAGCGCCTCGTCCGAGCTCGGCCGGCCGTCGCGGATCGGCGTGATCGCGACCGCCGGCGACCGCCGTGACGACGACATCCGCGAACTGGGTGAGGTCGCGGCCGGCCATTTCGACGTCGTGGTCATCCGTGAGGACGCCCGGCTGCGCGGCCGCCAGCGCGGCGAGCTGGCCGAGCTGATCCAGGTCGGCGTCCGGGCCGCGATGGCCAACGGCGCCCGCTGCCGGCAGGTCGACATCGTGCTCGACGAGCTGACCGCGGTCCGGCATTCGCTCAGCCGGTCCAACCGGGGCGACCTGGTCGTCCTGTGTGTCGACCAGCACCAGACCGTGCTGGCCGAGCTCGAATCCGTTTCGCACCTGGCCCAAGCCGGCGCCCGGTCGGGCGACGAAGGCGGCGACCCCGACTTCGTCAAGCCCGGCGAGGAGGCCGATGTACCGATGGAGTGACGCCCTAGGACCCTAGGTGACCGGGTCCCGTTTTGGGAGAAGCCGGCGGCGCGGCTCGTCCCGGTCGATCCAGTCGAGGTCGTCCGAGAGTACGGCGTCGTTCGACTTGTCGCCGTAGAGGTCGGGCGGGGGCGGTGGCGGCGGGAGTGCGCGGAGTTTCAGGGCGACCATCGGGATCGCGAGCAGGACGGCGACGACCAGCCAGGGCCAGTACTCGCGGAGCAGCGGCTCGAAGGATTCGAAGAACGCCCCGGTGGCGTCGTCGCCGACCGCGTCCATCGGCTGGCCGGTCGAGCTGCTGATCACCTGGACCGCGTCCACGATCCCGAAGGACGCCAGGTAGGTGGCCGCCAACGGCAACCAGAAGAACGCCGACCGCCATCCCCGCCGCCAGCAGGCGACGTACAACACAACAGCGAGGCCGACCGCGACCAGCAGGCCGTTCAGCTGCCAGAGCCAGCGCCAGTCGTTCAGCTGCTCAGCCGGCCGCAGGGCGTACCAGGCGACCGGCAGCACGAGTGCGAAGGCCGCGGCCACCGAGCTTCTGGTGCCCAAGGCACCGAACAGTGCGCCGACAGCGCTTGCCGCCAGCAACGTGATCACCGGCGACCGGTCCGACCAGCTGTTCCCGGTCAGCCACCACATGCCCGCGGCAACGATCAGGACGACCGGGACGGCGATCCGCACCCGCGCGATCAGGAGCCCGGCCAGCACGCCGCCGGTGAATCCACCCAGCACCAGCAGGTCGATCCGCGGCGGCACGAACATCGTCGCACCACCCGGCAATCCCTTCAGGTACGTCGGGAAGAACCCGGCCACGAACCAGGCCAGGATCGCCGCCGGCACCGACCACAGGTAGCGCATGACACCCCGTTCCCCGCCCTAACCTCGGCGGACAGGGCTAGCGCTGGGCTCTCTCGACCTTGCTCTTCAAGATCTCCGGTGTGTCGACGGTAGCCCCCTCGGCCCGCAACCAGCCGTCAAGACTCGCCCGATCCTGCAGAGACATCACCGCGACGACATCCCCGGCCTTCGCCTCCGCGACCAGTGCCTGCGCCGCTTCCAGCTCCGTCGGGTACGCCGGCACGTCGTCCACCCCGACCGACTCGGTGCCCTCCCGGAACACCGCCTCGAGCTCGGCCGCCGGCCGGCCACGCAGATATTCGCTCTTGTGGCCGATCACCACCCGGTCCGCCCCCCGGGCGCCGATCGCCCCCAGCGCGGAGACCATGGTGTCGACCCGGTCCCCCGGCGAACCGAGGGCCAGCAGCAACCGTCCACCCTGCGGGCGGACGCCGTTCATGATCTCGAGCAGCGCCTCCAGCCCGGCCTCGTTGTGGGCGAGGTCGATCACGACAGTGAAATCGCGCAGCGAGTACAAGTTCATCCGGCCGGGGTTGTTCTCGTTCGGCGCGAACGTGCTCAGGCCCTCGATCACCGCCGCCCGCGGCAGCCCGAGGCCGAACGCCGCAGAGGCCGCGGCCAGCGCGTTCTCGACGTTGTAGTGCGACAGGCCGGACAGCGTCATCGGTACGTCGACGACCTTCAGCAGCGGCGTGGGATCGGCGGCCTGGTCGAGCACCGTGATGAATCCGTCCAGGACGGTCGTCGCCCGGCCGCCCTCGTCCAGCACAGTCCGGATCGACGGCGAGTCGACGTCCCGTGAGAACACCCAGCACTTGGCCGGCGACCCGAGCCGCATCGCGAACGTCCGTGGGTCGTCGCCGTTCACGACGCACCAGCCGCGTGGCCGGGTGATGTGGGTGATGACCGCCTTCACCTCGGCCAACTGGTCGACCGTGTCGATGCCGCCCAGGCCGAGGTGGTCCGCGGTGACGTTCGTGACGACCGAGACGTCGTTCGAGACCACGCCGACCCCGCGGCGCAGGATGCCGCCGCGGGCCGTCTCGGTCACCGCGAGCTGAATGCCCGGCTGGGACAGCACCTGACTGGCACCGCTCGGCCCGGAGAAGTCGCCGTACGTCACCAGCTCGCCGTCGAAGTAGACGCCGTCGGTGCTGGACCAGCCGACGTGTAGGCCGGCCGCGCGGCCGATGTGCGCGATCATCCGCGACGTCGTGGTCTTGCCGTTCGTCCCGGTCACCGCGACCACCGGCACCTTCGGGCGCAGGGTCGGCGGCGGATTCCCCGGTGGTTCGTTCCGGACCCGGTCGCCGACCGTCGCGATCAGGCCGGTCAGGTCGTCCGCACCGAACGCGTCCAGCACCTCGACGATCGCGGCCCCGAGCGCCCGCGCCCTGCCCTCGTGGGCCCACGGGAACGCCACCACCAGGCGCCGTACGTCGGACTCCGGGCGCACCCGGACACCGATCCGGCCGATCCCGGCGTCCCGGGCGATTCGCCGTACGACGTGACCCGTGACGCGGATCGCGAACCGCTGCCGGAAGCCGGAGCCGATCCGGCCGGGCCGGGTGGCGCCGAGACCGATCGCCTGTCCGTACGCCTTCGCGGCCGGAGCCGGCGCGTCGACGAGCGCCGAGACGTCGAGCGTGAGCTTGACAGCGGCACGACTGAAGTAGAGGTTGGCGCCGTCGAGGACCCGGAGCTCAACCAGGGAAGACGACATGTCCTAAGCACCCATCGCGTGGTAGCCGCCGTCGACGTGGATGATCTCGCCGGTGGTCGCCGGGAAGAAGTCGCTCAACAGGGCGACGATGGTCCGGCCCGTCGGCTCCAGGTCCGACGGGTCCCAGCCCAGTGGGGCGCGGTCCAGCCACGGCTCCTCGAACTTCTCGAAGCCCGGGATCGCCTTCGCGGCCAGCGTCTTCAGCGGGCCGGCCGAGACCAGGTTGCACCGGATGCCCTGGGCACCGAGGTCGCGGGCCAGGTACCGGCTCGTGGACTCGAGTGCGGCCTTGGCCACACCCATCCAGTCGTATCCGGGCCAGGCGACCGTCGCGTCGAAGGTCATCCCGACGACGCTGCCACCGCGGCTCATCAGTGGCGCACACGTCACCGCCAGCGCCTTCAGCGAGTACGCCGAGACGTGCAGCGCCTGGGACACGTCGTCCCACGGACCGTCCAGGAACTTCCCGCCGAGGATGGTCTCCGGGTTGCCGTACGCGATCGAGTGCACCACCCCGTCCAGACCGTCGACGTGCTCGCGGACGGCGTCCGGCAAGGCGGCCAGGTGGTCGGCGTTCGTGACGTCGAGCTCGAGCACCGGGGGCTCGACCGGCAGGCGTTTGGCGATCCGCTTGGTGATGCTCAGCGCGCGGCCGAAGTTCGAGATCAGCACGGTGGCGCCCTGCTCCTGCGCCACCTTGGCCGTGGCGAAGCCGATCGAGGAGTCCAGCGTGACTCCGGCGACCAGGATCCGCTTGCCGTCGAGGATGCCCACCGGCGTCCCTTTCTGCGAAGAAATGGTGCGTTGGTGTCTCAGTTGCCCATGCCGATGCCGCCGTCGACCGGGATCACCGCACCGGTGATGTAGCCGGCCTCCTCGGAGGCAAGCCAGCGGACCGCCTGCGCGATCTCCTCGGTCCGGCCGAAGCGGCCGAGCGGGATCTGGCTCAGGTACTGCTTCTGGGTCTCCTCCGGCAGGACGGCGGTCATGTCGGTCTCGACGAAACCGGGCGCGACCACGTTCGCGGTGATGCCGCGGCCGCCGAGCTCGCGGGCGATCGACCGGGCCATCCCGATCATGCCGGACTTGCTGGCGGCGTAGTTCACCTGGCCGGGCGAGCCGAGCATGCCGACCACCGAGGAGATGAAGACGATCCGGCCCTTGCGCAACCGCAGCATCCCCTTCGCCGCCCGCTTCGCGACCCGGAACGAGCCGCTCAGGTTGGTCTGGATGACGGCGTCCCAGTCGTCGTCGGACATCCGCAGCAGCAGCGTGTCGCGGGTGATGCCGGCGTTGGCCACCAGCACCTCGACCGGACCCTGCTGCTCCTGGATCGTGTCGAACGCGGCCTCCACCTGACCGGTGTCGGTCACGTCGCACTTGACCCCGAGGAAGCCTTCCGGCGGCTCGCTGGTGTTGTACGTCACGGCGACCTGGTCGCCTGCCTCCCGGAACGCGGTCGCGATCGCCAGCCCGATACCCCGGCTGCCACCGGTCACCAACACAGACCTGCCCACAAGCCCTCCTCACACGTCACAGTCGGACGAACGCTATCGCCCGCGACACAGAACCCCGAACAGCGGGTCGCCTGCCCCACCCCCAGTTCAGGCTCTTGTGCTGGATGTGTGGGCGAGGTCGGTTGGCGTGCAGATCGGCAGGAGGTGTCGGTCCCGGGGCGCGGTCGAGTCGGGGTATTCACGCCTGAAGCCGGCTGGCCCGGGCGGAGCCGGTCCGACTACCTCCTAATGTCGACCTTCACGCCACCGGCCACCATCTGCACCCCGCACAGGCGCCGTCCATGCTCCGACCAGCCACACCGGCAGGCAGGTGCGTGACTCGCCTCCAACCACGCGCCGACCTGGCCCGGTGGACGGGGCCGGTCCCGTCAGGGGGTAGAACCGGCGCCGACCCTCGGGACCTGGGACACCATCCGGGGACCCCGGACAGGCTGTGTCTTGTCCGAGGGCCCCAGTACCTGACCGGGTCGCGGTGATCCGCCGATCGGTACCCCGACCCGCCACCACCACAGGCTGTCTCAAGTCGCCGGGTCCGGGACGGCCACCGATCACGGCACGACATGACAGACCGGTCACCAGCCACCCATCGAGCAGAAGAACCCCATTTCAGGGGTCAGCCCCTCCGGTTGTGGGTTGCCCCACCGGTATGCAAGGTGCCAACCCACAAGCTCAGGGGTTGACCCCTGAAACGGGCGTGGGCGGGAGGTCAGGAGTCTTCGAGGCGGAAGCCGACCTTGAGGCCGACCTGGTAGTGGTCGATCTGGTTGTCGACGACGTGCCCGCGGATCTGCGTCACCTCGAACCAGTCCAGGTGCCGCAGTGTGTCGCCGGCCCGGTTGATCGCATTGGTGATCGCCTGGTCGATGCCGTCTTTCGACGTGCCCACGATCTCGGTCACGCGGTAGGTGCGGTCACTCATCGTCGTCCTCGCTTCGCTCCGCGCGCCGATGAGGCACGAGCGGACTACGTTTGATGATGCCCTCGCTTCGCTCGGTCATGAGACGTACCTCTCCATCCTGGCTGCGCCTGGGCGACCAGCGCGGCGTACCGTTGGTCCTGGTGAGGAGGATAGATGTCGAGACGTCGTGAACGGAGCGGCGAGACCGTCATCTCGGTGACGAGTGCGCAGCCGGGCCGGTCCGAGGATCTGGACAGCCGGATCGTTCGCTACGCGTGGATGATGTCGATCCGGATCGTCTGCTTCGTGCTCGCTGTGATCACCCCCTCGCCGTGGCGCTGGATGTTCATCGTCGCGGCGATCTTCCTGCCCTACATCGCGGTCGTGCTGGCGAACACCCAGCGGACCTCGACGGTGTCCGACGCCGAGTCGTTCGTCGCCCCCGCCCGACCTGCGATCGGCTCGCACCCGGCGGCCGTCACACAGCCGGATCCAGGGTCCGGTCCGGACCCACGCATCGCCCCCGGCACAGACCCCGACATGGACCCTGACATCGCCCCTGACATCGAATCCGAAAAGTGATCTGTGCCGGGACTGGAAACTTCGGACTGATCCGTGTCAGAATCTCCCGCGTGCTCTGAAGTTCACCAGTGAAATTCAGGGACTTGATGCGGCGTCGGACGGCTCCCCCCGTGGCTGTCCGACGTCGCTTCATTTTCCCCACTCTTTGATTATTGAGTGGTCAGGAACAATTGCCCGCATGCACAGGAATGGCACCCCGGATGACTGAAGAAGCGCTCCCGTCCGTCTGCTCCGCCAGGGGATGCGGCGAGCCGGCCACCTGGGCGCTGCTGTGGAACAACCCCAAGATCCACGCGCCCGAGCGGCGCAAGACCTGGCTGGCCTGCGACGAACACAAGGAGAGTCTGTCGGACTTCCTGGCCCGGCGGTCATTCCTGCGCGAGGTCGAACCTTTCTCCGGGTAATGGCTCACACCCGAAAAAACACATTTCCGGATTGGGCCGGTATGGCGGTCAGCCGCCGATCGCGGACATCGGGCGGGTCGGTTGCAGGAAGCTCGGGTCGTTGATGCCGTGGCCGGGGAGTTTGCCGCGCATCGCACGCCGCCACCGATCGGCCAGTTCGTCGTCGTCCGCACCCGTTCGCAGCGCCGCCCGAAGGTCCGACTCGGTGCGGGCGAACAGGCAGTCCCGCACCTGCCCGTCGGCCGTCAGCCGAACCCGGTCGCAGTCGCCGCAGAACGGTCGTGTGACCGACGCGATGATGCCGACGGTCTGCGGACCGCCACGCACCAGGAACGACTCCGCCGGCGCACTCCCCCGCGTCGACGCGTCGACCGGCGTCAGGGCGAACCGCTCCTGCAGTTGGTCGAGGATCTCGTCCGCGGTGATCATGGTCGCGCGGCTCCAGCCATGCTGGGCGTCCAACGGCATCTGCTCGATGAAGCGCAGTTCGTAGCCGCGTTCCAAGCAGTACTCGAGCAGCTCGGGCGCCTGCTGATCGTTCACGCCGCGCATCAGCACCGCGTTCACCTTCACGGGTGTCAGCCCGGCCGCCTGTGCCGCCCCGAGTCCGGCCAGCACGTCCTTCAGCCGGTCCCGGCGGGCGAGCTCGACGAACGTGTCGGGCTGGATCGTGTCGAGGCTCACATTCACCCGGTCCAGGCCGGCGTCCTTGAGTGCCTGCGCCTGCCGGGCGAGGCCGATCCCGTTCGTCGTCAACGACACGTCGGGACGTGGCTCGAGCTCCGCCGTACGCGCGACGATGCCGACCAGGCCGCGGCGGAGCAGAGGCTCGCCGCCGGTGAAGCGGAGCTCCCGCACGCCCAGGCGGGTCACCGCGACCGACACCAGCCGGACGATCTCGTCATCGGTGAGCAGGTCGGGCTTGGCGAGCCAGTCGAGGCCTTCCTCGGGCATGCAGTAGGTACAGCGCAGATTGCAGCGGTCCGTGAGCGACACGCGGAGGTCTGTGGCGACCCGGCCGAACCGGTCCGCCAGACCCAGCTGGGTCACCTCTTCCGCCGCCGTCATTCCACCAGCCTACGTGCCGGGCGTGAGCCGTTCCGGGCGATGGCCTAAGTTCGACACGTGGGTCGCTTGATGAATGTCCGCTGGATCGCCGCCGCGCTGGCGGTCCTCGTGCTCGCCGGCGTGTGCGTCCAGCTCGGCCGTTGGCAGTTCCACCGCCTGGACGAGCGCAAGGCCCGCAACGACGTCACCAGGGCCAATCTGAAGGCTCCCCCGGCACCGATCGACCAGGTCGTCGGCCCGCAGGGTGTGATCGGCGACCAGCACGCCTGGCGGACGGTCATCGTCCGCGGGACGTTCGACGCGTCGAAGCAGATCGTCATGAGGTACCGCACTGTGAGCGACCGGCCGGGCTTCGAGATCGTCACGCCGCTGATGCTCCCCGGCGGCAAGGCGGTCCTGGTCGACCGTGGCTTCCTGGCCCGCCAGGGCGCTGAGCTCGCGCCCGGCAACGTCCCCGCCGTACCCACCGGCGAGGTGACGATCACCGGCCGGCTGCAGCGCAGCGAGCGCGGCGGCAAGACCACTGGCGGTACGCCGGACGACGGTACGGCGCGACTGATCAACGGACCCGATTTCGCCAAGGCTCTCGGGCTGAACCTGTACGACGGGTACATCACGGTGGACAAGCAGGAACCGGCCAATGACGCGGCGTTCGGCGCATTCCCGGGACCGGAGATCGACGACGGGCCACACTTCTTCTACGCGTTGCAGTGGTTCTTCTTCGCACTGCTGGCGCTCGGCGGACTGTTCTACTTCTCCAGACAGGAAGTACGCGGTGAACGATCAGCGGGCGACAGCTCAGCAACCGAATCCCCGGAGCCGTCCCGACCCGAAGCGCGTGCCGGCGCGGCGGATTGAGGACTACGCGCTGATCGGTGACCTGCAGACCGCCGCACTGGTGTCCAAGCAGGGCTCGATCGACTGGCTGTGCTTCCCGCGGTTCGACTCCCCCGCTTGTTTCGCGGCGCTGCTCGGCACCGACGACAACGGCCACTGGCGGGTCGCCCCACGCGACGGCGACGCGGTCAGCAGCCGGCACTATCGCGACGACACGCTCGTCCTGGAGACCGAGTGGTCGACCTCGACCGGTTCGGTCCGGGTGATCGACTTCATGCCGCCGCGGGACGCCGCGCCCGACGTCGTCCGCATCGTCGAGGGAATCAGCGGGACCGTGGAGATGCGGTCCGAGCTGCGGCTGCGGTTCGACTACGGTCAGATCGTTCCGTGGGTGCGGAGCCTCGACGGCCAGGTGGTCGCGATCGCCGGTCCGGACGCGGTGTCGTTGCGGTCCGACGTTCATCAGTACGGGCGTGACTTCGCGACGTACGCGGATTTCCGGGTCTCGGCCGGGGACAAAGCCTGGTTCGTGCTCACCTGGCATCCGTCGCACCACCCGGTGCCGGAGCCGACCGACGCCCTCGACTCGCTCGAGCCGACCGAGTCGTTCTGGACCGAGTGGATCTCCCGCGGCACGGTCACGAACGAGTTCGGCGAGGAGGTCAACCGGTCGCTGCTCACGCTGAAGGCCCTCACCTACGGGCCGTCCGGCGGCGTCGTCGCGGCACCGACCACGTCGTTGCCCGAGGCACTGGGCGGGCAGCGTAACTGGGACTACCGGTTCTGCTGGTTGCGCGACGCAACGATGACGCTGGCGGCGATGCTGCGGTCCGGGTACACCGAGGAAGCCCAGGCCTGGCGGGACTGGCTGCTCCGCGCGATCGCCGGGTCGCCGGCCGACCTGCAGATCATGTACGGCGTGACCGGTGAACGGCGGCTGCGGGAGTTCGAGGCGGACTGGCTGCCCGGGTTCGGCGGTTCGGCGCCGGTGCGGATCGGGAACGCGGCCGCGGACCAGCTGCAGATCGACGTGTTCGGCGAAGTGATGGACGTCCTCGCGCTGGCCCGCGAAGCGCAGATCGGGGGCAGCGACGAGGCGTGGGCCGTGCAGCGGGGGCTGATGCGCCCTCTCGCCGAGATCTGGGATCAGCCGGACGAAGGCATCTGGGAGGTCCGCGGCGGACGGCAGCACTTCACCCACTCGAAGGTGATGGCCTGGGTCGCGTTCGACCGGGCCGCGCGGGCGGTCGAGCGGTTCGGGCTGGGTGGGCCGGCCAAGCAGTGGCGGGCGATGGCCGACGAGATCCACCGGGACGTGTGCGAGAAGGCATTCGACTCCGATCGCAATGCCTTCACCCAGGCGTACGGCAGCAAGGCGCTGGATGCCGCCGTACTGCTGATCCCGCAGGTCGGGTTCCTGCCACCGAACGATCCGCGGGTCGCCGGGACGGTCGAGGCCGTGCAGCGGGAGCTGACGTCGGACGGGTTCGTCCGGCGGTACCTGACCGAGCACACCGACGACGGGCTGCACGACGACGAAGGTGTGTTCCTGATCTGCTCGTTCTGGCTGGCCGACGCGCTGGCGATGATCGGCCGGGTCGGCGAGGCCCGTGACCTGTACGACAAGCTCGTTGCCCTGCGCAACGACGTGGGACTGCTCGCGGAGGAGTACGACCCGGTCTCCGGGCGGATGCTCGGGAACTTCCCGCAGGCCTTCTCGCATCTGGGTCTGGTCAACACCGCCTGGCATCTGACCACCGCCGAGTCGCCCTTGCGCCGGTCGGCGTACTAGTTCTTGCCGGAGGCCACGAACCGTCGAGATGCGCGACGCGATGTGGTGAGGCAGGATGGTGGCGTGGACCTCGGACTGCGCGATCGCACCTACATCGTCACCGGCGCCAGCGCCGGACTCGGCTTCGCCACCGCGAAGGCTCTCGCCGGCGAAGGCGCCCGGCTGGTGATCTCCAGCCGCAACGAGGAGTCGATCGCGCGCGCCGCGGCCGAGCTCGGCCAGAACGTGGTCGGCATCGGTGTCGACAACGCCGACCCGGAGAGCGCCGAGCGGCTGGCCGCGACCGCGATCGCCAAGTGGGGTGCCCTGCACGGTGCCCTGATCAGCGTCGGCGGCCCCCGGCCGGGCACGGCCCTGGACACCGACGAGGAGGACTGGCGTGCAGCGTTCGACAGCGTCTTCCTCGGCGGTCTGCGGATCGCCCGCTCGGTCGCCCGCGCGGGTTCGGACGGTCCGTCGATCGCCTTCGTCCTGTCGTCGTCGGTGAAGTCCCCGATCAGCGGGCTGGCCATCTCCAACGGCCTGCGCCCCGGCCTGGCGATGGTCGCCAAGACGCTCGCCGACGAGCTCGGCCCGAACGGCACCCGCGTGAACGGCCTGCTGCCCGGCCGGATCGCCACCGACCGGCTGAAGGAGCTCGACGCCAAGGGCGGCGACCCGGAGGCGGCCCGGCGCGCCTCCGAGAAGACCATTCCCTTGCGTCGTTACGGCGACCCCGACGAGTTCGGCCGCGTCGCCGCCTTCATCCTCTCCCCCGCCGCCTCCTACATCACCGGCACGATCATTCCGATCGACGGCGGAGCCCTGCGGTCGCTCTAGCCGGTCAGCCCCACTGTCCGGGCACGTAGTCGCCGGCTGGTTGCTGGGTGATGATGTTGAGGCGGTTCCAGGTGTACATGATCACGATCGTGGCGATCAGGGCCACGAGTTGCTCCTCGGTCTAGTGCTTGGCGGCGTTCTCCCAGACCGCGTCGCTGACGCCACGGCTGCCGTCGGCGAGCCGAGTGCCCTCCTCGGCCAGCTCGAGAGCAGCGCGCTCGGCTCGCAGCGCCATCAGCTCGAGCGTATCGAGCGGCACCCCGGCCGTCCTCGCCACCTGGCTCGCCGCGTTGATGTGCTTGATGAACTTCGCCGCGACCGGGTTGGTGAACAGATCCAAACGGGCGTCCATAGTGAGGTTTCTCCTTGCCGTGTTAGCTGTTGACACCCCTACGACGAGGCAGTCCGGCACAGTGTGAGGAGCTAGTCCTTCGGACGATCGCGGTCCTTGGACGGCTGGACGCGCTTCGGCTCGCCCGGCATCTTCGGATACTCCGGCGGGTAGGGCAGGTCGCCTTCAGCGTGGTCGCGCTCGTGTTTGGCCGAGAGCTCGAGCAAGGACTCCAGGGAGAACGCCTTCTCGCCGACGGCCGCGTGCAGGTCCCCGACCTCGGCGAAGCGGGTCGGCATGGTGAGTACGTCGAAGTCGTCCGGTACGACGTCCGGCACCTCCTCCCAGCGCAGTGGCGCGGAGACGCGGGCCCGGGCGTTCGGGCGAACCGAGTAGGCCGAGGCGATCGTCCGGTCGCGGGCCATCTGGTTGTAGTCGATGAAGACGCGTTCGCCCCGCTCTTCCTTCCACCAGTTCACGGTGACCTGCTCGGGCATCCGGCGGGACAGCTCCCGGCCGACCGCGATCACCGCGCGGCGGGCCTGGATGAAGTCCCAGCGCGGCTCGATCGGGACATACACGTGCAGGCCGCGGCCGCCCGAGGTCTTCGGGTAGCCCTCCAGGCCGTGCTCGGCGAGCAGCTCGCGCAGCACCGGCGCCACCACGGCCGCGCTCTTGAAGTCCGTCCCCGGCTGCGGGTCCAGGTCGATCCGGAGCTGATCCGGGGTGTCCAGGTGCGGGCGCCGTACCGGCCAGGGGTGGAAGGTCAGCGTGCCGAGGTTGACCGCCCAGGCGACGACGGCGAGATCGGTCGGGCAGACCTCGTCGGCGGGCCGGCCGCTCGGGAACGTGATGGTCGCCGTCTCGACCCAGTCGGGCGCGCCCTTGGCGACCCGCTTCTGGTAGAACGCGTCGCCGCGGTTGTCCGCCCGGGTGGACAGCTTGGCGCCCTCGAACCAGCCGCCGGGCCAGCGCTCCAGCGTGGTCGGCCGGTCCCGGAGCGCGCCCAGGATGCCGTCGCCGACCGCGACGAAGTAGTTCACGATATCCAGCTTGGTCAGCCCGCGGTCGGCGAAGTACGGCTTGTCCGGGTTGCTCACCCGCACCGTCCGCCCCGCGATCTCCAGCTCGATTGCCTTGGTCGCCGCCATGCCGCGACGGTATCGCCCCGCACGGACCAAAACCTGCCGCGCACGCGGAAAGCGCCGCGAGGCCGCCGAAAAGCAGTGGAAAGGCAACTCTTCGCAAGCTCTGGCCACGCCCGGTGACCGGGCGGTAACGTTCCCGCACCTCGGTCAGCGTGAACTGACCCCATGATCCGCCGCGCCGGCGGCGCGGCAAGGTGTACAGCTTCGCCGGTCCTGTCCCACTGGGGCGGACAGGACCGGCGAACAAACGTCTTGTCCATTGCCGTCCGCGGACGGCGGACCTACCGTCTCAACCATGGGTGGGGAGCCCGGGGGACGATCCAGACGGCGGACGGCCACGCTGCGTGAAGCCAGGCCGCTACTGCTTGTCGTCGACGCTGACCCGGAGCGTCTGGAGCGCTGTGAAACCGAGCTGGGACGAGGCTTCGGCGTCGACTTCAGGGTCCGCGGCGAGCTGACCGCCGCCGCCGCGATCAATTGCCTACAGCAAGCGCACGACTGGGAACAACGCGTCGCCGTCGTTCTGGTCGATCACGCGCTCGCCGAGGCGGAGCGGACCGAGATCCTCGCGGCGTCGCGAACGCTGCACCCGGACGCGCGCCGGGCCTTGCTGATCGAGTGGGGTGCCTGGGCAGAGCGCACCACCGCGTCGGCGATCCTGTCGGCGATGTCGGTCGGCGACATCAACTACTACATCCTGAAGCCGTGGATCACCCACGACGAGCTGTTCCAGCGGACGGTCGCCGAGTTCATCCAGGAGTGGTCGCGCTACGAGGTCGCGAACCTGCGTGAAGTGGTCGTGATCGCCTCGGACCACTCGGTTCGGGGGCAGGCGGTACGGAGTCTGCTGGCGCGCAACGGCATCCCGAGCGCGTTCCGGGTCAGCGGTTCGGCACAGGCGAGCGAAGTACTGGAGTACATCGGCGAGCCGGATCCTGGTGACGGTGTGCTGGTCTGGATGGCGGCCGTCGGCGGCGCCGTACTGCATGATCCGACCGACGCGGAGATCGCCGAGGGATGGGGTGTGTCGACCACGTTGGCCGAGGGTGAGGAACCGGCCTTCGACGTGCTGGTGATCGGGGCCGGCCCGGGTGGGTTGGCGGCGGCTGTCTACGCATCGTCCGAAGGGTTGCGCACGCTGGTGGTGGAGCGCGAGTCCATCGGCGGGCAGGCGGGGACGAGTTCGCTGATCCGCAACTATCTGGGGTTCTCGCGGGGCATCCGCGGGTCGGAGCTGGCGCAGCGCGGATACCAGCAGGCGTGGGTGTTCGGCGCGCACTTCGTGCTGATGCGGACGGTCGAGCGGATCGAGAAGCGTAGCGACCAGTTCGTCGCGACCATCGGCGACGTCGGCGAGGTGACCGCGCGGGCCGTTGTCCTCGCGACTGGTGTGTCGTACCGGCGGCTCGACGTACCGGCTCTGGAGAAGCTGATGGGGACCGGCGTGTACTACGGCGCGAGTGTGTCGGAAGCCCATGGTTTGAAGGGCCTTGACGCCTGTGTGGTCGGTGGCGGGAACTCGGCCGGTCAGGCTGTGCTGCACCTGGCCCGGTACTGCCGGCAGGTCACATTGGTGATCCGGGGCAAGGATCTGTCCGCGAGCATGTCGCAGTACCTGATCGACGCGATCGATGCCGCACCCACCGTGACCGTGCGCGCGTTCAGCGAGGTCGTCGGTGGTGGCGGTGACGGGCGCCTGCAGGAGGTGATGATGCGGAATCGCGAAACCGGAGCCGAGGAGGCCGCCGGACTGTTCGTGATGATCGGCGCGGTGCCCGGGACCGGGTGGCTGCCGGAGGAGGTCGGCCGGGACGCGCGTGGCTTCGTGCTGAGCGGGTCGGACGCCGCGGCGGATCCGCACTGGCGCGAGGCGCGGCCGCCGCAGCCTCACGAGACGACGATCCCGGGGCTGTTCGCGATCGGGGACGTACGCAGCGGATCGGTCAAACGGGTCGCGTCCGCGGTGGGTGAGGGATCAGTGGTCGTGTCGCAGATCCACACCCATCTCAAAGTCTCGTCGGATGCCTGATCGCGAGCGCAAGAATGAACCAGACAACACAGCGGAGGTTCGTCTACACGCCGGCGATGGTCGCGCTGACCGCGCTGGTGCTGCTGATACCGCTGGCCGGGTTGGTCCTGCTGGTGCGGGAGCCGCGGCTCGACGTGCACTGGGAACACCATCCGTCGCACTTCTGGCTGGTGCTGATCACGGCCGGGCTGAGCGCCGTACTCGCCTATCTGACGGGTACGGCGGCGCTGCGGCGGGGTGATCCCCGGGTGCTGCTCGTGTCGCTGGCGTATCTGTCGGCGGCCGGGTTTCTGGGGTTGCACGCTTTGGCCACGCCGAAGGTGCTGCTCGACACACCGAACGCCGGCTTCACGCTGGCCACCCCTGTGGGCGTGGCGCTGGCCTCTGTGTTCGCGGTCTTGTCCAGCCTGAACCTGTCGGGTGACCGAGCGGTGGCGGCGGTGCGGTGGGGCCGGTGGATCAGGGCCGGGCTGCTCACCTTGATGGCGTTGTGGGCGGCGGCCTCTGTTCTGCGGTTGCCGCCGCTGCACGGCACGTCGGTGCCCGAGGTTGCCGATGGCATCCTGACGACTCTCGCCGTACCGGCCGTGCTGCTGTACGGCACCGCGGCCGGGCGTTATCTGACGACGTGGTGGGGGCGGCCGTCATTGA
>Ga0193707_1000117_pt1 | contig 21676 bp, 21 predicted proteins | sample U3c2metaG_FD_143043 | JGI IMG/M metagenome (GOLD analysis project Ga0193707, IMG submission 143043) | Soil microbial communities from a riparian zone of the East river system, Colorado, United States - U3c2 | ecosystem: Environmental > Terrestrial > Soil > Riparian zone | place: USA: East River... | reverse complement strand
CAGGACCAAAAAAGAGGGAATTCAGATGGGTGGCGTCATTTATTCCGATAGCGCAGATAAGGCAGCGCGTTTTATCATGGACTGCAATCAAACAAGGTTGCCCATCATCTTTTTCCAGGATGTTACTGGATTCATGGTAGGTCGCGACGCGGAACAGAGCGGAATCATTCGAAGCGGTGCGAAGCTGGTAAACGCGGTCAGTAATTCCATCGTGCCCAAGATCACGGTCGTTGTAGGCGGGTCATTTGGCGCGGGGAATTACGCGATGTGCGGCAAGGCATATGACCCGCGGTTTATTGCCGCCTGGCCAACTGCGCGCTACGCCGTGATGGGCGCAGCCCAGGCATCGGACACTGTGTTTGCGATTCTCGCCCGCTCGCGGGAGCGAGGCGACAAAAAGGCGACACACGAAGAACTGGAAGAGCTCCGCATAAAAGTGAAGCAGAGTTACGAAGAACAAACCGACATCCGGTACGGCGCGGCGCGCGGCTGGGTGGATGCGATTATTCAACCGCACGAAACACGCGATGTTCTGATTCGTTTGTTGCAATACGTCACGCGGCCGAAGCCAAAAGGAGCCTTTCATACCGGTGTGATCCAGGTCTAGGTCCATATTTGTAGGGCGTCTGTGTCAGACGCCATCCCCAAAATGGCGTTTCACAGAAACGCCCTACAATTCGGTGAAAATCTGCGTAATCTGCGGTTAGCAAAATGCCCACGGTTCTAATCGAAAAGCAAGCGCCGCAAATCACGGTTCTTACTCTCAATCGACCCGAGCGCCGTAACGCGCTAACGATCGAGTTACTCAGCGAACTAAACGCCGCCATCAAGATGGCTTCCGATCAGCCGCAGGAGCGCGTGATCATTTTGCGCGGAGCGGGCGCAGCATTTTGCACGGGGTTGGATTTGAAGGAAGCGGCCGATCAAACGAAGGCGCATGCGACGGCCGAGATGGTTGCAAATACTTTGATAGCGATCAGCCAAACACGTCTTATCACGATTGCTGCCGTGCATGGCGCGGCGGTTGCGGGCGGCGCGGGTATTATGTCTGCGTGCGATTTTGTTGTCGCAGCACAAGGCACGAAAATCGGTTATCCCGAGGTGCGTCGCGGATTGGTGGCCGGTCTGGTTCTGACTTTCCTGCGCCGGCAAGTCGGCGAACGAAACATGCGCGAGCTGTTGTTAGGCTCCGAATTAATCGACGCGGATCGAGCAAATGAAATCGGTCTCGTGAATTGCGTTGTCGCGCAAGCTGATTTGATGAATCAAGCGCAAAAGTTTGCCCAATCGGTTCTACAAGGCGCCCCTGGCGCCCTGACGGGAACGAAACGATTGATCGAAGAACTTTGGTCCAGCTCGGTGAAAGAAGACGTCGATCTTGCGTTAAAGTATCACATGCAAGCGCGCGAATCGGAGGAAGCGCGCGAAGGCATAGCCGCGTTCAACGAAAGGCGGAAGCCTAAATGGGTCAGCTAAAGCGCGCTCGTAGCCGGGATCGCTGATCCCAGCGGCCGGCATCACCGATGCCGGCTACAACAGGCATGCCTCGCTTATTCGAACAATTCCCCCGGATACTGTGACCGGCCCAGTTTCTCTTCCGAGGGATTAAGTCTTCGTCTCAGGCGCTTAAGCAGGCTGCGGCGGCGGAGAAACCGCCATCCCTGACGACGCCGACGGCCCTTGATACTGCGCGCTGCCGAAGCCGAGGATCGGCCAGAAAATGATTCCCAAAAGAGCGAGGCCGATTCCGAAGCCCGCACCTTTACCGAAGCTTTTCGCCATATCGATGCAGAGAATTATACAGATAACGAAATTCACGAACGGGATAAGCATCAAAATGATCCACCAGCCGGGTCGGCCGACAATCTTGCACCAGATGTAGAGATTATAGATCGGGATAATGCTGGCCCAGCCAGGCTGTCCGGCTTTCGTGAACACTTTCCACATCGCAATGATCAGCAGCAGTGCGATGAGCAGCCCTACGATCATTGAAAGTGGGCTGGGAGGCTTGCCTTCAGTGCTGTATTCGACTTGCGCAAGCAACGAAGCGTTGTGAAACAGGAGATTTTGGGTGAATTGGATGAGGGTTGTCATATTAGGTTATGGAGTTGAAGGCTCAGGTCTAACGGGCCGCGTCTTGATGGGCAAGCAAAATCTTTGAATCTTGTCTTATGCGGGTTCCGCTGGTGAGCCTGAAGGAATTCGAAGCTAACGAATACGTCTAACCGCCACCATCATCACCGCCATCGTCTCCTCCACTATCATCGTCTCCGCCATTATCATCAGCACCTTCATCATCGCCGCTGTCGGCATCGCTTACATCTTCACCTTCATCGTCTGAAGCATCCTCCATGCTATCGTCGTCGGCGGACGCCACTTCTTCATCGGTGTCTTCCTCAGCAGCTACCTCTTCTTCCTCTCCTTCGGACATATCGAACGATTCGTGTTCCGCGTAAGATTCCTCTGAGCTGATTTCTTCGTTGGAAACCGATTCCGAAACAGTAACGTCCTCGCCTTCGTAGATCTCGACGCTCGTATCTACCAGCGCCCAGTCGTACGAGACAGAAGTTTCCCATTCGTAGTAACTGGTCTCGTAGGTGTGGGCCCAATCTACAAGGACGAGATAATCGGCGCGCCATGGCTTATCGACGTAGTACTCATAACCGCGAATGAGACCGATCTGGCCATCGAGCAAGTAAAGAGTCGCGATATAGGCATCCAGCGTAATGGGCTCCTTGATGATATGGTTGGCCTGCTTCTCCATCTCGCGCAGACCTTTCTCGAGTGCCTTATCTTTTTTAGCGGCCGCCCTAAGCTTCGCGATCTTCGCCAGCAACTCTTTCTGCTGGGCTTTGATCTTGTCGAACTCCGCCTTCTCCTTCGTCGTCAGCTCACCGCCTTTCTTTTTTCGTGCAGCCTCTTTCGAGAAATTGGTTCGCAACAGAGCGATAGCGTGGCCCAGCTTCCTGCCGTTCTCGATCACCTGTTTGTTCTTCGAATCAGTCAGCTCCCAATCCACTTTCATTTGCTCTTCAGCTTGGCGCGCTTCCGCGATCCCTTTGAAAAAGTCGTTGCCTTTCGCAACAAGTGCCGTCCTCGCCATTTTCAAATTCTTGGCGATCAGCTGAGTCGATTTCCAGAATGGCTTGTTTTTCGGCGTTTTTGGATCCAAGCCAGTATCGGCGCGTGCCGCTTTAATCATTGCAGCCAGGGCCTTGCTCGCATCATCGAGTAAAGTTTTGGCATCGGCCTTTTCTCCGGTTGGCTGTTTCTGAGCGGTTTTCGCAACTACAGCAAGGGTTTGTCCCGGCTTCGTCGCGCGAGCCACAGCAAAAAGACTGAGCGAAAGGCACAGGGAGAGACTAACGAGTTTGTTCATGGTGGCGCGGAGCCTAGCTGCGCACGAGATGTGCGTCTATAGGACTTTGGGGCTACGTCCGCGGCAAGCGTAATTGGGCCAGAGACAGAGTGTCTATCATCAAGGCTCGGTAGCGCTGCACCTGACTTTACGAATCGGAATCAAAGCGCGATGGTCGCGCTCAGATGAAGATAAGGAGCGCATCATCGAGACTCAATTGGCGACCAAAGACCGGATGGGGCGTGCCGGTGGCCTGGCTGACACTTTGCGTTGTCTGGAGCTCGACGTGGCTCGTTATCAAAATTGGGTTGCGCGATCTACCGCCCATTTCTTATGCGGGTATCCGTTTTCTCGTTGCAATCATCGTCCTTTTTGTCGTATCCGCCGGGCGAGTGAGCTTGTTACCGCAGCGCGGTTCCGATTATCTGCTGCTGGCTTTTACTGGCGTTCTGATGTTTGCGGTCAATTACGGCCTGCTTTTCTGGGGCGAGTTGCACGTCTCCTCCGGTCTGGCAGCGGTGTTGCAGGCGACCATCCCGATGTTCGGCATGCTTTTCGCGCATCTAATGCTACCCGACGAACCACTGCAGCTGCACAAACTTTTGGGCGCACTTCTCGCGCTGGGCGGCGTAGCAATGATCTGTGAGCGTCTTCTGGGTTTCAACGGATTCGTGGCCTTCTGGGGTGGGTTGGGTATCGTTTTCGGCGGCGCGAGTGCGGCGTTCTCAAACGTGCTGCTCAAGGCACGCGCGGTTCAACTGGCGCCCTCGATGATCGCAGCCTGGCAAATGATTTTCGGCGCAGTGCCATTGCTTATCACCGGATTTCTTATCGAAGGAAATCCGGCGCGGTTTCATTGGAGCGCGCTAGCCGTCTTTTGTCTGCTTTATCTTGCGGTAGTCGGCTCAGCGCTGACCTTTTTGCTTCTTTACTGGTTATTACCGCGAATGACTGTGGCAAGACTACAGGCGATCTCGCTGATCACACCACCTGGCGCGGTCATGTTAGGGTGGGCAATTGGCGGCGAGACATTTTCCCTGTGGTCACTGCTTGGCGCGTGCCTGGTGCTGGCCGGTGTGTGGATGATTTTCCGAAAAGGAGACGATCCGGAGCCGGTGATCCAGGAAGGCTGATTGCTATCGGACTGTTGAAGGAAGAGCCAGCTCAGTTCTATTTAACGTCGTCAGGTTATTGAGGAAAAATGTCTGGTGGAGCCGAAGGATATTTGGCCTTCAGATTTTTAAAGTACTTGGTGTAATCGGTTCCTTCCTCGGCGGGCATCCATTCCAACAGCGTCCATGTGTTCGTCGTCTTCTCTTGCAGAAGTCCGGATTGTGATTCGTAATGTTGCCTCCCGTCTGCCGATTGCGGATTCACTTGTATCCATGCCCATCCGTTATGGACTTTCAAGTATGCCACGACCAGCACTAGATTTTTTCGGCCTTGCCGAGCCAGTGCGTGCCGAGTTGCCTGCAGGATTGCATTTCTCTCCGTGCTGCCATCCGGCGGCGTATGCGCGGTGTTTACCGAGGCACAACTAGCTAGAAGCAGTGAAGTAACCAGCGAGACTACGGGAAGGTAGGTTTTCATCTGGCATTTGTTCATGCCAAATTTCGATTGTGCTGTCAATCGTCTAAAGATGCCGCGTTTGGATGAGGAACTGAGACCAAATCGATCATTACATGGAGAATTCAACCTACCAGCATCAAGAATTCCGGGTTGTCTGCGAGATTTTCGATGAATGGCTTGCTGGATGGTCGGCCATCTTTGGTATCGTAACGGAGGATCTCCTTTGTATTGCGACTGGCAACGTAAAAGAAACCGTCGTCGCCGAAAGCCATTCCCGCAGGGCCATTAAGACCACCGGATTTTGGCGCGACAAAGACGCTTGTGGCGTTTCGGACAAGATCGTGTCGGAGAATTGAATCGTTACCGCCGCTTCCAATAAAAAGATAACGGCCGTCTGGACTGAGCAACAAATGGATCGGTTTATCCAGTTGGTCGCTTCGGGAAACAAGATTTCGCAAAAAGTGACCGGTCCGAGCCTCATACACCCGTACGCAGTCGGCAGCACGATCCGCGACATACAAATCGCCATTCGGTGCAAAAATCGCTTCCCTGACTTCGAGGACACCGTTTGACGCAAGCTTCGCTGACGGAACAAAGGTCCCGGGAGGCAAGTACCGATCGAGATCAAGGCTCTGAGGAAAAGGCATCGGCACCCCTGGTTGACCCTGTTTGCCAGCGGGCCCGTGATATCTCGCCACAAGACTGGTATTTTGGCTTGAAACGTAAAGATCGCCGTTTGAATCAAACGCGACGTTAAAAGGATGATTGATTCCGGGGTTCATGTCCGCGTGGCGCTTCACAAAAACCTCAGCAAAGTCGTGCTGCCCATCTTTGTTAGGCGCGCCCCTAAACTTCAGGACCTCGCTGTATTCGAAATACGCGTTCACTACGTACAGGTCCCTGTCTGGTCCGAACATGAATCCTCGTAGCTCACGAAGCTTAACGTCTGCGTCGAGACTCTTTTTGTTTAAAGCTTTCCGTAATTCCTTCCCGTCAGTGGAATAGACGTGAATGTTGTTTAAGGAGACCTTCTCGTCGCCGCCGTGAAAACTGATGTACCACTCTTTCGGCATAATTGTACCTTTACCGCGCAGCCGCTTAGCAAGGGGAATTCGTCCTTACTCGAATCTCAAATACTCTCCGCAAGATTTCGCTGGTAAACAACGCCGTTTCTTAAAGCTGCTCACCGTCCACGCGCGAACAGGAACTGGCGTCTTTCTACAGAATTCCTCACCTGAATCTATTTTTGTCTTTTCGCAGGGAAGGTTTTGGTGAACATTAGAACGCATTGATGAGCAATTGAGGACTGAAACATGAATTCTGTTTCGGACGAGTCGCTTCCTCTTGGGGAGCCGCCATTGACGGAACATCCCACGCCTAATGGCGTTACCGAAGTCGCTCAACGGCTGATCCGGTTTCCATTTACTCCCCATGATGTGGAGCTCAAACAGGACGATGCTCTCTCGGTTTCGAAGGATTGGTTCACCAAGCATGACAAGAATGAGATAGATCAGCTCGATAATCTCGACTTCTACGCTTCGAGCGGGCCCCAGTGTGTGGGAGTGGTTCCAAAGCTTCATAACACTTCAGCGGGAATAGAAATTTATCAGCTTCCTCCGACGTTGAGCAAAGAGACGTTCGAAAAAACGGAAGGCCCGTATCGGGCGGGTGTGACCAAAAAATACAGTAACAAGAGATCTGGAAAAAAGGTTGCCAAGTTCAAGGTTGGTACCATGGCGGAGTCAGGCCTCGCCTGTTTTCACGTGTCACGGCTGCTGGGCCACCTTGTCGAAGTGCCGCCCGCAACGTATCGGACGATGGATATTCAGGAGTTTGAGAAGGTCGGGGATCAGGCCCGAACGACTGGCCACCCGAGTTGTACCCAAGCCTGGGCTGATCTACGATCGATGGCAAAGTCAGGGAATCCGAAAGTGGTTCTTCCAGATGGGAAGCTCGTCTTTGGATCCCTGGCGCAGAATCCGCGAGGAGAAAATAGCAGTCCCGAAGATTATTGGACGGTCGGTGCAATTAGAGGTCATAGCTTTTACAGAGTCCTTTCCTCAAGGTCGCCGGTGGCGAGCATTTTAAACTTGAACGACGTGAAGTGCCTTCAGGACCTGGCTCTTGCCCAGGATATGACGCGAGGAGTTATCCTGGATTCAATCTTCCGACAAGTTGATCGCCTAGGGAACATCAGCATCGCCCAGCTGCAACATTATGTGACCAATAAAGGTAACGTAAAATGGGATGACAAAGTAAGCGACAAGGACAAGGCCGAATCCGTAAGCCCTCTTCTGCCGTTGAAGCGAATCATGTACAAGGATAACGACGACGGGATGAATTGGGGAATGAACTCGATCTCCGTCACTCCGATTCTCAACGAGACTCATCACATTGACCAAACGATCTATAATCGGTTGCAATGGTTGACGGGCTTAATGCAGGATAGCGAACCAGGCTCGGCCGCGAAGATAAAGGATTACTTTGTCAACGCTGTCCATATCTCAGGCGGGAACTACGACAAGCTGAGAGACAGCCTCATTAAGCAGGCCGCATCGCTTAAAAATAGAGTCGAGGCTAAAGATATTCAGCTCGACCTGGATTTCGAGGGCACGATGAAGAGGCTTTACGCGAAGGAGGTAGAAGCTGCCCAGGGCAATAAATCGGACGACACAGAACCTGTTGCTCCATCGCCGCCTCCGGACAACGTTACGCCGACTCCTACGCCGCCACAGCCTGATCTCAACACACCTCGTGAACGCGAAATCACCCAACACCTGGCTCCAAACGGTACGGTCGAGCTTGCCACCCGACCGGCAACGTTTCCGGGACACCCCGAAATTTATAGCAAGAAAGACATCGAGAAGGAAAAGGAACTCGCTGGGATAGACTTTTATGACGGCAAAACGAAAGATGGATTGGATATTGTCCTAATTCCAAAGACCTACAGCACTTCGCCCGGACTAAATATTCATGCAATCAAGTTACCCGCGGGAGTGAACCGTCTCAGTTATGCCGAAACCCATACAGGAAAGGCCCATTCAAGTGGCGATAGGGTCATAGCGAAGTATAAGCAGTCCATTCCGACTCATTTCACCTATAGCCCCTCAATTCTCGGTTATTACCATTTGTCGCGGTTTCTTGATGCGGGCCATGTCGAGCCTGCCATCGTCCGCACGATGGACGTGGATGCGCACAAGCCTCTTGCTGATTTGGGCAAGGCAAAGGCAGTCGGATCGAACAACCGACAACAGTGGTCAGAGCTAAGAGCCTTGGACGACGCGCACAGCAACCCTACGCTCTATACTAAAGATGGGAAACAGCTTTACGGCTCTCTTCAGGCCAACCCTGCTGGAGAACAAAGTTATCCTCATCTGAGCGATCTCGGAGGCGCTGCTGCTTTTGCTGCCTCGTCTGAGTTTGCCAAAGTAACCAACTCAAACCCGCTTAAGCTAACCTACAAAGACGCGAACGGTAAACTCAACCAGGCTGCTGTTCAGCAAATCGCGCAAATCAGGGATCTCTCTGACATGGTGCTCATGGACTTTATCATGGGCCAGGCCGATCGCTTCAGCGGCAATATGCATTCGGAAAAGATCTACCTGTGGGTTGAAAACGGCGTTCTAAAAAACAAGACCAAGAAGAGTGATCCCGCGAAGGCTGCCGAACAGTTGAAGCAGATCCCTCCCGAGGCAGTCCTAGTCGATCGCATAATCATGAAAGACAACGACGCTGGTCTGATCAGCGGCAACTCGGCCAAGACCTACCACCTCCTGGAAAAAATCAGCCACATGGACACCAAAACCTATGACCGGCTGCTTGACCTACAAAAGGAGCTCCAGAAACCAGAGGTCGCCCAATGGTTTCAAACGGAGATTCTCTTTACTCCTTCTGACTTTAAGACCGTGAAGGATAACGTCGATCAGGCCGTGAGTATTCTGACGGCCCGCAAGGACAAAGGCCTCTTTTTGGATGCGAATGTCACTGCCGCGCTTGTGGCGGAAGACAAGCAGGAGCAGGAGCCCGAAACAAAACCCGAGCCTGATAACGTCCCCAGCGCTCCGCTAGCAGTAACTACCGCCTCCGTGGGCCGCTGGGAAAAAGGCGCGCGCAATCTTCAAGCCGACGTCGAAAATGTGCAACGCCTCTTGGAAGCCGCGGCGCAAAAGTTACAAGCACCTCAGCTTGATCCGAAGGGCGTTGATGGAAAGATTGCGCGGCAGTCCGCTAAGTCGAATACGGTGGCTGCGATCGAAGCGTTTCAGAGTCATTCCAACATTTCGATTGATGGATTAATTGAGCCCGGCAGTCAGACGTGGCAGGCACTCCTGCAAGCTGCGGGCGAAACTTAACCTGGACCTGTCGGCCTGTATCTAATCATATGAACTTAGAAATCTCCCAATCAGTCGGGCGTTGGGAGAAAAAGGCCCGCAATCTCCGATCCGATGTAAAAGTTGTGCAGCGTCTTTTGAAAAGAGCTGCACAGACCTTACAAGCTCCTCAACTTTATCCGAAAGGACTTGATGGAAGAATCGCCCGGCCCCCTCAGACTTCAAACACGGTCGCCGCAATCGAAGCCTTTCAAAGTCTTTTCACTAGCTCGGTCGATGGCCTGATTGAGCCAGACAGTCAAACATGGCATGCTCTCTTGGATGTCGCAGGCGAGCTGCACCAGCCGGATGTTCCCAGCGAACCCCACGGATTCTTTTTCCCATTTCCCACGGTTCCGGCGTCCGACTGGATTCAACCGCCGCGCGCCTTCGCTTCGAATCGCAGTAACGGCGCCCGCGCCCATGCCGGTTGCGATTTGTATTTTGAAAAAGGCACCTGGATTTACGCCATTGCTGACGGCACTGTGACTCGCGGACCGTATCCGTTCTATTGCGAAACGTTCGCTCTGGAAGTTGACCACGGCGACTTCCTGGCGCGCTATGGAGAAATCCAAGCAGTCGCGGTTGTGAAGCAAGGAGATCGGGTGCGAATGGGGCAACAAATCGCCAAGGTTGGACACCTGGTCGGTATTCAAGTCCCAAGCGATATGTTGCACCTCGAGCTATACGACAAGAGTGCTTCGGGGCCGCTGACAATCACGGATGCGGCTAGATCAAAGAAAAGACCAGACGGCATTCCGTTTATGCGCCGAAACGACTTGATAGATCCTACTCTCAGTCTAAATCAGTGGCAGAGTCAGCTCCCGCAAGCTTAGGAACAAAATTTTAGCTCCATTGCTTGCGCGGCTTTGTCCAGGTTCCACTCACGACCACCTGCGTCTCATCTACTTGTGAATTATCCTGGATGAGACGGGCCACATGTTCGGACTCGAGTCGGACGCAGCCATGGGAAGCCGCATAATCGGGGACAATTGGGAAATAATGCAGGGCGATGCCCCGGCGTTGCATGAACCATGTAACGTATGTAGCGCGCGAGTCGCTGTTAAGTCTTCGTTGGAAGCCTTGCACTGGATAGGTTCCTTTGGGTGTGCATTTTGAGCCCGATCGCCGACTCGTAGTCTCATCATCACAATTGAGGCCTCTTAGACCTGCGCCGGGAGACGTTCTAAATGGCCCCGTCTCCTGGCTGTCAGCATTAGGTCCCGTCCAAGTAAGGGTGAGCCAATGATCGGGATCATCCAGGCTTACAGAGATTTCCTGTATGTACGTCTGAGGAAAATCATCGTTTCCTAAAGGATAGGTGCCGCCAGCGGCTTCCAGGAGTGCCTGCCACGTCTGCCCGCCTGGTTCAATTAGTCCATCAATCGAAATATTGGAACGCTTCTGAAAAGCTTCGATCGCAGCGACGGTATTCGACTTCGCAGACTGCCGCGCAATCTTTCCATCAACGCCCTTCGGATCAAGCTGAGGTGCTTGTAACTTTTGCGCCGCGGCTTCCAAGAGGCGCTGCACGGTTTCCACGTCCGCTTGAAGATTGCGCGCGCCTTTTTCCCAACGACCGACGGAGCCGGTAATCACTGGTGGCGGAGCAGTGGGGACATTGTCAGGCGCTACTGTCAAAGCTCGCGGCAGGACTTGGAAGGTAGGCTTTCCTGCGTCCAAGGCCTCGAGCTTCTTTGCACGAGCCAGGCGCTCTTTTAGAGTTGGTTTCGCTGGTTTCTTTGGCTTTGCTTTTCGCGAGGCATGTGAACGCGTTTTCCGAGCACGTTTCAACGGTCGTCTTTTCTTTGGCATAGATTATTTCTTTTGATGGTTGTTTCGCTAGACGAATGTGAAATTCGCTAATGCAGCGTGCTTAGACGTCGCTTCTCTGAGTGGCCAGTCGCGATGTCCCCTGCATCACTTGCGGTGCCTTGCACCTGGACTTCAATCCAATCCGGAGCGGTTAATTTGAAGTTTCGTTTGATGACGGGGCCCGTGAAGTCGTCCACTTCTTTGAATGTTTTTCGTTTACGATCGTAAAAGTAAGTCTGCCAATGCCACGGCGAGTGCCCACCGCTACTTGCCGTGCTGAAAACGAAGAATTGAGAATCCGCGGACCACTCCATCTTCTGAACGTTTCGGCCGTGCTCGCCATCCGGAGACTTAAAGTCCTTGGTCGCGAGGACGGTGCCTTCCATGTTGCGGATCTCGACTCGAGATTCATTGAACGGAGGGTTGGGATGTCTTCCAACGGATAACACGCAGGCCCGGAGCTGCTGATCGGGCGACGTCAAGCCGGGGCATTTGACTGGTTGGGGAGGCGTGGGCCCGTGAGTTGTGGGCTGTTGAGCACAAGCAATGACAAAGAAACTAATTGCAACACAGATTGAAAAGCGCATAAGCGATTCCTTTCGTTTTACCGGTAAGCGCCCATTCTAGAGACGCGACAAAGAGGAAGCAATCACCTTCTCATGAAACCAGAGAGCGGCCTGAGGGCGGGTCGTCTCCACTTGTCCTTGTCGCTTCACGTCGATGGAACCGGGCCGTCCTCGGCCCGTGGGCAGTCGGATCAAAACTATTTATGAGATGACTTCCTAGCAGGCGGCAGCTTCGGCACTCTTGCCACTCACACGTTGGCCTCTACCCAAGCAGCGATAGCTGCCTGCGAGTGTACCGGGCCAAAGAGGCGATCGGGGCAGCTGGTCCCACCGGGGCGGCTATAGCCTGGCGCGAAATCGTGGCCAAAGATATTTGTGCGCGGAATATGATACTGCTGAAGTAACCACCGAATGAGCGCTGCAGAAGCGGCTGCCTGCAGGGCTGTAAGCGGGTCCGTTTCACTGGCGACATGCTCGATGCCGATGGAGTTTTGGTTCGCGCCCATGCAATGATTCGAACGGTCGCTATCGCTTACCATCTGGTAAATGTCGCCGTTTCGATCAATGACATAGTGCGCAGAAACTTGCCGGCCATCCGCTTTTTGAAATTCCGCCAAGGCGCTGGCAAGCGAACCTTCAGTGCAGTGCAAAACAATTTTGTCGATGCTTGCGCCGTTGCGGCACGAACAATTTGGACTCTTGATGAACTGTTTGATTACTGGTTTTGCATGCGGGTTACTACTTCCATGGCCAGCGCGGCTCATCCTGAGCGAGGGTTTTACTGGTATGGCTCTGCGCGCTGAAATTGTTATCCGAACGATGTCGTCAGTGTCCAACCCGAGAGCAGCTGCCAGTCCTGGCGATAAGTCCGCGACACGTCCGGTCGAAGGATGTGGACCCCAATCAACCGCGCGCGCATCAACCGCTCGGCCATTCGCGGGATTTTCCACACGCGCCAGTGCGCGACGCAAAAATTCCCTCGGTGTCTCGGCATAATTCCAACGACAAGCGAAATAATATTGATCGGGGTTAAGCCTGCGCCCGAGTCCGCTGGTTCCAGGGGGAGGGGCCGGTAGAAACAAGTATGCGTATTTCGGATTTTGAAGATCGGCCTTGGTAAAGAGAGCGAGGTCTTCGTTCGCAGCCATCCCGAGATCGTGCGGTCCACCAAAGGTGGACATTTTGCCTTCTACACGAAAAAGAATCTCCTCAGGCTGCGCTGGTAACGGCCGGACTGCGGCGACCTTTTTCGGCAACCTCGGCTTGGATTTTCGAGGCGAAGGTTTACCCGTTCGCCGAGTGCGAACTTTTTTTACCGCACGCCGAGAACTTGGCTTGCGCGTTTGTAATTTACGTTTGCGTGTGGATTTTCGAGACGAAGATTTTCCCGCCCGCCGAATCCGAGGTGTTTTCAGTGCACGCCGGGACCTTGGCTTGAGCACTTTTGGTTTACGTTTGCGCGGAGGCATTCGCCTTTACTTATTGCGGCTCACGGCCAGGCGGTGCCTTTGGTATAACCAAGGGTTTCAAGCACGCCGCGGTCGAGGCCACGCAAAATGTGTCGCATTAGATTCAGTGTGCCCTCGCTGAGGAAATACGCGCCGTGAATGTCTCCGACGCCCTGCTGGAAGAAGCTCGAACAATCTACGTCCCAAACATTATCCGTTGGCGACGACGGTTCTGCCATTGGCGGGCGATGCGGAAGACCGCTTCGACCCAGGCGCCGCATGCCGAAATGCTTCAGACCTGCAGACGCGCCGAGGACAGTGTCGCGTCCAGTATAAAGCGCAGTGATTCGATAACTGAGATTAGCCACAGCGTTGCCATCGTCGTTGTCAGGCGCGCCGTCGTCGAACAAGTCGCTGTCAACATCGGCCGCGATCATTAGCAGTTGATTAATGAGACTAACGAGTAATGGCTGATTCTTGCGGGTCCAGGCAGCGGCCATTGCTTTTTGCACGACATAGTTGCCCATGCTGTGAGCGATAAGGGACACCTTGGCCTTACAGGCTTTCGCAGGATTGCTTATTGTTTGCTGTTGTTTCTCGGTCAGCCAATCGAACAGCGCGCTTAACACGTCTGTTAAATCGTGAGCGCACAGGCGCGCATGCGAACGATCGGGCTCGTACCCCAGGAGGCTGCCGCGCGAAGGCCAGTCGTACAGAATGCAAAGCCCGAGACTGTCGGGACCGTCAAAAAGGCTGCCGCAAAGCTTCTCATAAAATGCCGCGGCTTTTACAAACGTTTGGTTATAACCATGAACAAGAATCGTGACATGGCTTTGTTTCTCGTTCTCTGCCGGGTCATACTTCGGAAACTTATCCGACGTCCCGACCAGCAACTTCTGAAAGTTGGCGGCAGTAACTTTCCGCCAGTTCTTGATGTCGGTGAGCGGCTGTTTGTCGCTGACCCAATAAGTCATGCCCTCGGCGCTGATGTCAGGTCCAACGCCGCCCTGGCTCCGGCTATTTATCATCCAATATTTTGGCATCTTGTTAAAAGGGTTGGTGGTTAATGCACAAGGCGAATCGTCCAAAAATCATCCGAAAGGTTGTCAGTGAGCAAATAGGAGTAGGGTATGGTGAAATGGCCTCTTTTGCCCCAGCTAGTGCCCCATGAATTGCGCACCGTGAATCGCTCGCTTTTATCGTCGTAGCCAACAGCAAGCACCGCATGGCCGCCTACAACTCCTTCTCTTGGCTTAGGCATTTGCAGCACGCCTGTCCTGGCGACTGCCGCGCTCTCGAAGCTGTCGTAAACGGTGAAGCCAAAAACGAACGGAAAACCGTCTGCGAGACAGCCTTTCATCTGCGAAAGCGTCCGATCAACTCGTTGATAACTCACCGCGCGGTATTTTTTCGCGTCCTTGTAGCATGACGGTGGCGGTTTCTGCCGTGGCTTGGCGCCGGGAGACCAGAGGTTTGTGGTCGGATCGGCTGGAGTATCGTCGTAAGTCCAGTCGGTTTCCGGGCAAGCGCCCTGTTTGGCAACACTTTTTATTCCGTCGCGAATCTGCGCGCCGTTATCCAGCGGGATGCTGTGTTCGATGCTTCGTTCGTTATAATAAATGAAGAGACGCGACGGAATGAAGTCGCGCAATTTCTGCTTCTTGCGATCGAACTCGAGGGCCGCAGCGATTGCGTTCGCGGTGCAGGAACCGATTTCTCCCTGATTATAAATCTTCGGGCAACGCCTACGTAGATCGGCCCTGGTGGGAAGGACACGCAGCTTGGCCAGCGGCGCCGAGTAAAGATGATCACGGTTATCGGGAAGGTCCGGCATCCAGCCGAACCCGAAACGGCTATTTTTTCTTGGTACTTTTTTCATGGGTTCACGACTTGAGAGTTGAATTGAAAGGCGTTGGAATGCGCAACTGAAGGATTGTCATTTGATTTCTAGCGGCAGTGTTTGGTCACTGGCTGCGTTTGAGCCTTGTACAAGATTTGGGAACCGGGATTCAAGACTTCTTTGTCGACGCGGTCAAAGTTTCGGTGAGAGCGAAATTCATTTTCGCAGAAGGCTTTCAGACTTCACAGTTCGCGACAGATTGGTTTTTGATTGCGGCGTCGCAAATGACCAATCTCATTAGGGGACGAAACGCTGCCCTTAGCCTTCAATTTGGCTTGCTCTCTAAAGGCTACTGTACGACCTACCTCGCCAGTCGGCCAACCGAATGCGGCTGATCTTGCTAAGCAACGCAGAAAAGGAACGCTTCTATCGGTGTTCGAAATGGGGTCAGTTCGCGGATAGGCGCGAACTCCGCGACAGTCCACTCTTTCGGAATCCAGCGCGAACCGTCTCGCCCCGCAGGAACCGCTGCAGAAGTTGTCGAGCGCGTCGTTCATTTCGTCGCTCGTTCCACCACCGATTGGTGCCAGAAGGATGCGGAAAGATCAAAAAGCGGCGTCCATAAATGCGTATCTCCGCAAGAAAAGGCAAGTCGCGGAAGCCGAAGCAGCGCGCGACGTTCTTACCGAGCAGGACGATGCGTTCCACGCGCCAATCCAATAGGACGTCTGCGGCGTTGACGTTGCCTTTCGTGTGGTCGAACCCGCCGCCTTTGCCACGCTTCCCGTTGTAGTGCGTGTTTAGGTGCTTCCGGCGACACGCGATCAGCTCGTCGTGACTCATTCCAGCGAGCCGCGCGATCTTTTGCCCGTTCGGGCCGGCGAGTGGTTTGCGCGGGTCGCCGCGTCGCGACGGTGCTTGGCCGACCAGCCCGATCTTGTGCGTCTCGATCTTCTTCCGTTTCATGATACCGCCAAGTCACGATAGCCCGCTGCCGGACTTTTGCGAGGCAATGTGATTTTTCCATCAGACTGATCACAAGCTTTAAGCGTCATGTTTCAAGAATCATAGGGAAACCAATTCAGAAACGTCTTTCCCGCCGTTAGATTCGCGCCACAGCTACACATGCCGACCGATCCGGAACGACGCTTTTGCGAAATTGATTTCCGCCGGCTGCACAACAAGCTTAAACTCCTGCGAACCACTCCGCCGATGTGGCGAAATGGCAGACGCAACGGACTTAAAATCCGTTGGGCCATAAAAGGCCCGTGCCGGTTCGAGTCCGGCCATCGGCAATCCTTCCGGAACCGTGAATCGTTAAATTGTTGAACCGTTATATCGGAAAACGATTCACGAATTACGATTTACGAATTACGATCCAGAAATGGATCGCCCCCTGTTCATTCCGATTATTCTAGGAACCGCTCGTCGCGGAAGGGAGAGCGAGAACGCTGCGCGCTTTGTTTTTGAGCAAACAAAGAAACGCGCGGATATCCAGACGGAGCTGATCGACGTGTGCAAGCTTCCTATGAAGCTCGATGACGCAGGCGAGCAAATGAAGGACCCAACGTTCTCAGCGACTATCGAGCGTTGCGACGGACTCATCATAGTGACTCCGGAATACAATCATGGTTATCCCGGCCTACTGAAGCACGCGCTCGATATGAATCTTGAGGAGTACATTCACAAGGCTGTCGGGATCTGCGGTGTCTCCGCGGGAGCATTTGGTGGGGCGCGTGTGATCGAGGGGCTGTTGCCAGTCATGCGCGAGCTCGGCCTGGTAACAATCTTTTGGGACGTGAATTTTGGAAACGTGCAAAAGCTATTCGATGAACAGGGAAATTTGCTCGATCAAAGTTATATGCGACGCCTCGACAAATTCCTGAATGAATTGATCTGGATGGCGCGCGTTCTCCGCTACGGACGAGAAAGCATTCCTGAGGTTAAGACGGAGTAATTGGGCGAGAGCTATGTCGAAAGACGCGCTAGCCGAGCGGATGCAGCGCCTTGGCATTCGCGATGTCGACCTTGAAGAAACCTTTGCGCGATCCAGCGGGCCTGGCGGTCAAAACGTAAACAAGGTTGCGACCGCTGTAATGCTGCGTCACAGGCCAAGTGGCATCAGCGTGACTGTGCAGGATTCGCGTTCGCAAGCGGTGAACCGCAAGCTGGCGCGGGAACGATTGCTGGATGCGATCGAGAGCGCTCGAGAAGAACAGCGCGTGGCCGGGATCGCGAAGCGCGAAAAAGAGCGGCGAAGAAAATCGCCAAGGCCAGGTGCGCTCAAGAGGAAAATTCTCGAATCGAAACGGAAGCGTGGAGAGCTAAAGAAGCAGCGCGCAAAAATCGAGCCGGGTTCTTAGTGGAAGTGGAGCCATCCGCGCCGACTCACCAAAGCAGATCTTGTAAGGTTTTAATTCTGCTTTCGGTCAGCTTCGATTTTTCCTCCGCCGAATGCGCTGCATCCCGAGTTTTTAACCACGCAATTTGCTCTTGCTTCACCTTGGCGAAACGGTTGCCTGGCAGGACATATCGCACCCGCCTGATAAACGTCGTTCATCAGTTTCTCCAGGTAGTCCGCTTTTTCTTCCTCGGACGAAAACACGGAGCCGTTAAAGTTCTCCGGCGCTTGCGCCGGGTCGGCAGCGACGATCATTTGCTTGCGGAAATTATCCTGGTAAGCGCTTTCAAGCGCGTCGCTTTGTTCGGAATTGATCGAATGCGCGTCGGTTGCAGTCCATTTTTTGGACTCAACGTCGAACGTCCCCCTTGAACAACGCGTAGTAAGTCTTTACTTCTTCGAACTGTTTTGGGTTGTTCGCGGCCAGGGCACGAACACGAACTTTTCGGTCCGGACTCAACCGGAAATAGGGTGTGGCCTCGCCGCTCATCTCCGGATCGTGCGATTGCTTCTGGATCATTGCATCGAGCGATTTGTGGATGCGCTCACCAATGTCTGTTTGGGTAAAACTGGTACCCTTCGGCTCCAGAACGGCGATTGAGGAAAATCCGTACCGATCCCAATACGTCAGGATGCACACTTTCGAATCCGGCGACCATGCCACATCCAAATGGCGATGATTCTCATGCTCGACGTAATCTCCTTTCTTAATTTTTCCGAGCTTCTGGTGCGTTTGTAAATGGGCCAGGTAATTGGTGAAGTCCTCTCCTTCTTCGGCGATCAGGTAAGTGGTGCCGTCGTCAACGTGCGACGATGTCGCGACCAAAATGCCGTAATGTCCATCGGGCGAAGTCGAATCTCCGTGAAGGACAAGGCCGTCAGGCCAATCGGAGGCAGCGGCTGTTGCCGATGCATCGAGGTTTAGAACCAGGGCAAAGAGGAGAATTAAAACTCGCTCTACGACATGCACATGAAAGATACTATCTGATTCTTTCTTTCCCAAAAAAGAAGAATTCTTCGCCCTAAATACGTCTGCCGACGCGACCTGCGACGAATCGTTTGTTGAAGAAACAATTCATGCTATGAAAAAAGCAATCATACTTGGTTCGGCGCTGTCCGTGGTTCTTTTGATGCTGGTCTCCTGTGCCAGCGAACCCGAAGCAACCACAACCACTACACGTCAGACTACTGTCACGGGGCCGCCTCCGCCGCCCACGCAATCAACAACGACAACAACGACGCACCGCATGGGTGGTGGCTATTGATCGGGCAGAGGCCAGCCGGCGGCAAAGTCCGCGCAGGGACCTCCTGAACCGTCGGGAAAATCAAAAGCGGCGCATCCGCCTACGCCAAAGGTTGCGGCGGGACAAGGCAGCGCGCCCACTCCAAACCGTAGCCGCCTTTTGTTGAGCGTACACAACGCGCTTGCGTATGGAGTGCGACGGTGCGCCGCCGCTTTCTGTTGGAGAGCGCTATGATTTTTCTGCCGGCGCTTCCGCGGTCTGCGCTTCTTCTTCCGTCTGGCTGACTACGGGCGCAATCGCCTGAAGCTTTTCGCCGTTACGGAGATCCATCAATTTTACGCCCATCGTGTTTCGGCCAGTTTCGCGAATTTCTTTGACCCGCGTGCGCACCATCTGGCCTTTGTTGGTGATGAGCATCAGCTTGTCTGACTCTTTGAACCTGTTTGCTGAACTGCTTGCTTCGATCATTGGGCGAGATTGAGCGCTGATCGTGGGTACGTGCTCTTTGCGTGGTTTGCTATTGCCAGTGCGCAATCCACCGTGACGAACGGCTCGCGTTCATTTGTTAGTCCGAGTATTTCTCCATCAGGTGCGATAATCCAGCCCGCCCCGCCGAAGTTGCGTTCGAAGGAAAAGCGATTGGACGACACGGCAAACGCGCCGGCGATCACTGCACCCGTGCGCCCGGCTGCGATCCATTTATCGATGCTCTCGCTACCGGTCGCGCGTGGCGTGACGAGAAAATGCACGCCTCTCCTGCAGTAGTGTCGTGCAATGTCCATAGCCCAGAGTTCGGTGCAAATGGCGAACCCGACCTTTGCTCCGGCAAGCTCCTCGCTCTCAAATTGGGCCAGACCCCGCGAGAACCACGTTCTTTCGAAAAAACCGGCCATCTCTGGCAGAAAATGCTTGCGGTGAACGAACCTGACGCGGTCCCGTTGACTCCAGACGACCCCGGTGTTGAATCGACGGCCGTTTTCTTCCTCTGGCATGCTGGACAACACGCCTTTCACTCTGAGCTCACCGAGCCGTCTTGTCCAAGCGCGGTGCGCAGAAAGAGATGATCGCCACGAACGCGGGTCGAACTTTCGTTGATCGCACGGCCATGGATAGAAGGGCATTTCTGGCAAGACCACGATGTCGCTTCGCCGGGTAAGCGCATGCTCGGCCAGTCCGTTCCATGCCCTTTCGAAATCCGCGGTCCTATCCGGCAGCTGGCAAACTGTAATCCTCATGAGTGATTCGAGCGAACGCCTCATTTGCAGCGGTACGCCTGTCGTCCGCTGCGCCCGTCAATGGTTCCCATGCCGGAGGGTAGTCGCGGACCAGCCCTGTGGAATCGACCGAGATCTCGGACTCAAATTTCCCATTGCGATATTCGTAACGATTGGTTGCGATCCGTGTATAGCTCTGTTCTGCAACATGCAGCGTAAAATCTGGAAAGCGCAACCAAGCCGCTCGAACTCTGCTCGATGCTCCGACCGCAAGACAAAGTCGCCGGATCGGCAGCGTGTTTGTCGAGGGACTGAAGTTAAGATCGATATCGATACAGCCATCGAGTTGGGCCAGTTCTGTTCCATTGTGTATCCAGCGGCCATTCGGCTTCACCGCAATCTGATGATGAACAAAACGTTGATCGGCCCAACCGTCCACGAGCACCAGGCGCGTGTGCCAATCTTCATCGCAGCGCACTTGGTAGTTCAACAAACAAAGCGAACAGGCGTGTTCGAATGCCGATGTGCCGGACAAGAGCCAGCCATTATTGGTTCGTTGTAGACGCGCCGATTCTAATCCTCTCAGGTCGTTGCGACGCCACCATGCGGAACCTTCCCCTGTTGTCACGGGCGCTCGCCGCTTGGCAAACATCTCCTGTTCAAGGCGCCACGTTTTCCCATTGTCCGGCGAAGTGTAGCCGAGCCAGTGAAACGATCCCGGCGTAATTTCAGTAAACATCCAACGTAGTATGCTGCCGTCGGTGTCTTTTCCTTCGAGGACAATCTCATCGCCCTTCTGTCCGCCCTGTAAATGAATGTAAATCTGGCCTGTAGGAGTCATGAAAGTGATGTGCCAGCGCTTGGTGGTTTCATCATAGTAACGGATCGTCGTTCCGATCCGGCGCTCGCCGTTCGCTGGATCCGATCTCGGCGGACCGACAATTACGTCCTGAATCGCGCGCCCATCGAGAATCCATGAGAACATCCATACTCCGGGCTGATGATAGACGATCTGGTTCGCCTTATTGAACAACTGGATGTCCATATCCCAAATGCCGATGAACTGCCCAAACGTGCGCAGCTTTTCTTCATAACCCGGGTGGACGTTGGGCGCGCGGAGATTTTCTATCGCGGCCTGTGTGGAGTCGTTAGGTAGAACGATGCGGGGCGATTGCAGCTGCATTGGAGCTAAGCTGGGAGCGGAGCTGGGTTGACCGCAAACGGAGAGCGGCAGCACCGCGAATGATAGAAACGCTTTGGCGGATGTCAGAAAAGAAGTTGGCTTCATGGTAGACAAAATGGCTTGGAGCATGTAACCTGTCAAATTAATACAACAGGTTACAACAACGGGCTTGCAAGTTGTTATCGATCCCCCGTCACTAAGTTAATGGGGACGACCGGACCGATTTTCGAGTGGAATGGTCGTCATCCGGCATTCGACTTCGTGAATACGCTGGACGAGCGGCTCTCCGCAACGCCAGTCGAACGGTTGAGCAGTTATCTGGCGCTCACATCATTTGCCCGGCAGGCCGGGCTAATCGATCCGAATACCGCAAACCGGCTTTTGACCCAGACCAGCAAGACGGAGGGGAAACGCGTGCTTCGCGAAACGTTGGCGTTTCGCGAACTGCTTTACAGCGTCTTGCGCGAGTATACGAACCACCGCGCTCCCAGTGCGTCAGAAGCCGCGACGTTGAACGAACGGCTGGCACGCGCGAGACTGCACAGAAGATTTAACGTACGCCCTGAACGAATTTCCGTCACATGGGACGAACCGTTGGCGCCGGATCGGTTGCTTTGGGAACTCGCAGCGACTGTAGACCGTCTACTGCTTCAAAATAAGGCTGGACG